>Ga0080013_1003575_pt1 | contig 16192 bp, 27 predicted proteins | sample ETNvirenome_6_85_FD_69236 | JGI IMG/M metagenome (GOLD analysis project Ga0080013, IMG submission 69236) | Marine viral communities from the Pacific Ocean - ETNP_6_85 (SPADES assembly) (version 2) | ecosystem: Environmental > Aquatic > Marine > Oceanic | place: Pacific Ocean | collected 2013-06-19 | reverse complement strand
GTTGTGAAGCATATTTCGTGCCAAGTGTTGCAAACTGGAAAGAGGATTACAATAGAATAAAGGAAGAGGCGAAAAATAAGAAGCAACTTGAATCAACTCAGTCTGGCGCAACGATAGAAGATGAGGCGTCCAAGAGAAAAGTAAAGTCTATTTTGAACAGAAGGAGTCACCTTATACTGTTGGCGCAAAACCAAAAAGGACTTCAAAATATATTCAAGATGATCTCCAAGTCTTATGCGGGCGATAACTTCTATCGCTATCCAAGAATTGACTACGCTATGTTAAAGAAGCATGGCGAGGGAGTCATTGCCGCTTCGGCTTGTTTGGGTGGTGTCTATGCGACTGATTATCGAGCAAACATAGAATTTGGTGAAGACGCGGTACTCGATGCGTTTAGGAAGACTACACAAAAGATGCAGTCTATCTTTGGCGATAGATGGTATGGGGAGTTGCAATGGAATAATGTACCAGAGCAACACGCTCTGAATAAGTTCATCATACAGATGCATTATGAGTTTGGTATTGAATTGATTTCAACTGCAGATTCTCATTACTACTCTCCCGACGCATGGAAGGATAGGGAACTTTATAAGAGGTTAGGTTTCCTTGGACGAAAGGTGGAGTGGATGAGTGAAGACCTGCCTGTCGATACAGACGAGATTGGATACGAACTTTACCCCAAGAACGGAGATCAGATGTGGGAGAGTTATAAGAAGTATTCAAAAGAGTGCGGCGTAGAGTATGACGACAACCTAATAATGAACTCCATATCCAGAACATATAGCATTGCTCATGAGCGAATTGAAACTTTCATGCCAGACAATACAGTTCGACTTCCAGACTTTGTCGTTCCAGAGGGAGAGACTGCAGGTCAAGCATTAGCGATATTGTGCGTTGAGGGCGCGAGAGAGAAGGGTTTTGCTGATAAACCACACTATATTGAAAGATTAAGATACGAGGCAAACGTAATTGAGGATAGAGGGTTTAGTAAGTACTTTCTCACCATGAAGAAGATCGCCGAAGAAGCGACGAGAATGCAGTTAACAGGCGCAGGAAGAGGTTCTGCTGCGGGTTCTCTGGTTGCTTATGCCTTGGGTATCACACAGGTAGATCCGATCCGTTACGGACTGCAATTTGAGCGTTTTTTGACAAAAGGCGGATCTGGTTATCCTGATATCGATTATGATGTTTCGGACCCGATGGTTCTCAAAGAGCATCTCATTGGCGAATGGGGCGACGACGTGGTTGTCCCCATAACAAACTGGAACACATTACAACTTAGGTCGTTAGTTAAAGATATTTCAAAATTCTACAAGATTCCATTCCCAGAGGTAAATGCTGTAACCAACAAGATGGTTTACGAGGCAACCCCTCTTGCAAAGAAGGCACATGGTATCACCGCTGGTGTTTATAGTCCAACCTTTGAAGAGCTTATGCAATATTCAGAATCGCTACAGAGGTTTTTAAATAAATATCCAGAAGTAGAAACACACGTAAACGCACTGTATGGACAGACTCGTTCAGCATCTCGTCATGCTGGCGGTGTAGTAATTGGCGAGAATTTAAATGAGTGGATGCCACTTATTAACTCTGGCGGGGTTCGACAAACACCATGGTCAGAGGGTCAAAACGTTCGACACCTAGAGACGATGGGGTTTATTAAGTTTGATATCTTGGGTCTCGCATCGTTGCGTATGATCGAAGATGCGATCAGGCATATACTAGTTAGGTATGAGGGTGTTAGTGATCCTACGTTTGAGGACATTAAGGATTTCTATGAAACTAAGTTACATCCAGAGAAGATTGATTTGGGTGACGAGGAGGTTTGGAAGAATGTCTTTCATGAGGGAAAATGGGCCGGAATATTCCAATTTACAGAAAACGGGGCACAAGATTTCTGCAAGAATGGTCGCCCGAATAATATTACGGACCTTGCCGCCATTACTTCTATTTATCGTCCTGGCCCGTTGTCTGCGGGCGTGGACAAGATGTACATCGGCGCTAAAGAGAATCCTGAAGAGGTAGAGTATCTCAATCAATATGTAAGAGATGTCACCGAAGAGACCTATGGGTTCCTGATTTTTCAGGAGCAGATTGCTATGCTTGCTCACAAATTGGGCAAGAACTTGTCACTCGATGAGGGTAATAAGTTGCGCAAGTTGCTCACAAAGAAAGGTACAGGCGCTGCACAGGTAGAGATGGATAAGATCTACGATAAGTTTAGGCGAGGTTGCCTAGAGAAAGGAATGAAACAACATGAAGCGAAGGAGTTGTGGGACAAGTTCGAGTATTTTTCTGGTTACGGTTTTAATAAATCTCATGCTGTCTCCTATTGCGTGCTTTCTTTTCAATGTGCTTATCTTCTTAATTATTATCCAGAGTGCTGGTTAGCTGCCTTCTTGGACAAGGAACCTGATAAGCGCAAGGAGCGCGCAATCAACGTTGCAAAATCTTATGGGTATAAGATTGAACCACTTAATGTGAATACTTCTGGTGTCAGGTGGGAGATCAGTGAAGATGGTAAGACATTGATTCAACCACTCTCTTCCATAAAGGGATTGGGTATGACCGCTATTCAGCAGATAATAGACAACAGGCCCTTCAATAAGATTGAGGAGTTCCTGTTCAATGATAACATTATCTATTCAAAATTAAACAAGAAGGCAGTCTCTGCACTCTGTTTGAGTCAGGCACTGAACTGCTTGATGGATGAGAGGTTTTCGGGAATGAAACACTTCTGGTCTGCAGTTGCAGTTGAGCGACCACGCAAAGAGAAAAACCTAGAAGACAACATTGAGAAGTTTGAACCAGAGGGGGACTTCACAGATGAGGAGAAGTTACAGTATCTAGTGGATCTAGTTGGGATCTTTCCCATGAGTACGGTCATGAATGAGCAGCTGCAGAGCAAGATAGACGAGTTGATGATACCACCCATTTCAGAGTTCGATGCGGAACTCCAGGTTTGTTGGTTTATTCCAAGAGAAGTCTTGCAAAAGAAAACAAAAAATGGTAAATTGTTTTATGTAGTTAAGGTGATCGATTCCAACTCTGAGGAGAATACAATCAAGTGTTGGGGTGTCGACCCAAACAAGGATAAGGTTTATGTGAACAGGCCCTACATGGCACGCCTTCACTGGGATGCACAGTGGGGTTTCAGCACTAGATCAGTTAGAAAAACTTTTAGAATGTTAGCATAGGAGGAAACACAATGGCTAAATTAACAGGATTCGCTGCCAAGATGATGGCAGACCAATACAAACAGGCATTAACCAGCAAAGGTTATGCATTTTTTGAGAACGGAGACCTCAACTTGAACATCATTGGAGTTCGTAACGACTCTGGTGACGCATCAAAATTTGATGACTCAATTAACGTTATCTATAAGGTGGACGGAGAGTGGGTGGCGGATGTCTACCCAGTAACTACCGAACCAGGTACTTCTATTTTGAGATGGCCATTAAAGGCAGTAGCGCACAAGGGTACTGCAATTTTGGTTCCTGGGCAATACAGGAGCACTTACAAGATCGACTGGCATGGTAATAGTCAAAAGGGACATACCGCACTATGTCAAAGAGGCGGTAAGGTGAGCGTATGGAGAGACAACAACAGAGATGCAACTCCAGACTATCACGGACCAGAAGACGAGGGTTGGTACGGTATCAACATTCATAAGCACCGTGGTTCGGATGCACGAGTTAACACTGGCGGTGTATCAGCAGGTTGTCAAGTGTTCCAAAGTAGTGTGGACTTTGCAGAGTTTATGGAGACATGCGAGGACGCATCTGATAAGTATGGAAACAAATTTACTTATACACTCTTAGAGGAGAGGGACTTGAGTGGAGGCACCTGCGAAGCATGACAGAAAAGAAGAGAACTATATTTTGTGATATTGATGGCACCATCTTTAAATATCGTAAGTTTGAAGAACTGAAGACGACAAAACCAGAACTTACACCTGGCGCGTTGGAAAAATTAAAGACTTGGAAGAGGGAAGGATGCATGATTATCTTCACTACTGCAAGACCTGAAGAATACAGAAACCACACAGTAAAGGAGTTGTTGTTGAATGACGTCCCGTGGGATAAGTTGATCATGGGCATTGAGCGCGGCGCAAGATATTTGATAAATGATATGGACCCCAGTAAACCTCGTTATGCTAGATCCATAGCGTTCAGCATCAGAAGGGATGAGGGGTTGAAGAGAGTGGTGGTAGGACCATCTGAGGAGATTTTGAGATGAAAGAATTTGTTAGAGTTTACAAGACAAGACCAACGGCACAGGTTCCAGTGCGCGCACACAAGACTGACGCAGGAATGGACTTCTTCTTCTGTCCAATGGACAATGCAATACAACGATTGGAACCAGGTAAGAGTTGTCTGTTGGAGACTGGCGTGAAGGTGGAGGTACCACCAGGGTGTATGCTTCAGATCATGAACAAGTCGGGCATCGCTACAAAGACACAGTTGATCACGGGTGCTTGTGTCGTGGACGAAGGGTATGATGGAGAGATCTTCGTAAACCTCCAGAACATAGGTAAGGACATTCAATATATCGAACCTGGTCAAAAAATCGCCCAGGGAGTTTTTGTGAGAATTGAAAAACCAGAACTATGGGAGATCAAAGAGGATAGTATCTATGGAAGCAAGACATCGAGAGGCGGCGGTGGTTTCGGGTCCACGGGCGTATGAGTGCTACAAGAAAACTAAAGAGAGCGAGAAAGAAGCAAGCAGAAAAAGACATGCAAGTGAAAATTGGATTATTTGACAAAATACCAGATCATTGCTTGACTTGTCTCGCTCCCTATGATAGGATGAATAAAGAACAAGTAAAAACGTGGAATGTTGTGGTCAGGGAGAAAGAGGGTCGAGTAAACCTGTATTGTCCAGATTGCTGGTCCAGCGCAACGAATCTCCTTGAGGAGATAGGAAAAGAATTAAATGAAAAGACAAACACATAGTTTTGATGACGTCTTGTTAGTGCCTCAATTTAGCGACGTGGAGTCGAGATCAGAAATTGACCTCACCCGCCAGCTGGGGAACAGGACGTATTACTTGCCAATCATATCAAGTCCGATGGATACGGTAACTGGGTTGCGAATGGCAAGCACCTTTGGAGAGTTGGGCGCCCTTGCAATAACACACAGATATTGCACTAAAGAAGAGCAAATTCAGATGACCCCTTCTAACGCAGCTGCCGCCATTGGTGTTTCTGGTGATTTCATGGATAGGGTCAAGTCTCTTAATGATGCGGGTGTTTCGACTTTCTGTTTAGACGTCGCCCACGGACATCACGTTTTGGTTGAGAGGGCCCTGAAAACGATTAAAGACAAGTATGGTGAGGAAGTTAATGTCATCGCTGGTAACGTCGCCACACCGAAGGCATACGTTGCCCTCTCGGAGTGGGGCGCAGATGCAGTAAGGATTGGAATTGGTGGTGGATCAATCTGCTCAACCAGAGTCCAGACTGGTCATGGTGTCCCAACTTTTGAATCGGTGTTGACTTGTAGTTATGAGGACGGCGCAGTGATTATTGCTGACGGCGGCATAAAGACTGCAGGCGATATAGTCAAGGCTCTTGCTGCAGGAGCAGACTTTGTGATGCTGGGGTCAATGTTAGCTGGCACAGACGAAAGTCCTGGAGAGACCTTTCAGAGTACTGATGGTAGTAAATATAAGGTCTATAGGGGAATGGCATCAGTGGAAGCACAGCAGGATTGGCGCGGATCTGCCAGGTCTCTTGAGGGTATTTCCACTACGATTCCATATAAGGGGTCGGTTGTGGGGATAGTTGAAAGTTTAACGCAGAATGTAAGATCAGGTCTTTCATACTCTGGAGCAAGGAACATAACCCAACTTCAGGCCAAGGCAGAGTTTATTATTCAGTCGAATGCTTCTCAGATAGAGAGCAGTACGCATATACTTAGGAGGAACTAGTGTGGACGAAGTTTGTACGATCGAACATAATTGGGATCTGGTAGCTACCGCAATAGGTACTTCGCTGATCTTCGCGGCAATAGTTGCTACGCTCTTTTGTTTGCAAGACTTTATTCGATACATTAGGGAGAGGTATTTCGATTGAGATATTTGTTGTTGATGGTGGTACTTGGTTGTGGTGACAATTCCACAGTAGAGGAACCAGTTACTAGATCTCTCGGTATACAGGTTTGTTACAACCCGTCTTCCGTATGGCATCTATCGGAGTGCAACGCGAATTGTACTTTGGGGGACTATACGGGTACGGCGATGTGTTTTGCGATAAGTGAAACAATCTGTCAAAACCCTGATCAGGAGCATATCAGGAGAGCGTGTGGGTTATATCGTGGGTTATTATAGGTACGGCCAGGAAGAAAAAAAGATAACTTTCGCAGACACAGACAAGAGGCATGCGGAGTTGAGACTTAAGTTAAGGAGGGATGGTATAAGTCAGGTCGACTTCTTTAAGTCTATGGTTACAGGGTACATTAACAATGATCCAAACATTTTGATGTACATTACAAAAGTAAAACAGGAGAAGAGCAAAATTGGAAAAAAGAAAATTGAGAGACAAAACAAAGACATTGAACAAGGCAATCAAACCCTGCGAGATCTGGGAATCACCGATCAGGATATTGACTTTGTCTTTGATTTGATTGAAAGAGGAGAAGATGACGCCGAATGAGTTGCTTACCAGAATGCGCCAAAAAATGCAAGTTGTCGGGGATCGGATGCCCCAATACCGATTGCAGGCAATGGATAGATTACGAGAAGGAGAACAACTGCTGTTTAGTTTCGATAGAAGAAAAGGGCAAGGATGGATCCGACAAGGGATTAACTCTACATGAGTGTGCAGAACGACTACAGATAAACTATTTAAAGGTGAGGCAGATAGAAATTAATGCACTAAGGAAACTATCTAACAAGAAAGAGACGCAGGATTTACTGGAGGATTTGAAGGATGAATTTTAATCTCCTTTTTGTAAGTTTCGACTCTATTTATTAATGTTAACAAAAAACACTATTTTCATAAGGAGAATGACATGTCAAATGAAAACAAGAAAGCACTCTTAAACGAGGCAACAACCAAGAGGTTCTGGAAACTAGCAGGACTTAAACCAATTCACGAAAAGGCGTTTGTCTTTGGTGAGGAAGAAGAGATCGAAGAGGCAACGGAAGAGACTGTTGAAGAAGAGATCGAAGAGGCAACGGAAGAATTAGAGGAAGAGACCGTTGAAGAGGGCGGACTAGACTACGCAGCTGAGGATGATATGGCTGCTGAAGAGCCAGGACTCGAAGACGATTTAGGTGCTGAAGAAGGTCCAGAAGAAGGACAGGATGTTGAGGTTGATATCCCAGAGGGTGATGTTGCTTCTTTACAGACTGCTCGCGATATCCTCGACCAGATCTTGTCTGCAGTAGGCGGCGGCGAAGAGGAGTTAGGTGCTGAAGAAGAACCTGCTCTTGATGAGCCAGCACCTGAAGAGGCACCACTCGACGACGAAGAGGCAGCACTTCAGGAAGTGGATCAGGAAGAACTCGAAGAGATCGCAGAGCGCATCGCAAACAGAGTTGCAAAGCGAATCTCTGAATCACTTGTTAAAAAAAGCAAGTAATCTGATTTTTGACTTGACCCCACCATAAGGACTTGGTATTATAAGACCATGGAAATAACCTATTCATTATTTTGGTTCGTAACTGGAGCAGTGCTCACAAGAGCACTCTCCAAGTTTATGCACGCAAAGGAACAGCGAGACATGATTGTGAAGATCATGGCACAGTTCCTGTTGATTTCGCAAGATTTCAGAGAACAACTTAGGATTGCATTCGAGATGAAGAAAGGACATCTTGAAGAGTCGGGACTTTCAGAGGAAGAGATCTCAAAACTTTGTGCCAACGAAGAAGAGGTCGTGCGCAAGTGGACTCTGGTATGCACAGCGATTATATTGAGAGGTGCACCAAAGAGTTATATAGAATACTTTCAGGAAACAGATTTTAAAGATTTTAAACAATAGGAGTAAGCATGGATATCGTTGCTTGGAGAGAAGTTAGGAATGACGATAAGACCGTCGTATGTAGAATACAATTAAGATATAAGGATGGTCGAAAGGTCAAGACTTTATTAAGGGAGTTGGGTGAGTGGAATGAATGTTCTACGGGATTTAGTCCAAAGCGAAAGGAATCGATCCTTATTTTGCAAAGAGAATTTCAGAATGATAATAAGTGGAAGTCGTTCTTAAGAACTTTCCCGTTCAGAATTGTCGAAAAAACACCAACAGACAAGGAGAGAGTTTACAATGCCAAGAAAGTTATCTAAGAAGGTCGAAGCACCAGAGGGATTGATAAACAATAGTTTTGGAGAATTCGTAGTGCCGAGAAAATCTTCCAAAAAGAAGAAAAAGAAGAAAGAAGAGACCCTTGAAGAATTGGCAAATGATTTTGCCGATGAAATCATTGATTCTGGAAAGCAACCGATATACATCATCAATAACATTGCAGGTAAGGACGACAAGGACGATATACGAGCAATCAATTGTTATGGGGACATCTCAGAACGAATGGCGGCCGAGGTTGTCCAGGCAATGCTTTACTTTGATCACTCCAAGACATCAGTTGTGGAGACTGAAGATGGCAGTATGGTTGAGGTGAAGAAACCTTTCAAGTTGTACGTCTCCACTCATGGAGGTATTGTATCTGATATGTTTTCTATCATTGATATTATGAGTACAATCAAGCAAGGTTGCGACATCGAAACGATTGGTATCGGTAAAGTAATGTCAGCAGGGGTGTTGATCCTTGCCAGCGGTACAAAGGGGCGAAGAAAGATCGGCAAGAACTGCAGAGTGATGCTTCATAGTGTCATTAGTGGACATCACGGTTCGTTTCCCAATATTGAGAATGAAATGAAGGAAACTAAAGAGTTACAAAACATGTATTTTGATTACCTCTGTTCATGCACGAAACTAACCAGGAACAAGATTAAAAAGTTACTTTTAAACAACGTTGACGCCTATTTATCTGCAGAGGAAGCGATCAAATACGGGATCGCAGATGATTATCTATGAGTGATTTAGATCTTTTAGTTGAGTTGTTCGCCAAGGCAGGAAAACCTGTAGTGGAGAACAAGGAAGAACCAACAGCAATAAAGTATCAACCAATTGTTATGGACTTTAACTGGATGAACGATGCAACAGACGCAACCAAACCAGAAAGTTTAAAAAGACTTCAGACAGCTGTCGCAAACGTTGTTCCTGGAAGCATTGCAGAGTTGAGTAGTTTTATTCAGCAAATGAACCAGTTCTTAACTGAAGAGATAGATATCAACGATCATGTAGCATCTATCGCTAAGGTTGATGTCTTACGCACTTTGCACAATCTGTTGTCCGCACCAAATCAATCAGCCAAAGGGTATCAGTTTGAGCACCTTCTGGCTGAGATCTTCGGTGGTAAGGTAATCCAAAGCACTGCGACTAACTTGGCCGATGTGGACTTCCCAGGAATGCCCGTGTCACTTAAGTTTATCAAACCAGGATCGAACGTACAAGGTTCCTACAAGAACTTGCGTGCACATCTCCAGTCGGATGGATATTTGACCTACATTGTTGGCGAAAAATTCCCAGAAGACCAGAAGATTAGGTTCTATAGGTTTGTCATAAATATAGATGCATATAACAAGATGGAATCTTCATTGTCCCGAAACAAGAAGAATCGGCTGGTCAAGGGCGGCACGTTTGTGTTAAAACCCGCCGAACTAAAGGATTCAATATATGAATTTAAGGATGTAGGGACGCTAGACCTGTCCAACGCAGTTTCATATACGGAAAAACTTTTCGAGGCACTTGACACAAAATTTAAGAGTTTATTTTCAACTCTTCAGGAACTTGTCAGCGCAGCCGAGAGGTTCAAGACGGATGCATCACTACAGGGAAAGAAAGCGTCAAAGCAGAAAGAAAAGACAATAAAGAAGACTGACGATACAAAGGCAGCAGCTGAAAAAATCTAACAAACCACTTGACATTTAGTGTATACTTGATTATAATATAACCATACAAAGTGAGGTGAAATGAAACAATATTCTGATGGTAAGGAACTTCACAAGCAGTTGCTTGAGGGGGTCAATAAACTTGCCGATAATGTAGCATCAACATATGGACCGAAGGGTCGTAATGTTATTTTAAGGAAGAAAGATGGAAGACCAATCATTACAAAGGATGGAGTTACTGTTGCGAGGTTTGTCAATCTCGAAGATCCGTTCCAGAATGCAGCAGTTGAGATTGTCAAGCAGGCATCTGAAAAGACAAACTCGGACGCAGGAGACGGCACAACTACATCAACCATCTTAGCGAGAGCGATTTTCTCTAAGTCCCTGGAATTAATTGAAAAAGGGTTAAGTCCAGTTGAGGTGAAGCGAGGATTGGACAAGGTTTGTGAACTTGTTTGCAACAAGATTACTGAAGCGTCTAGACCAATTTCTAGCACAGATGATGTAGCTTTCGTTGCTAAGATTTCTGCTAATAATGACCAAGTAATTGGTGATCTTATTGCCACTGCAGTGGACAAGGTTGGTAAGGGTGGATCGGTCACAATTGAGGACGGGAGATCTACTGAAACAACTCTTGATTTAGTTGAGGGTTTTAGGTTTCAATCAGGCTACTTATCTAACTATTTTGTAACGGATGAAAGAAGAAATGTTTGTAGATATGAGAATGCTTTACTTTTCTTGTGTGACGCCCAGGTTGACCAAATTCAATCTATTTTACCAGTATTGGAAATTGCCGCAAGAGAACAAAAACCGATAGTATTTGTGTGTGATGACCTTGAAGGTCAGGCCCTATCAGCACTAATTATGAACTCTGTCAGGGGATCAATGAAGGTTGCTGCTGTAAAATCTCCCAAGTACGGTGAAGAACGTCGAGCAGTAATGGAGGACCTTGCCGTCGCCACAGGCGCCAAGTACTTTAGAACTATGCTAGGCGATGACCTCAAGGGGGTTACTATCAATGATTTGGGGACATGCCAAACTGTAGAGATCTCCAAGTATGGAACGATTATCGTTGGTGGCGGTGGTGATTATGTTGACCTTCTGTCTAGGGTTGAGGACCTCAAGGTTCAGGTTAAAGAAGCAGAATCTCTTCATGACGCTGAGTCCATCCAAGACAGGATCACGAGGTTGTCCAGTGGTGTCGCTGTTATTAGGGTCGGCGCCGCAACGGAGATTGAGATGACCGAGAAGAAGCATCGCATAGAAGATGCCCTAGAAGCGGTCAGATCTGCCCAACAAGACGGTGTTGTGCCAGGTGGAGGGTTGACACTATATAGGTTGTCAAACACGATCGAGAAGGACGTTAAGGTCCTGGATCTCACAAAAGAACAATCATTTGCAGCGGACATATTCTTGAACGTTTTGCAATCTCCGATAGCAACGATGGCCGACAATGCAGGGTATGACTACGATCAGATTAGTAATCTCATAAAGAAGGAAAAAGAGAACATTGGGTTTAACTTTCTAACGGGAGATGTAGTAGATATGTATGAGGCAGGAATCATTGATCCAGCAAAAGTTACAAAGAATGCTTTGATTAATGCTGTATCGGCAGCTGGGACATTGTTAACAACAAATTTTGCAATTATAGAAGATTGATTGCCCTTGTCGCAACTAGTTATTGTGTGGATGAAGTCCAGGAGGGTTAATAAATGTCAGAAGATCTTGATAAGAACTTGGTGTTAGAGTTGACTAGAAAACTAGATAAGTTATGTTTAGCAATTGAGACAGTTAAGGATCGACAAGATGAGATGATGGAGAATGTCGGCAAGATCAAAGAAGCCGTATACAACCCAGATGAGGGACTCTACGCACGCATCAGGGCGCTTGAGTCCTGGAGAGATACATCTTCCAAGGTTATCTGGACTTTGTTTACGGCCGTCGTGGGTCTTGCAAGTGCATTGCTTATTAAAGTTTTGTAATAACACGGAGAAATAATGAAGGTAAAAGTATCTTATACGATTGATTTGGAAGAAATACCAAATAAGATTAAAGAAATTGTGAAAAAGAACGAAGATTTGATATCACAAATCAAAGAGATAACGCAGGAAATCCACGCAGGTGATCTGGGAGTTAAGTCCCTGAACGACCTGGGTAGAATGAGGCAGTTATCTGCGGACCTTTCCGAATCGTACGCTGATTGTGAGTCTATCTTGAGTGGGTTCATGAAGGCCATGTTTGTGGAACCAAAAAGGGAGGCACCTAGCGATGATGATAACGCTTGATGTACTGTCGAGAGATTCTGCATTTAATAATGGATTGGTTAGGGACGTGTTCAGCACAACACCAATGTCGATTAATACAAACTCTATTATCTCGGTGAGTCCTTCTCATCAGAACATCCAGGAAGTTAATGGTAACACCGCAGACGACCTTAAGTTTACAGAAGTTGTATATTCTATGGGATCATCCGTAGCAAGAATTACAGTCCTGGGAGAATACGCACAGGTATTGAAGTCTATGAAGGACACCAGGAGACTTCTCAATGGCTAGGGGGACAAGTTATTTAGTTTATGGGCGCTCCTCCTGTCCGTACTGCATAGAGGCCGTGCATCTCCTGGATTTTGCTGGTATAGAATATGATTTTTTTGACCTAGAGGACGATCGAGAGTTCCTAGAAGAAGCGAAGAAGTTTTATGACCACCACACGGTACCAATTGTCTTGCGCATCGACGGAGAAACTGGTATAGTTAAATTAGTTGGTGGTTGTGATGACCTGAAAGGCGAATTAAGTGATTAGTTGTGATTTAGAACCGATCTATGAACATGAAGGTATTAGGAAGTTTGCAAAAGGCAAGACTAAATTCGGTAGATATCATGGAAGTATGTTTTGGAATGTACCAGGGTTCGCATCGAAGAAGTGGGTAATTGCTGCGAGGATTAGGGTCGAGGACTCCATCCCGCCTTCGGTTACCGATGAAGATTTAATAGACGGGTGTATAGAATTTCTAAATGCCCCTCCCCCAAGAAGAAAGTTTCAGAGAAGAATTAGGAAACCAAAGTATGGAAGTCTAGAACTTCACAGTGCTAAGGTGATTAGAAAGCAAGAAGATATGTTTATCAGTGTATTGCTTATAACAGAAGAAAGAAACAGCAAACATTTTTGGGGTAAGGGTTTTGTCAGCGGGAGATAGTGATATCAAACTGAAGTTCAAACCTGATTCTCTGGAAGAATGGCGCAAATGGACTGTTGAGTGTTTGAACTTCAGCAAGGAACTTTTGAGAGCAGCACACTGTGAGGACATGAACGTCTCAGAGACTGTTTATCAGGAGTTAAACAAGATCTGCGTCAACGCTTTTATATTTAGAAATTTCCTGGATGAACTGATAGAGGTTGTTGAGTTGAACGAAAATGGAGAACTTGAACTTCTAGAAGAAGAGATAGCAAACATTTGGAAATGTTTGTTGGCATTATCTGAGTCTAAGAAACTTTTAAAAGATGCATCGCTGAGTCTGGAGGTGCACTGATGAAGATGTCGTTAGGTATCGTACTGGTTTTTGTTGGCCAGATCGTAGGGTGGTTTCAAATAAATTCTCAATATATCTCTGACTGGTGGAAAGACAAACCAATCACTGCAGCATTTGTGTTGGGTGTACCGTGTTCACTTGCTTTTTGGTATTCTTGGAAGTTTATTGTCGACGAGACTGGATCAGCATGGACAGCAAGATTCATAGGATCTTCAGCTGGACTAATCATATTCCCGATATTAACCTGGTTCTTGTTGGGTGAATCCATGTTCACGCCCAAGACGATGGTTTGTTTTGGTCTGGCGGTTTTAATAATTTTTATTCAACTTTACTATTGACATTCTATTGGGCAGTGCTTATAATATAGGTATGATTGAGTTGCTTCGGGACTTGATCATAAAATGTAACTTGCTTAATAAGGAGGAAATAACATGAACAACATAGCAATACATAGACCAGGACTTCTGGGTCACAAGTACTTAAGTGAAGTTTTAGATAATCTGTTTAGTGATCAACACTTTATGGATGGTGCGATTAAGCACACAACAAAGGGCTATCCCGTTGCCGACATTTATCGAGACGACGATGGTTCTACAATTCTGGAGTTTGCCCTAGCAGGGTTCAAAAAGAAAGAACTCACTATTGACATTCAGACTGATAAGCGGTCAATCACTATAACTGGTCAGGTAGACGAGAACAACGAGAAGCGCCAACGCATTGCCCGTAGGAACTTCACGAAAACGTACGTTAACTATGACGACAACCTCGATCTTGCTGCAGCACAAGCGCAGTTTGAGAATGGACTATTGTCAGTTAGAGTTCCACAGCGCCCAGAGGTACAACCACTGTCAATCAAGATTGACTAAATACATAAGAGGGGCTTTTGCCCCTCTTTTACTTCCACCTTTGACTATTTAATGTAAGGTATTATTTATGAAAGAAGTTCAAGATTATTTTGACTCGCTCATCCAAGAAAGGCAGGATCGCTCCCGACAGATGGGCGTTTACCAGTTCTATTTGATGTTAGGATACAAGTCCGAATCTGGCGGTAAAGCGGGATACCGTGGGTTAGAAGATATTGTCGCAGACATACGTGCAATACCGAGCATAACTGTTGTGACAATCATGGTCAAAAATCAGAAAATATCAGAAACAGACTACATAGCAGGGTTGAAGATAAAGTTCATACCTAGTCTACCAGGCATGATCAGATCACCAGAGGATGCAAAATTAAAGATCCTAAGAATGATCAAACAAACAAAAGGCGTTCGCAAAATTTTTAAAGTTTCACAGGGATTTGAAAAGACAACAGTATGAACAGAGATCTTATCTTGAAGTATTTCGTGGAATATCTTAAAGAGAGGGTAGAGTTAAAACTACTATCACTTAATTTATATGAAGAAAGGAATCAAACAGACATTACATTGAAGATGCAGTACAATTCGGAAGAGAGAGAATTTTCTGGTAACGGAGTTGGTCTCGTCGACGCTGGATTTAATGCATTGGTCAACCACTTTGGTGAAACTTATAAGTCTTTGGACACAATAGGGTTGAGTGATTTATATTTTCAAGTAGATCATTCAGCTGGAAGGGAACTCTCATTAAAGTCTAAGACAATGATGAAGATTGAGTTCAGAAACGATATGAAGGACAGAACTTGTTTCAGTGAAAATACTACCTCCATGAGTTTCACGGGTGTTAGTGTGCTGGTCAAAGCCTTTCAGTTTTATATAAACTGTGAGTTGTTGTTTAAGAGGCTCAAGTTCCTAATCCAAGAAGCGGAAAGTAGGAGTAGACCAAACGTTGCTGCTAAGTATAAGTATGACCTTTCGAAAGTCGTGGAGGTGACTAACTATCAAACTATCGCCTAAAGTTCTTGAACAAACTTCCTTAATACTTTGGTCTCTAATATTGACTGCGGCAGTGTTTTGGTATAGGGATTACGATAGGCAAATTGAATATCAGCAGACAGAATGTTCTTGTAAATACTAGTTACTTATGTGGTACGAACCAGTAGAAAAGAACCGAAAGTGGGGGACCTTGTTCATCACTATATTTTTCCAAGACACGAGTGGATCGGTTTACTTCTTAGGATAGAGCAAAGAGGAGACGGTTATAACGATAAGGCCCTTGTACGGATGGTCCCAGGAGTTAAGTATGAATCATATTTTACTAATCTAAGGAGGTCTGAAAACGGTCAAGGTTGGCTCTACAAAAAATGGTTGTGGGTTTACGACGGAGGTAAGACTGATGCTGAAATCATTAACGCCTATTTTCATAGAGAATAGTAGAGTCCCAGTTTGGTTGAGCAAGATTGCTCCAATTGAGATCGGAGCGATTAATCTTGGTATTTTTGTCTGGTGTCGCGGAGAAGTAAGCGAAACAACCAGGCGTCACGAGTGTATCCATTTTCAGCAGCAAATCGAGTGCTTTTTTGTCGGATTTCTAATTCTTTACGGATGGTACTGGATGAAGGGATACTTGAGACACGGCGACGGCAGGAAGGCGTATTATGACATTCCATTCGAAAGAGAATCATATGACTGCGAAGACGAGGAAGATTATCTCGAAAAGAGAAAGAGATATGCCTGGAATAATTATATTGGACGCCCCCTACCATAACATAAAAAAAAGATTGACTTCATAAAACATATCTGGTATAGTATATAAACAATAACAAACAAAGGAGAGGTAATAGTGGTACAAAAGA
>Ga0080013_1003574_pt1 | contig 16195 bp, 14 predicted proteins | sample ETNvirenome_6_85_FD_69236 | JGI IMG/M metagenome (GOLD analysis project Ga0080013, IMG submission 69236) | Marine viral communities from the Pacific Ocean - ETNP_6_85 (SPADES assembly) (version 2) | ecosystem: Environmental > Aquatic > Marine > Oceanic | place: Pacific Ocean | collected 2013-06-19 | reverse complement strand
GCATAACGAGTCCATCGGTGGAGCTGAGAAATCCCTCCACCTGGACTTCGCCATCGACCTGCGAAGCATATCGATGCCCCTAACGGACGCCCATCAGATAGCTGTCGATTTAGGCTTTGGGGGAATTGGGCTCTATTCGAGCTTCATCCACCTGGATCGGCGGGATCTACTCGATCGGCCAGAAGCCAGATGGAATCAGAGCTGATGGTGATAATTCACCATGAGACTCCAGAACTAAATTTTATGGGAGCCCAGGTTCAATCCTGCACACTGGCATAGCACTGGCTGAAAATCCAAGTGAGGAAGCAAATGATTGCCCCGTTTGTGGCCGGATGCTCCCACACACTTTGCCAACCGTACCCACCTGGCCATTGGCCTGTTGCTCGGCAGATCTCGTAAAATATCGTCACCGCTGTGGCCGCACTCGCCGTCCACCCCGCCGCACGATTAGAGTCCTGTTTGGCTTGCTCCTGGGCGCTGATCACTTTCTGGAGCTTGGCCGTTTTCCCCTTGGATTTTGCTAATTCTGCGGCGGTTTCTCGCTTGCCCTTGGCGGCTTTTTTTGCGGTCCATCTCTCCGCCTGGACAGCCGACTGGGTCTGCTCCAGTTCCTTTTTCAACGCATCGTAGTGCCGCCTTAAGTCGCCAAACGAGGCGATATTTTTAGAGTCTGGGTAGTGCGGCATTAGTCTATTTCCTTCGATCCGTCAGACCAGTGCGGCGAAACCTGCCTTGCCGCCACAGGCGCTGCATGGTGCGCCGATTAGGCTTTGTGCTACGACGTAGCCAATTCCGCAGGCGCGTCCACCACGGCAGGCGGTAGACCCCCCTCTCGGACACCCTTGAGCGTTCGACGGACTGTGGCAGACTGCCAGGCCCTGTTGCGTCCCTTGCTCAAGCACCCTGCGCCTTATGCGTTGTCGGCCCAGTGCTTAAAGCCTTCCAGGAACGCTTGCGCCACGATGTAAACCATCATAGGCACTCCAACCAGCTCGGGATTCGCAGCCGCCACAAACGATTCCCCAGCCACCGCCGCTCCAACCTTCTTCGAGATTAGTGAGCCGGCTCGCTCTTTGGCAAAGTCAAGTAATGCACCCATATGTATCCTCCAGTTAAGATACGGGTCCTGCGGGAATGATTTCATCCCCTTGCAGGGCCGCGTAGGCAATGCGCTTTACAGCTGCCCCCACCTGCTCCCCATCCTCAGTCGATGCCGACAGGAGCTGCTGATATTTGTCTCCATTGTAGTGGTGGTTCTGTGTGTCAACACGCGTTATGGCGCCATCATCGGGGTTTTTGTAGCCGGATGACACCCTCACCAGAACGTGCCCCTGCACTGGCCGTATAATGATCTCGTCAATTTTTGCCCAATTGATTTCAGGCACCCCCTTGTCCGAGTGCGCCGGATTAGTCAGGGCGACAGGCATTATTCCTCGTCCTCGTTATCAGTGGTTCCCTCGAGGGCTTCGTAGATCCGTGCATACACCAGCGTTTGGTATGCATTTTCGGCCAGGTCGAGGATCGTCTTTTTGTTCTTCGAGTTGAGTCGAAGAGTTGAAAAATCGTTCCCGTTGACTGACCCTTGAATCTTCTTGGCCAGGTTGAATCGCTTCAGCTTCTGAATGCCATCAGCCTCATCGTCCAATGGAGCCATCAGGGCATTCACGCATAGGTTGCCGAGGCGCAAGTCCTCATCGTTCCCCTCCTCGTCCTTGGACCGAATGGGGTTGTCGTTCATGTCGAGGATCGGCTGATTAAAATCAATGCCGTCAGCCAGAGCTACAACTTTGGTGTCTTTAGATTCAGTCATTTGTTTCTCCTTTAAGAGTTCCAGCCGAGTCAGGCATCACTCTTCCTTCCAGGTTATGTTACGTGCTGTGAGATCTTCTTTAAGTTGGGTATAGAGTTGCTCATGTAGATTTGATGTAATGTCAGCGTTCGTCACTTTGACGCGCTTGATCTGGGGAACCTGTAGGGTTTCGCCCAGAAGGTTTCCTTGTTCGTCCACGCTTGCGGCAGAGTCAGCGTCCTTGTAAACATCAATGCGAGCAGTGGTATAAAAACTGCCGTCGCTACGATCTTTCTTCACTACGTCGATGTTAGCGATACGAGCATAACAGTTCGGAACTTCAATTCCCCCGTGAAGGGGGGCAGTGATAATGAGTGCCATTAGTTTAACAATCCTTGGATTTGTGTTTCGAGGGCTGAGATCCGCGCCTCTTTTTCGTCCAATTTCAACGCGAAGTCTTCCTTCATCTGCTGGACCTCAGTATGGGTCTGCCAGATCGCACCATTGTGCAAGCGTTGGAGTTGGGTCATGCAGACCATGCCCCGTTCGTCGTGGGGCACTCCAATAACAGGGCCACCTAAGATCCCGGCGTCGATAAGACTCTGCTCGTTGTAGCGAACGTCCTCATCCCACTTGCTTTGAATGATTTCCTTCGGAGCCATGACGGTATCGAAGGTTCTCACCAGTTCAGCGTCAGCCATAGAGTCATAAGCGGCGGCTGATCCATCGTAATAAATGTCTCCGTCTTCATCGACCAAGAATTTGGCAGCCAAAGAGGTAGAGACTCTGCATCTTACGCTGAAGATATTTCCATCGGCTGTAATGTCAGACAGTGCGCCAGACCCATTGTGTTCGGCGCAAACAATATCCATTAGGCCGATACCTGATGTATTCTTTGATGTTTGTGCAGTCCCACCCAAAACCTGAATCACCATAGGGTTTGTTAGGGCTGAATCAGTGCCAAGGGCAGTGAGGGTAAGCCCACCCTGTGACGCATGTTGCTTTCTGATTGCCATGTAAGCGTCAGAGTCATAAGCACCATAGTAGGCAGAATTGAGGCCATGTGATATGTCAGTGGACACAATTTGAAGAGTCGTATCATCATTGCCAGCCTGATTGATATGCAAACCGATAGTGTCGTAGGGCGAAGAGACATCCCCGCCAATGCCTACTGTGCCCCCATTTCCGATCACCATTCGCTCAGTAGCCGCAGTCCCAAAAGACCAAGAATCTGAGACCCCATTCAACGAGGTTCCGTTGTCATAAATGAGCCAGCCGCGACGATTTTGGTCAGCGTCACCAACAGCAATGCCTCCATGATAAGCCGCAGGGCATAGCATGGTTATTCCTACATCGTCGCTATTTTCAATAATAAGATCATCGTGATCCGCATGTGCTGTGACAGACCCAGCGGTCGCTGAATGCACATGCAGGGTACCGTCAGGCGAGGCAATGCCGATTCCCAATTTCCCCGCGTCAAACCTTGCGATCTCTGTTCCGGCTTCGTCGATACTTAGCGAATGGCTAAAGTCGATGTGCATAGTTGCGTCATCATTGCGGGCAAACATATTGATGTATCTTGAGCCGTCAGCCGGATACACCTCACACATAATCCCTGCATCGACATTGCCATTAGTTGTTTGCTCGATCAGCAAAAACTGATCACCCGAACCTGACGCATTTTGGATATGCACTGCTTGATCTGGCGCGGCGGTGCCAATCCCGATTTTGCCTGTGTCACCTTCAACAACCAGCTTATCTGTGCTGACCAGCAGATCATCACCCGCATCAGTGCCCAGCGTGATACCTATGCTGGTGCCCGCATCTGAGGAGATCGTATCAAGGGCGATATCGCCCACGTTGGTGATATTGGCGTCACCAAACGAGGTCGCGCCAAACGAGTTAGATGCTGCTGTAGACGTGATGCCTGCGGCAGCAGTGATCCCTCCACCGTCCGCTATCGTGATCGCGTTGTCGCCATCCGTATAGCCGATCCCCGCAGTCTGCACCTCGCCAGCTATATTGGCATCTCCGCTAATATCAAGGGATGCCCCGTCCACCTCACCCGTCACTGTTATACTGTCAACGAAGGCATCTTTCCACCGAACCCCCGTAGTTCCCAGATCAACATCGCTATCAGCTTCTGGGCCGAAAATGTTATCCGCAAGATAAATTTGGTCTACATTAGCAGCGTGGAAATGGATCTCGTCGGGTGTCCCGAAGTCTACTTTGGTCTCGTCATCTTCACCGATCTTTATATCGACAGCGAGAAGTGAAGTGATGACAGTCTGTGCTGCATCAATGCCGATCACCGAACTCGAAGCAGTAAGCCCTGTCCCAGCAAATAGTGTAGCTACGTCTGCCAGGTCGCCTTTTACAGTTGCATTGCTGTCGGTAGAATCCGTGAATACGATATAGTCACCATTAGCAATCGCTGTATCAGTAAGCTCCGAGAGATCAAGAGCAAGAGTAACACCCCCACTGGTTCCACCACCCGACAGTCCGTTTCCTGCTGTTACGCCTGTGATGTCGCCTGACGTTGGAGTCGCCCACGAAGGGACGCCAGAAGCAAGCGTCAAAACGTCTGCGTCCGATCCTACTGCCAGTCTGGTAAGGAAGCCGCTGGAGTTTCTGTAATACACGTCACCAGTAGCATCGGACCCCACAGCGATGCCAGCATTGGTGAATATCAGATCATCTGCGGACTCATCCCAGAGCAAGGAGGAGCCGCTGGTGTCTCCGAAGAACTTCACATCATAGCCGGTATTGTCTACGCCAACCGTAATGGTACCAGAATGCGTCTGGTTCCCCTTGCTGGTAATCGTTGTTGTATCGGTCCCGTCAAGGATTCCAATGTTCAGGGTCCGCGTACCAGCCGTAGCCAGATTTACCGTCTGATCAACATTATCGTTGGCAACACTGATAGCGCCACCAGAACTGTTGATCTGCATGGCACCGGAGCCGTCTATATCAATGGTCGTACCATTGACTGTAATGGCTCCACTCGCATTCAGGTCGTAAGCAGCCGTATCAATGTTGAACTCAGTAGCGCTATTTAGATCGACCGTTGGTGCCGTTATATCCAGCGTCGTTCCAGCATTTATCTCAAGATGTCCGTCTGAACTGGCGATGATGTTCTCGCCTCCAGCGGCATCATGGAAACTCAGCTTTGAGTCTCCAGCCAACACCAGTTCATCCGCAGACTCATCCCATAGCATGTACTGGCCGGAAGTTGCTCCAAAGAACTTTACGTCATGGCCAGTGTCATTCACTCCTACAGTGAGCGTAGATAGGAAGGTGGCCGCTGATGAGGTGAGCAGCAGCAGATCAGCCGTCGTTCCCACAGTGAAGGCCATATCATTGGCATTGTGATCGTAAACGATTTTGCCAATGTCGTTGTCACCCGAATCGCCAAAGTGGATCGACGCGGTGGCACTGGTTCCCGCAAAGATGGTCATGCCGGTGTTGGCGGAACTTTCCACCACCAGGTCGTTGGCATCGGCATGGGCCGCTACGGTTCCAGCAGAGGACGCATGCACATGCAGCTTGCCGTCCCCGCTGCCTGCGGCCACCCCAGACCCCAGCACCAACGATCCGAATAGGTAGTCATCGGTCTGGGATAAGTTGTCGTTGTTTAGAGCGTTGTCATTGACGCCCGTCAGGATGCCGTTGAATTCTGCATTCAAATCGGCGGCTGTCAGGGTCTCATTGGCAACCCAGGTTTTGGTCCTACTAATGTTAGGCATGGTATAGTCCTTCTCTCTTTGCCTAAAATGGAGGGGTGATTCCTCCGAGGGCTTGCAGGGTGGCGTTGGGGCGAGGGTTGCGGGGCGTGTCGCTCCGCTCGTCTGCTGCTTCTAAGCGCTGGAGGATTTGCTCGATGGTCAGTCCCTCCTGAATCCAGGAAGATACAGGAATGCCGGCCCGTGATCCCTTTTCCATAGCCAAGCGAGCTTTTTCAAATGCGGCCTTAAACGCTGGGCGAACATTCGGCGCCACATCCAGCATAAATCTCCTCATCAGAGATGGTGAAAATACTGAACTTCCCAAAATGCCGATAGCGGCTGTAGTGGGTCCGAAAACCAAAGCAGTTGCGCCAACAAGGCTACCGGCGCCCAGCATGTTTTTGGGTATTGCGGCCACCGCTCGGGCAGCTCCTCTTGCGGCTTGTGCAATTTCCGACTTCTGCACCAGCCCAATTCCAAGGAATTTCTGACTCGCTGCGCCAGAAAGCATTTCTTGCGCATGGCGAACACCCCCCCTTTCCTCAAGCATTTTTAGGGTGTCGTAGGCAAATTCATCAGCCGCATCCATAGATGTGAACAGTTGGTTCAACGTGCCTTTTCGATCAACGACCCCCAACTCGCCAGCGGAATTAAGCATCCCCGGCTCAAGGCCCAACTCAATTTGAATGTTGTGTAGCGCTCTAATGTCACGCTCATACTCTTGAGTTGCAGCATTGTAAATGTTCAACTTATTGTCATCTCCGCCAAACTGGTCGGAAATGGTCTTGCGAATTTCGGATCGGAGGTGAGACAATGCGCGATGGGCGTGTTTTCCGACCTCCGTATCGGAAATCTTGATGGCAGCATCTATTTCCCACATAAATCTCTGTAAAGCACCAACCGTGGTAAAGTCGGCGTCCACCAGTCGCTTGTGAAAATCCTCCACCATCTGCATCCCTCTTCCCTCACTGGAAATCTGGGTAGCTTGAGTGCTGGGGAATTTCTTATGGCTGATCTGAACGTCGCCAGTGCGTTCTTTAACGGTGACGGTCCCTGGCCCCACTTGACCACGCTGCTGGACGTCAACCTGCCATTCGTTGGCCACTTTGGTGTTGTATTCTGTGCGCAAATTCCGCAAAGCGCGAACCTTGAGATCTTCAAGGGCGTCAACCTCCACGCCCGTGCGCATCTGCGGAGCCATGGCCGATTTGGCTTCTGACTGAAAAGCGTCTACGGATTCTTTGATCCGATCAACGGCTTCGGCCATATTGACCAAAAGCCGCTCATTAACAATAAGTCGCCGCTCTTCAACCGGCAGGGCCATGAATGCTGGATCGTCCGATTCCCCTGCGAACTCTTTAACAATGCGCGAAGTGCCCTTTTCTGGAGCCTCCCGGATAATGCGTTGTACGCGAGGACCAGTGGACGTGGAAAAGCCAAGGAACTGATCGGATGCGGCTTGCGCTCCGCGCTGTGCTGTGCCTTCTGGGATACGATCTATCCAGTTTCTGATAGGTGTTGGCATATCGGGAAGGGCCTCGCGGACCTTGCCTGCTGCCGTCTTGCTGCCCCTGAACAGTCCAACCAAAGCTTCCATGCCAGGGTCTTCTAATATTCGCGCCAGTTGAGCCGTGCGGCCCCCTGCACTTGCCGCAGGTAAAGCTCCTCTGGCTCGTAGCGCGGGCACAGCCAAGCCGCCTACGGTGAGGAGTGGATCCAATGGGCGTTGCTCCCGCCCCTCTTTCGTAAACTGATGGGCCAATCCACGCCCCATGGTTTCGGCGGCCTGGATATCGGGATCATCGGGGGTGATGCCAGCAGCTCGACTGATGGCTGGCCCTGTGGCCTTTTTAATCAACCCCATAAATGCAGTGCCAAGATGCTCCAGTGCATCGTAGGGCGAGTTGACCACTTTGGCCGCTTCAAAGGGTACACTGGCAATGTTTCGATAGGCGTTGCGATCCAATGCGGCCATTCGATCAAGCGATTGGCGCAAAGCAGGATTTTGATCGGGATCGGCGGGGCCATCGCCCATTGCGGGGCCGGGATCTTGCCTGGGGTCCCACACCTCCACACCGCCCCCTGCATATGGTGTGGAAGAATAAGGATCGGGAGGCACCTCTTCGGGCGCCAATGCACGTAGCGGTGCGTTGAGGTCTCCAAAAAGACCCAGTATGCGATCAGGCTTCTCTGGGGATGCCGCAGTTTCTGCCTTAATTCGGGCGAAGTCCTCATCGGACATCGATAGAAGCTCTTCGTCTGAGAAATCCCGCAAGTTCATCGATTAACTCTCTCTTTTTCGAGCCGCTCTATACGTTCTGCATCAGACTCAGTGCGGTTACCGCCCAGAATGTTCCGCGATATTTTCTTTGCCGCATCGTCGCCCATTGCGAATTTGGGATGAATAGCATCCCACACACCAATAGCCGATTCGACTTCAGTCTCTACAAATTCTCGCTGTGCAGTGTGTAGTGACGTGGCAACCCTCATCATGCCATCAATCATGTCATCTGGCAGGAACCCGCCCTTGCCAATTCGGACGAAGGCGATCTCAATGTTGGCCATGGTAGATAGGGCATCTCGGTAAAGCTCGATGTCCTGTGACCGCACGGTAGCAGGGTCAATTAGCCGCTGGAACTGGTTGACCATGGCCACTTGTGCTTCTGCTCTGCCCGCTTCTGTCTTGCCACTGCGATAATCGTTGTAAAACCCCTTCATTCTGGCGAAGGATGGGCCGAGCCCCTGCGCTCCGCTAAATGACTTGACGCCTGGCAGGGCCATGACCGACTTGCGTAACGTGTCTTGAATGCCAAAATCGTGTCTGGCATTGGCCAGTGTCGCGGCTTGAATCTTTCGAGCCTCTTCGCGTTCCTTCGCATGGAATGCGACTCGGGCGGCGGCGTATTCTCCCACCTTTTGCAGATAGGCAGATTCCAAGTCAAGCACCAGAAGGTCGGAGCCAGAGGCTACCATATCTTGGAGCTTGTATTTTTTAAAGAATTCTCTTGGGTCCTCGATTTCTGACCCAGCAGCCGTAGACGCAGCGCTTACCGCGCCCTCGAGGCGGCGCGTATAGGAACGGACCAATGTATCGGCCTGTTCTTGGGTGAAAGCTACAACTTTCCGCTCTTCCCCTGCGACTCCCCGATCCTCTCTTGCCCTTGCTCGCTCTTCGTTGGCAATGTCGATTTCACGGTCGAATACGCCCTGCTCGCGAGCATCGAACCCTCGCAAGGCATTGCCTATCATTTCGGCGGCAATGTTTGGATTTTGTGTGACAAGAGCTTGATAATCTGGATCTTGCTGTACTGCCTCCCTGACCCCCTCACGGGTTAGTCCATCGTCATATAAGTCTCGACCCAACTCCATCATGGCGATTTTGTTTTGGCCCGCCGTGGGAAGTTTGCCCGCCGAAGGGCGTAGGGCTCTCAGGCGGGAAGCCTCTGCACGGATAAGATCCGCATCACGGCCTTGCGCTTTAAGGTCCAACTCCCTCTGTTTGATGAGATTCTCAAAATCAGCCTGTTCAGCCGCCACCTCATCGGTTCTAACATCCTGCAATCCAGTGCCCAACCCTTTTAGGCCCGTGGCCAGATGGCCGAGGAGCCCCACCTTGGGGGTTTCCTGGAATGCCGCACCCCCACCACCACCTCGTAGGGCGCTCTGCAAATTAGCTCGGGCCTGACGGGCCGCATTGGCCCTATTCGACGATCCTATGGCCCTGGATTGGGCTATCTGCCCACCAATGCCCCCCAGAAGCTCTAATAGGCGCGGTATGCGCTGTCCGCCGGCCTGTTCGGGCAATGCGATGCCCGTGGGCTGCTGGCCCCCAGACAACAGGGCTCGCACCAAAGCCTGCTGGTCTACGTCCGGCATCTCAGGGTAGAAGTCATCCAATGCCAATGTTGGATCGGAAATCCCTGCGCCTGCAAACTCTCTCTCCGCGTCTTCAGGTGGGTCGCCGGCCCTAATGGGGTCGGTAGGGCGCTCCTCGACATCCACGGAAGGTGTTACCTCCCCACCAGCCTCCAGGATCTCCTGCTTGGCTTCCGCGCTCACCCCCTCAAGGCGGTTAATCGGTTTTTGCAGAACGCCTGGATCGTCAGCTCGCGCAATCGGTTTTTGCAGAACGCCTGGATCGTCAGCTCGCGCAATCGGTTTTTGCAAGCCGGCTGAAGCATCGTACTTTCGATTAAGCTCGTCGAGAGCCTGACGCCGAGCTTTCATCCAGTCAGAGTGAGATTGAACATCGATTTTCTCACCCAACTGGAAATACGGAGATGGCCTTGCCGAAATGCCTGTAGAGCCATCGCCAAAGGTGGCTGCTGTTGTCACGCCAGAAAGAGGGTCTGTGGGCGCATCGCCAAAGGTGACTGCTGTTGTCACACCAGGAAGAGGGCCATCGCCTTCAGTGGTCGGAAACATAAGCTCTGTCGCAGCCACCGCTTCCCTGTGGGCCTGGTCGGTCGCCTCGGTGAGCGGAACCCCCTGTTCAATTAACTGCTTAATGCGTTCCTGAACAGAGACCCTGGCTTTGTTGCCACCTAATGTGCTTGCCATGATTCCCTCCTACTGGAGTGGCGGCATCGGAATGTTTGGAATAATGCCCCCGGCGGCTCCTCCAACGGCTCCAGCGGCTCCTCTGCGAAGTCCCTGGTTTGCTGCGCCTCCAAGCAGTTGCTGTAGCAGGTTACGCGAACCTCCAACGGCTTTGCTGCCCCTGCCCAGGAGCTTGCCCATCATGTCCATCACCTGCTTCTGAACCAACGGATCTACGGCCAACTGACTGGCCAATCCCGGTCGGACCTGCTGGGGCGAGCCAATGGCACCCTGCCCAGGGGATAGGGTGTTTTGCAGATTGGCAAAGGCCGCTCGTCGATCTTGCTTGCGCTGCGCCTTGTCTTGATCTCTCTTGCTGAGAAAATGATTCAGAATCACCGGAAGCGCCGCTTTGGCGGCGGGTGCTGCAATTGCGGGAAGTGGCATGTTAATCCTTCTGCTTTCCGATAGCGTTTCTGAGGGCCGTCAGATCAAGGCCCCCGCCTCCCAGCCCAGCAAGAATCGCCTGGGCCAGCATGTTGAAGTCAATATCCTTGCGCCCCTTGCGCAAGTCAGGATCAAGCGAAGCCAACGCGGTGGAAATGAGGTCCAGATCTGCCTGGCGACCGCCAAGAGTCTGTTTCCCGCCGAGTTGACCAAACATCTCTCCAAGGCCGATCTCTCGACCTGAAAGGGTGCCACCAAGGCCGACGCCCTGTGTAGTTGCGGACTCCCGATCCAGTCGAGCGCGTTCCAACGCCTGCCCAAGAATGTCCAGCTCGCCACGAACCATTTCGCCTGATAGGTCGCCCAAAGCTTCGGCTGTATCTCCTGATCGGAGTACGCCGAGTCGGTTGAGTTCCTCCATGCGCTCCCTTTTTTCGGCGTCCCCTCTCTTGCTCAATTCTGCGAGCAATGCCGCTGTCTGCGGATCGGCACGTAGGCCCTCTGCATGAGCGCGGGACAAAGCGTCTTGGTAGGACAGATCTTCGCCCATGGCTTCGGCCTCCGCCAAAATTTCCCTTACTCGTTCTTCTGAGGGGCTTCCAAGTGGATCCTCGCCCAACCTTCCGGTGATTGCATCTTGCAACGTCTTCAAAAAGTCATCGGTGTCGGTCCCGATATCTGGGGTTTCAAAGTCGCGCTTTGCGAGGCCCTCAAAGAAATCGTCTCCAAACCCTTCAAAATCTTCGCCGGCGCCTGGTGCATCGGTGCCTCTCAACTTCTCCAGTTCCGATAGGAAGGTCTCCTCCGTCAACAGGCCCTCTGGCACTCCGCCGAACTGATTGGGTATTACGTCCCCAAGGATGCGACGGAAGTCGGCTTCATCGAGTCCGCCCCCGCCAATGTCGATCTGGGGGTTGAACACATTGCCGGGGCCTACTTCTGGCAGGAGGCTGGCCCAGTCCTGACCTGGCTTGAGGCCAAGGGCCTCCCTAACGCCCCCAACGATGTCCTGCCCCGGTAGGTTGATGCCGATATCGTCAAAGATTCCCTGTAGAGATTCGGCATCGAATGCGCCCGATTGGATCTGCCCCAATAGGTTGGTCAATGGGTCGGCGGCTTCCCCTGCAAGGCCAAGGCCCTCGGTCAATCCCGGCAGGCCTCCCGTGATAGAGCCGATGAGGTCTGAAATTCCGCCCAGGCCTTCGTCAGCCCTAAGAATTTCTGCGGGCAATCTGCCAAGGTTTAGGTCAGTTGCCTGCGTTTGTAGATCGTCCAGGCCCGTAACAGCTTCAGCCCTTCGATCCTCGAAGTCTCTAAGGTTTAGCAGGTCTGCTTGCGTTTGTAGATCGTCCAAGCCTGTAGCGGCTCCGCGCCGTAGCTGGTCGAAGGCGTTGAGATCTAAGCCCGTCGCCTGCGCTTGTAGATCGTCGAGACCTGTGACGCCACCGGCCAGTAAATCTTTGAAGGCGTTGAGATCTAAGCCAGCGGCCTGCGCTTGTAGATCGTCGAGACCTGTAGCGGCTCCGCGTCGTAGCTGGTCGAAGGCGTTGAGATCTAAGCCCGTCGCCTGCGCTTGCAAGTCATCGAGCCCCGTGCCGGCTCCGCTTCGTAGTTCATCGAAAGCATCAAGATCTAAGCCCGTCGCTTGCGCCTGTAGCTCGTCGAGCCCTGTAGCGCCACCGGTCAGTAGGTCATAAAAGTCCTCGAGGTTCAGTCCGGCTGCTTGGTCCTGTAGGGCCTTAAGCTGTTCTTCTCTTTCGCCTATCTGTCCCGCCAAGCCACTGCCCTGCCCCAGATCGGGAACCAGATCGGCCAAGTCGCCAATGTCCCCTTCAAGGATACCCGCCATGCGGGCCGCTTCACCCAACTGGCCTCCGCCTGGAGCGGCAAAGCCGCCGGGGCCGAACGATCCCTGGCCGGTGAGGTCGGTCAATAAGCTCTGTGCGTCCTCCAGCGATTGACTAAAATTGGTGAATTCTTGCGGGGTCTCAAAGTCAGAAAACCCGCGAATGGTCCGCTCTTGCTCACCCAGAGTTTCTCCGAACTTTGTGAAACTGGTGGGCATCTGCCACCTATCAAAGCCCTGCATCTGTTCACCAGCTTTGGCCATGGCATCATTGAGTTTTTGGATTCTTCCGTCAATGGTGTCAACGGCTCCGCCGCCATACTGCAACGGCAGAGTACTCATCCGCCCCCAATCTTGATCTCGCCGACCGGCTTGGGGATTTGTGTCGTAGTACCGATTTGTCTGGTCGAAGGGGTCAACCCATTGATTGGGGGGGGTTTCAGTCCCAACCTTAAGACCGCCGGGAAGCGTAACAGTGTCATCGGCAGCACCAGCAACATTGCTGGGAAGCGTAACACTCCCATTGGACCCATTGCTACCGCTTGTCTTCCTTTTTGCAAAAGGGTCAATGGGGACGTTGCCGTTCGGAGAAAATGACATTAGGAGACTCCTGGCTTGGACTTACGCTTACGGCCAATCTTGGAGAAAATTGAGTGAGTGCGTCGTATGCGAAAGAAATTGTTGCGGACAGCGTTGGAAAACTTCAGCGAGGTGTGGGGATCGTATTCTGTGAGGTCAGTATCCTTGGACAGCATCCGCACTGTGCCCAGAGTCGCCTCATCGGTCTTGTCATTGTTTAGCGAAAAACCGCCTCCCTTTACGTTCAAGGTCTGAATGGTGCCTGAGAGGCCCGAGCTTTCCTGGGTCACTGTAACATTAAAGTCGCCGGTGGCATCAAAGTAGGTCCGCGCATACCGCCATCGCACCCGTTGGTCCGACCCGTCTGGAGCGGGAGCGCCAGTGACAAAGTATTGATTTATGAGCGCTCCATCAGAAGAATTGTTATCATCGTTCCAAACGTCCTGCGCCCAATGGTCCTCAAGGGTGCCTCCAATATCTCCAGAGCCGTTTAGTGTGCCGGCATGAGGCTTGTTATCGATCAGAGCTGCGCAGTTGCGCGTAAAGTACGAACCGGTCCCATTATAGGGACCATACCACATATCGAATCGATCTGAATAGACAAGGATGTGGTTCATGCTGGTCTGGCCCGTGCCGTACGGAACCCAGAACCAGGCTTCATTTTCTTCTGGGAAGTAAAGGCCGAAAGTCTGGCTGAAACGAGACTTTATGAGATCCGGCCAATAGCCCAAATCGAAGTTATAGGTCTTTTTCTCAATGTCATCGCCGCCCTCCCACATATAGATACCGTCGTTGCGAATGAACATCTGACGGTTGCGCGGAAGCCTGATCAGCGCCCTGCCGGATACAGTGCCTTCTCCGGTGCGCTTCTGGAGCTGGTAAGGGATCGTGGCATTACCCGTGGGAACCAATGTGTGGATTCCGTGGTCTGTATGCACTGTGAGGCTGTTCTGCATGGGCACCAGGCCGGTAATCTGGTAGCCAATGTTGTAGAACTGGCTTGCGCCGATGGTGTCAGAGTCACCGATATTGGAATACCACAACCGATCGTAGTTGGTGCCCTCGTTGCCGTACCAAAGACGATTATCCCAAAACGCAATGTGCTGGGCCGTACCCACTCGGTCGGTGGTCGAAGAGGGCACAACCGCAGCATTGCCTGTCCCCGTCCATTTCCATGGAGCATTTACACCGTTGGTCGCATACAAGACCCCGTTAGAATCAGCCCATTCAAATGTATTATCATCAGCAGCGGTGATAGAAACCGAGCCTGTGATGGCGGACCAGCCGGATGCGTACTTGTAAATGGCCGAGCCAGCGACGATTACCACATGCTTAGTGGCCGGCGGCACGGTGAACTCGCAACACATCGTCAGCGTAGGATCAGACGTGATATTTGCCGCTGACTTATAGGATGCAGTGCCCCTGCGGGTCTCCACGGCACCGCCAGCTTGCACCCGCATGTTCTGCATGGAGGAAATGCCTGCCTCGGCCACATCCTCTTCGTCCCGATCGTAGAAAACCCCATCGAGAAACGGGCCATACTGAATACTATCGGATTGGCGAATAGCCATTAGCCGAGACTCCCCTCATGCACCCAATGGCGGAACGGAACATTGTCCCCATCGCCAGCCACGCCTTGACGGCGCCACTGACGGTTGCCCCAGATGCGGAGATTGGTCTCGAGTCCAGCGTCCATCATGGACTCGTACTCCTGACGGTTTTCCATCGCACCGTCCGAGTCGCCCTTTTCCTGCATGTAAAGCTCTGCTGCGCCAAAGACCAGACATGACTGCAAGATCTCAGGGATCCATCTGTCCAGCTCAGTGGAATCATTGGATGAAGTCCAGTCTGGAATATACTGGATATACCGATACCGGATGGTCTCGTTCGTTGTAGAGTGGCCAGGATGGACGCGAATGACAATCTTGCCGGTGTTGTCATCAAGGCCCTCTACGGTGATGTCACTCATGTCCCCGGTTTCATCGCGGTCTGGATCGAAAGCGTCCAGCATGTCCCAGCCGCGAAACGTCAAAGGGGTGTCGTTGGTGACATCCCAGAAGGAATGCGGGGTCAACACACCGCTATCGAGCTGATAGGTGCGGGTCTCTGCCGAAGACACAAAGGTTGCACTTGCACCTCCTGCTCCGGTAATTGTTCCCGCAAAAGCAGTGGTACTGGCGGTGTGGAAATAGTATGGAAGCGTCAAAGGGGTATTGGTCACGTCATAGGACAGGGCCAAAGTGCCTGTTCCCGTGGATCCTCCCCCTCCTTGGATGACTTCTCCTGGCACAAACGCCCCGCTGATGCCAGTGACGGTCATGTCAAAAGTGGTCTTAAAGGTTGTGGACTTTTGCAACCACCACCACTTGGTGCGCCCAGCAACCCGCTTGGCGATAATGTTCAGGTAGAGGCGAGCCTGGTCTTTATATGCCGTTGTGGAGCTGTTTAGACCGGCTCGGTCCAATGTCATGGTGATAGCTTGCGCCAGTGTCATGCCAAATTCGCCCACGCACCGCCCTGATAGCCTTGTAGCTTGCTGTCGGTGCTGTTATAGATGATCATCCCATTCACCGCCGTCAGCGCATCTCGCTGAGTGGTGGTGAGGGTGTTCACCTGCACGTATCCGGTGGTCGAGTTTCCGACTATCGTCTCTGCTTCTACGTGGCCGAATTGGCCGACCTCTGACACGTAGGCCGCTTGCCTCTGTTGCCCTCGGGCGGTCGGATCTGCTGACCGCCGAGGGGCTTGTTCCTGCTGCCTACTCTGATGCGATCGGCCCGTCGCCCGTGAATTCTGATGGGAGGGGTGCGACATCTGTCGGAAACTCCTCTTGTGCAATAGTTGCCAGGTCATCTGCGGAGCCCATGCCGGCGCCATACAGCTGCTCTGCTTCTCTGGAGGTGGTCGTAGTGGTCGCACCATTGCCGTCCTCGGCGGCATTGTGCCGTTCTGCCATTACGCCCATTGCTGCTTCCATTCCGAGCAGGTCCACAAGGGCATCGCTCGGTTTGGGAACGAATCCTGGAGGCTGAATGATCTCCCCCGCAGAATAAGCGATACGGCGAGCATCAGCGTTGGTCGTTTTTGGCTTGGCTCGTTCAACCACGCCAGACGCGCTAATTGCATTGCGGATCGCTGCCTTGGTTTGCCCGTCAGCGGCCTTTAAGAGGTCGAGCAACGGGGCCAGCTTCTGCTCTACAGTCTGCTGATCGCCTACCGTAGGATTAGACTCGGTCATCATAATTCCTTTCGCGCCATGGCCTATGGGCC
>Ga0080013_1003573_pt1 | contig 16198 bp, 26 predicted proteins | sample ETNvirenome_6_85_FD_69236 | JGI IMG/M metagenome (GOLD analysis project Ga0080013, IMG submission 69236) | Marine viral communities from the Pacific Ocean - ETNP_6_85 (SPADES assembly) (version 2) | ecosystem: Environmental > Aquatic > Marine > Oceanic | place: Pacific Ocean | collected 2013-06-19 | reverse complement strand
TTCGGATGTTCTGACTTTAGAGGTATCTACGGCGTTGAAGGTGCGTAATCTAAACTAATTATGTGGCGGCCTTAAAACCGCCACATTTCTAAAATAGAAAGAAAAAATGAGAAAATTCCTAGTAAACATCAATGCATACCAATATCGCGCTACATTTGAAGTGTTAGCGGAGGATAATGTTAAATCTATTGAAGAATCTATCCTTGACAAATTGGGACAAAAAGGTGTAAAATGGGAATATCTTGGAGAAATGATGGATCCCAAGATAAGACGAATAACCTATGAGGAGGTTGTTGATGATACAAGACCTATACAATACGAAAAGGTCCTTGGAGTTGAGGTGGCAGTCTAAGTATGTTCAAAGTGGTAAATATACTCTGGACATGGTTGAAATTGATGAAAAGATCAAACAGACTATCACTGAGATTAAATTGGAGGAATCCAAGATTGCTGATAGAGAAAATAAAATCAGGAGTTCTGCCCCCCAAGTTTCTGTGGCAACTTAATTAAACGCCACATCGCTGAAATCGTACTTTCATGCAGGGATCTCTTGCACTCTACTAAAATCTACTATATAAATAAATCACTATACAATTAATTAAGAACATAGACGAGTATAGTCGACGGCCTAGAGACTATGTTCAGAAACTAGGAGGATAATATGGCAAAAACAACATTCAGAGGACCAGTTTTGGTTGGTAAAGAAGGATCTGGATATAATATCGTTCCAAAGGAATCTACTTATACAGTAGTTATTTCTACGGACTCAGGGAAAACCTTTACATCAAAAACTGACGGTGCAACATTCACACTTCCGGCGATTGCAATTGGAAATACATTTACATTTGTAAACACGGCTGAAGACGGAACTAATACTTTAACTATTAGTCCTAATTCAAGTGATGGTATTTTGTACCTAGGGTCTTTGACAGATGACAAAGATGTAATTAATACAAAATCAACATCTAAAGTTGGTGACTTTGTTAAAATTGCGTCTTTAAACTCTACTGTCTTTTGGACAGTAGTTGAAGCTCAAGGTGTTTGGGCTAAAGAGTCTTAATAAATAATTAAAGATGCTCCTTCGGGAGCATCTTTTTAAGGAGATAAAAAATATGTCGTATCCAGTTGATATAAAAACAACAAAACTGACTGCAACAGGAACTATTTTTGGAGGTCCGGCTAGAGTACTAGGATTTTACTATGTAAATGATCAGGCAGCAGGGAGTATTACTATTTTAGATAATGCTACATCTCTCGCTGTTTTTGATGTGCCTACGGGTGCTTCAACAGCGGTAGTGAAAACTGTTGTCTTTCCAGGAACAGGGCTTAGATGTGAAACATCGGCAAAAGCAACGTTATCGAATGTTGATATGGTTACGTTCTTTTATGGATAGGAGATTAGATGGCAAATACAACATCAGGCTCTTATACATTTGATAAAACTTTTTCAATTGATGAAGTTATTGCGGAAGCATACGAAAGAATTGGATTAGTTGGTACAGCGGGTCATCAATTATTAAGTGCTAGAAGATCATTAAATATATTATTCCAGGAATGGGGTAATAGAGGAATTCATTTTTGGGAAGTAGGTCAAACTAATATTGATTTATCAGAAGGTACTACTGAGTATATTTTTTACAGAGGTAGTGGTGATGGAACAAGTGCAACTACTGCACCATCAAATGGAATTTATGGAATAGCTGACATTATGTTAGCTTCATACAGAACTAATTATAATACAACAAGTCAAACAGATTTACCATTGACGAAAGTAGATAGATCTACTTACGCAGCATTTTCAAACAAACTTACTAAAGGTACTCCAAGTCAATTTTGGGTACAAAGACTCATCGATAAAACTACACTTACAATTTATCCAACAGCAGATTCAACTGCTGCAGATAATTATATTAGTATTTATTATGTAGCTAGAATTCAAGATGTTGGAAGTGCTTATACTAATGCAAGTGATGCACCTTATAGATTTGTACCTTCTATGGTTTCAGGTTTAGCATTTTATTTATCTCAAAAATATGCACCACAAAGAACACAGGAAATGAAATTATTGTATGAAGATGAATTAACAAGAGCTTTAGCGGAGGATGGATCAGCAGCGAGTACGTATATTACACCGAAAACTTATTATCCAAATATATAATGACATTATTAACTAAAGGAATGGGAGTTGTTAAAAAAATACTCTCTCAAACTGCGGCTGGAAGAAAAGATCAAGTATTAGATGTAATTAAAAAAAGTAGAAAAAAAAGATTAAAATTAAAAGATAAAAAAGTTACCACGAAAGATATTGAAGGTAAAAAAATTACGGTAGATGATGAAAGTAAAACCATGGATCCAGATACTTATGCTAATGTTTCTTCAGCACCAGATAAGGAAGTGAAAGCATGGTTAAAACATAAAGGGTTTAAAGAATAATGGGAAAATTTTCTAAAGGTAGATATTCATTAATGGTCTCTGATAGATCAGGCGCAGCATTTCCATACAGAGAAATGGTTCAAGAATGGAATGGTGCATGGGTACATAATTCTGAATATGAACCTAAACAGCCTCAAGTTTCACCAAGACCACATGGAGCAGATCCACAAGCTTTACAACATGCAAAACCTGCTAGAACAGAGTTTGCTGTAACAGATTTATTAGCTGATGATGCTTTAACTACATATGGTGTAGCATCACCTATAGTAAATGTTGTTTTACCTGGTCATGGTTATTCAGCTAGTACTAAAAGATTTAGAGGAGCACCTGGTCCTGCAGGAACTTACCAAACTCCAGAAGGAGTGGGTGGAATTACAGGATCTACGATTGCAAAAGCAGCTGGGTATACTATAACTGTAGGAAAATATATTAGTGGTTCAACTGATACATCTGGAACTTATGGAACAGACTGGTTTTGGTTTAGTGCTGATACAAACGCAACAAGTGTTGCAACAGGAGGAGGGTTTCCGTTGTCCGTTGGACCGGTAACTATAAGCGCATAATGGCAGGATATACACTTTCAGCATTAGAAGCTGACATTAGAAACTATACGGAAGTAGACAGCACTGTTTTCACTGGGGCTATTCTAGGCAGATTTATAGAAAATGTAGAATATAGAATTAATATTGATATTCCTATGGACTCAGATAGACAAGAGTGGGAAGGAACGGTGGCTGCAGATGTTAATACTGTTAGAGTTCCAGCAGGTTTTCAATTTGTAAGAGGTGTGAAAGTTTTTAATGCTTCTAATTCTACGGAACAGGGCACGTGGTTACAAAAACGTGATCAAACTTTTTTAAGTGAGTATGTGGGAAGATTAACAGGTCCTGAAGGATCTACAACATCTGGAGCTGATGTTACAGGAAAACCTAAATATTATGCTATGTTCGGAGGAGCAACGGGATTAACAGATACTACTTCGGGATCTATTACAATGGCTCCTACTCCAGATGCCAATTATGTTATTAAAATATACGGAAATGCAATGCCAACAGGATTAGGGACTAATACTTCTGGGACTTATGTAAGTAGGTACTTCCCACAAGGGCTACTTTATGCCTGTTTGGTGGAAGCCTATGGATTTTTAAAAGGTCCACAAGATATGTTGACATTATATGAGCAAAAGTATAAACAAGAATTACAAAAGTTTGCAAGTATGCAAATTGGAAGAAGAAGACGAGACGATTACACGGATGGTACAATAAGAATACCGATCGAGTCACCGCCTCAATAATTAGGAGAAAACTTATGGCAATAACATCAGCAATTTGTAATAGTTTTAAAACGGAAGTTTTAACCGCTGTTCATGACTTTACTGCATCATCAGGAAACACTTTTAACTTAGCTTTATATACAAGTTCAGCAACCATTAATAAATCAACAACTGCATACAGTGCTACTAACGAAATTAGCAATACTTCTGGAAGCGCTTACTCTGCTAAAGGAAATGCTTTAACTAGTGTAACACCTGTTTTAGACTCAGACACTGCGGTTTGTGATTTTGCAGATACAAGTTGGACTTCTGCTTCTTTTACAGCTAATGGATGTATGATTTTCAATGATTCAGCATCAGGTGATCCAGCTGTTTGTACAATAGCATTCGGTGGAGATAAAACAGTTTCCAGTGGAACTTTTACAATTCAATTTCCGGCAGCAGCCGCAGCTACAGCTATTATTCAGCTAGCATAAGGAGGACCTCCTTATGTCGATAACCAAGACATTTACAGTCACAATCACTGGTGGTTTGGGAGCCGAAAAATATGTTATCGATGGTGTTCAACAACCAACCATAAATATAGTAGAAGGTGGTTTATATAAATTTGACGTTTCTGATAGTTCTAATACGGACTATGGTTTTAGATTTTCTTCAACCGAAAACGGAACACACAACAGTGGTACTGTTTATACAACAGGAGTCTCTGCTTCAGGAACACCCGGAAATTCCGGTGCTTATGTTCAAATTCAATTAGCATCAGATGCACCCGATCCTCTTTATTATTTTGATATAAACGCAGGAACGAATGCGGGAGGTCAAATAAATACTCTAGAAGGTTCTTCTTATGGAACGCTTTCATGGAATTCAAATTCCTGGGGATCTATTGCTGTTCCACAATTACTAACAGGTCAATCAGCAACAACATCAGTAGGAGCTGTACAAGCTCATAATATAGAAGGTTGGGGCAGACAAGCATGGGGAAACTCTGGTTGGGGCGTAGAATATTCAGTTGCATTAAGTGCACCAGCAACTTTAACATCTAGTGTTGGTAGTGTAACAGCTGCTCAATTCGTAACAGCAGATTTAACTGGTATTGGTGCAACATCTTCATTAGGATCATTAACTCTTGATCTAACTTCTGTCACAACTTTAACCGCACCATCAACTTTAACATCTTCAGTAGGAGCTGTACAAGCTCATAATATGGAAGGTTGGGGTAGACAAGAGTGGGGTAATTCTGGTTGGGGTGTAGAATATGCTGTTGCTTTAACTGGTCTCGGTGCCACTTCTAGTGTTGGTAGTGTAGACGCAAAAGATCTACTTGAAATTTCTTTAACTGCTCCTTCTGGATTAACAGCTTCTTTAGGTTCCCTAACTTTAGATTTAACTTCTATAGCAACTTTAACCGCACCATCCACTTTAACAGCTAGCGTAGGTGATTTTGATAATGCTGGAACTTTAGTCGGTTGGGGTAGAAATGGTTGGGGTGAAGAACCATATGGAGATTCTTGGAATAAACTTGTTCAACCGTCAGGATTAAGCGCAACAGCTTCAGTAGGTGCTGTTGTTCCTGCTGATGTAGTAGGATTAACTGGTGTCAGTGCAACAGCTTCAGTAGGTGCTATTGCACCTGCCGATGTAGTAGGATTAACTGGTGTCAGTGCCACAGCTTCAGTAGGTGCTATTATTCCTGCAATTGGAGAAGCTTTATCAGGTGTTAGTGCAACAGCTTCAGTAGGTGCTATTGCTCCCGCTGATGTAGTAGGTATAAGCGGTTTAGGTGTTACTGCCAGCGTGGGTGAAATCACTGTAACGGAAACTCAGATAGTTGCTCTTTCAGGAGTTTCAGCAACAGCTTCTGTTGGATCCCTAACTGTGACTGATATGGCGATTGGTTTGAGTGGAGTCTCAGGAACTGCAAGTGTAGGTGCAATTACACCTGCTGATGTAATGGGACTAACTGGAGTTTCTGCAACTGCTAGTGTTGGAAATGTATCACAAATAGCATGGGGACGTGTTACAGCAGAACAAACAGGTAATTATAGCAAAACAACTGCTACTCAAACTGGTAATTGGACTAGAGTTACTAAGTAATGTATGTTGACAATATGAATAAAACGAAATATAAAAAAACACAAGCATAAATTAGGAGAAAATTATGGCATCAACTTATACAGCTCTCGGTGTAGAACTAATGGCAACTGGTGAAAACGCCGGTACATGGGGAACAAAAACTAATACTAATTTAAATATTGTAGAACAAATTTTAGGTGGCTACGTTGCTCAATCAATAGCAGGCGGAGCACAAACTACAACTCTTTCAGTTTCTGATGGATCAACTGGTGCTACTATGTCTCACAGAATGATAGAATTTACAGGTACCATTACTGGAAACCAGGTAGTTACAATTCCTCTAGATACACAAACATTTTATTTTGTAAGAAATGCAACTTCAGGTGCTTATACAGTAGAGTTAAAATATGTTACAGGTTCTGGTGACTCTCACACTTTTGCAACAACTGATAAAGGTGATGCTGTTTTATTTGCAACCGCAAATGATGGAACTAATCCAGATATATACCAAATAGCAACTGGAGATGTAACACTTACTGGAACTCAAACTTTAACTAATAAAACTTTAACGTCCCCTAAAATTGGTACCTCTATTTTAGACACTAATGGCAATGAATTATTTCTATTGACGGCAACAGGATCAGCTGTTAATGAGCTAACTTACGCTAACGCAGCTACGGGGAATAACCCGTCTTTCACGGCTTCTGGAGAGACTAATGTAGGTATTAATTTAGTACCTAAAGGTACAGGGACAGTACAGTATAATGGAAGTGAAATATCAACAGTAGGAAAAGCTATTGCAATGGCGATGCTTTTCTAGTATTAATAAGACGAGGAATAAAATATGGCAACACCAAATCTAGTAAATGTATCAACGATAACACCTAAAAATGCTATGGGTACTCTTGGCGATACAAACAGAACAACAATGGTAGATGTTACTGCAGAGTATGCTGCTAAAGTTGACACAATATTAATAGCTAACGTAGACGGCTCTGCCGCATGTGATGTTACAATTGAAGTCAGTAATGACAATGGAAGTACTTACTATGCAATAGGAAGTACAATTTCTGTTCCAGCTGATTCAACACTAAGTTTCTTGGATGCAACAGGACCCCTTTGGTTAGACGAAACAGATTTGTTAGCAGTGACAGCAGGAACAGCCAGTGATTTAGCTTGGCATGTTTCTTACACTGAAATGGCAGACTAATAATAATAATAAGGAGGACAATAATGCCTAAAATAATTAAACCAGTAGCAAAAGGAGAAATTGCAGTTCCAACTATTCAAGTAGATGGAGATGGAAGAGTTTTTTCTGCGAGTGCAGGATCAGCAGGCGGTGGCGGATACGTTCCAGTAACTATTGACACCGATGGTGGAAGTGGAACATACACTACATCATCATCAACATCAAAAATGATGCTTTACCTTCAAGGCGGCGGCGGAGGCGGCGGCGGTAACGGAGGAGGCCAACCTGGTGGACCAGGCGGCGGAACTGGCGGACGTGGAGGATACGGGATATCTGTTCACGAAGTCGATGCTTCTACTGGATACGCTTACTCTTTAGGAAGTGGCGGAGGAAATGGAAACGCTGCAAACCCTGGCAATGCCGGAAGTTCTGGTAACGCTTCAACTTTTGGATCACCATCAACATTCATGACTGCAAATGCAGGAACGGGCGGAGAAGGTGGTTATCATGTTAACCAAGGAAACCGAGGTGGTAACCCTGGTAGTAATGGAAACACAAGTGTTAACACTGGAACACAAACATTAACAAATTATTCACCGGCTACTTTTCTAGGAATCAATAACTCTTCAAACGGTGGTTCTACTCGAGTCGCTGGTAGTCCAGGCCGGATGTATGTCTGGGAGGACGTGTAGTGGCATTAGTAATTTTTCAATCTTCAAAGCCGGACGAAATCGGAACATTCCTAGGTTTTTGTCAAAATCAATCTGACATAGATAATGGATCTTATGTTAAAGAAGACGAGTACAAAACTATATCTATATCTGATGATGAGTTTGCAAAAATGAAACAAGATATTATTAACCCTCAATCTTATGATTCTTCAGATAATATAGCTTGGAATGACAGAGACGCTCCTCTTCCACCGGGTCCTACACCATATCCACCAGTACATCTTTTTACTACAGACGATTACGACCAACAAAGAACTACGATAGTAAATATATACAATCAATTAAAATCAGTGAACCCTAATTACTATAATATTGCAGCAGTGAATGCAGCTATTTCAACAGCTGAAGGAATAGATACTGCAGCTATTGGCGGTACAAGCAAAGAGACATTCTATTATTTTATGTATGCGGCTGATAATGATTATTTACATCCTTCTCAATTAGTATAATTGATCTAGATCAAATCTTTTTACTCCTCTTTACTTTTTTTTTGCTTAAGATATAACTTGGCAGAGGAAAGATGAAAATTAAATTTAAAGTTCCAAAGCTTTTACTGGACACTCTTAAAGACGTTTATCCAGTACCGGCTACAAAAACAGTACCAAAATGGTACAAGGATCTAGAACATACTACAAAAGAAAGAACAGTAAAAGGTTGTATGCCTTTTATGGATGCTTTAACGGCGGGTTATATATTAAAATTAACTTATGACCTTGAGGTTAATCATGGTGTTGTAAATAAGGATGGTAAAAGAACTAGCGAAACAAGAGCTGGTAATCCTTATAGAGAAGATCATTATCTTACATCCAAACATCGAGCAGAAGTGCCTCCAAACCATATGGCTGCGCATCATCCAAGACAATTAAAAGGTTCACCTCTTTTAAAAAAAAATGGGCACGATAACGCTTTGCTATTAAAATTTATAAATCCATTTAGAATAATTACTCCACCAGGGTATTCTACATTATTTGTATCTCCTCTGAATAATCCAGACGATAGATTTCAAATAGTTTCTGGTGTAGTTGATACCGATGAATGGCACGATGAGATAAATTTTCCCTTTCTTGTTAATGGAGATAAATATAAAGTCTTAGAAACTCTTATAACTAAAGGAACTCCTATAGCCCAGTGTATACCTTTCAAGAGGGATGATTGGGAAAGCAAAGTAGAAGAACTTATTCCATATGAAAATGAAAAAACTATTCATAGTATGATGTTACATGCTTGGAAATATTATAGAAACAAGTTTTGGAAAAGAAAAAAATGCACTTAAACGACCATATAAAAATCTACGATGATTTTATTAATGAAGAGCAATTAAAAGACTTAATGGATTTTGTTGTAAAACAGGAATATTCTAAAGGCCGTATTGTGACGGTGGATCATCAAGAGGTAGAGGATAAGTCAACAAGAATTGTTGAGGGAATCGGTCTATCTCCAACGCACAACAATATGACTAATGTCTTTTGGTTTCACATTATTAGAAAACTTGTACACGCTAAGTATAAAGAGTATTCAAAAAATTATAATATGGATTATTTAAACACAACTGGAATACTCCCACCAGAAATATTAAAATATACTCCTGGAGGACACTACAGACCACATGTCGATCATTGTCAAACATATCCAAGAACTTTAAGTGCTGTAGTTTTTTTAAATGAAGACTATACCGGAGGTGAATTAGTTTTTACAGAACATAATGGCCCAAAAATATATTTTAAGGTTGAAAAAAAACCAGGTAGATGTGTAATCTTTCCTAGTAATTTTTTATACCCACACGCAGTAACACCTGTGAAAACAGGAGTAAGGTATGCAATAGTCACATGGATGTATTAAAATATAAAAAAATAGAAAACTTTTTAAGCGAAAGTGAGGTAGAGCTTTTAGCCGCCTACTGTAGACTTCGATCTAGATTTCCATCAAAGGGTAATATAATCTGGGATAACAAACCTTCTCCCACTGATCAAAAAGTTTATGGTACTGCAAACTTTAAATTTAATTTTGGCAGAGACATTATTATGGAAAGTCTTTTGTTATTAAAACAAAAAAAGGTCGAAGAGGTTGTAGGTGAGGAACTGTGGCCAACTTATTCTTTTTGGCGACCATATTTTTTAGGCAACTCTTTACCAAAACATAAAGACAGGCCTTCTTGTGAAGTTAGTGTTTCAGTTTGTATTGAGAAAGATATTGATTGGCCATTGTATATGGATGGAGAACCTGTAAATCTAGAACCTGGCGACGGGGCTCTATATGCAGGGGTCGACTGTGAACACTATAGAGAAAAGTTTAAAGGGGATTATCATGCTCAATGTTTTCTTCACTACGTGAGAAAAAATGGATTGTACAAGGATTTTAAATATGATAAAAGAATATTTATAGGTGCTACATGAAAATACTAAATAAAGAAGATCACCACGAATTAGTCTTTTCTGATGAAGAAATCAAAATCATTAGCGAAAAGAAAAAACTTATTTTTACACATAAAGGAATGTCACAACTTGCTAATGCATTAGTTCATATTGCAATTTCTATTACAGAAAAGATTGATAAAAAAGACCTACAAGTAAATACTGACGATAATATAAACCCGAAAGAAACCTATGGCACACCTGCCTGGAATGATCAAGCATAGACTAGAGCCATTATTTGCACATCCTGTTTATTTTACTCTAGATAAATATCAAGTAACGCAGGATGAGATTGAGTATATCTTAAGCACAAAAGAGAAAAATTCTAATGTATCAAATGATAAAAAAATACTTGTTAGTTTAATTAATTTAAGAGAATGGATAGAGTCAAAAGTTAATATTTATTGTTTGGATATACTAAAATTAAGAAATGTAAAACCTTACATCACACAATCTTGGATTAATTTCCAAGAAAAAGGTAAAGACCTCCACTGGCATAACCACCCTAATAGTTTTATAAGTGGAGCATTTCATTTTCAAGACAAGGAATCTCCTATTGTTTTTAAAAATTTTAAAAATATATTTACTTTAAACCCGGAGGTTGAAGAGAATAATGTCTTTAACAGCGATAACATTTCTTATGCGACTGAAAAAAATTCACTTATTTTATTCCCCTCTTCCTTATGGCACAGGACTGAGACCAACAACAATCAAGAAACTAGAATATCATTAGCATTCAATACATGGTTAAAAGGTGAGTTAGGCGATGAGAATGATCTTAATAAATTAAAGGTAGAATAATGCTTTTCCCTTCCTTAGTACAAGATGATTTTTTAAATGATGTAGAATCAGTTATTGAGCTTTCTAAGAAACTACCTTTTAAAGGACCGACAGATGATTTTTTTAATAAAATAAATGGCGGTTGGCCAGGAAAAAGAACTGATTGTTTGAGTGTAGTAAATACTAACTTCTATATTTACTTTTGTAGTAAAGTATTAAAACTATATTATCCTGGCGAAAACATAGGTTTCGAAGCAGAACTATATTTCCAAATAATACCTAGCACTTTTAATTTCCCTGGATGGATTCATCAAGATTCTAATCCACTAAACGCTGTTTGTTATTTATCAAATCATAAAGACTCTGGAACTTCATTGTATAAGCCAAAGAACTTTTATAATGTCTACAGTGATGCAATAGACACACTCAAGAAAAAATCTTATCAGGACTCTGATTTTAGTGAAGAGAATGCCGCTGCAAGAGATGCATGGAATAATAAATTTGATTGTATTTTAGATGTGCCATCATACAGAAATAGAGTATTTTGTTTTGAGGGAAGTAAATATCATGGTGTAAAAAACTTTACATCTGAAAATACTGAAGACGACAGACTTACTTTGATTTGTTTTTTTCAAAAAATCGAAGGCAATATTAAATACCCAGCAGTAGAATCGAGAAAAATATAATGGTTATATTAGATAATATTCTTCCGCCCAATACTAATTTATTAATATTACATTATTTAACTACTACTCCATGGTATTTATCTGGAGACGATGTTCATGAAAACAAATTACAAACTGCTTTAGAGAATAATTCTGGGTTCCATAACATAACATTTCAAGATGACAAATACTGTGGTGATAAATTTTTAAACCTCTATGCACATTTAATTTTAGATATAGTTAGTGATAGACTTAAAATAAAAACTCATCCTTATAGATTTTTTTGGAACTGTTATTTTACACCTAGTTTTTCAAAAGACCATAGAGATTGGCCAGCACCTAATGTTTATAAAACTATACTTTATAATCTACATACTACAGATGGTGGAACAGAGGTTGAGAATAAGTTTCATGAGGATAAAATGGGAAGAGCTAAAGTTTTTGAAAGCAGTCTTTTACATAAAGGCGTTTCTTGCAAAAAGGATAGGGCCAGGTTTAATTTAAATATTATGTTTGGTGAACAAAAATGATTTTTAGGAATTTTTTATTTGGGATACCTATCTATCATACTAAAGTCGATCCTAACAAATATGACAAACAATCTATTATAAATAAAATTAGCTCCAATTACTCTATAGCTAGCTATAGAAACCTACACGACAATGAAAGTGATTTACATCATACATATAAAGATGAAAATAATGAAAAATTTCAAAATATAAATTATGAAAAAGCAGGATTAACGCCTCTCTACGATGATATATTTTATGAGTTTGCCAGTAAATGTTTAAAAACTAAAGATGGATTTAATTATAAATATACCATAGATAACTACACCGCAACAAAAGATTTCCAATACATGAGACCCCATCAACATTTACCTGACGCAGATTTTAGTGCAGCACATTATTTGCAATTTGATAAAGGTAATCATACTACTACATCCTTTGTTAATTCAAATGACTTTAGTTCTTATCTTAGATTTATTAGCAAGAGTTATTATGGTGTATGTGATGAACAGAATTTAGATAACTCTTATCTGTTCCAGAATTGGAAATATGATGTGGAAGAAGATGATATGATTATTTTTCCATCAGTTATAAGACACGAAGTACCTAGACAAAAAAAGAATCTAGATAAATTAAGAATCGCTGTCGCATGTAATTTAAGTATACATAAGTTAAACTTATGATTCGTTCCTATGAGAATTTTTTGACTCCTATTGAATGTCAATACTTCATAAATCAACATTCTAAATTATTTGATCCTGCCAATGATCAAAGGACTTTTTATCACAGGAAAACAAAAGTAGTTGGTTACTCTGGGTTTTCTATACACGACTCAAAAAAATTAAATGGTCTTCTTAATTTTACAGTTAAAAATATAGATGAAGAGGCCTTCGTAAATTATTTTGAAATTGTACAATGGCCAACAGAGGAGTTTCAACTAGCACATAAGGATTTTGAGTATCATTGTTATACGAGTATTATTTATTTAAATGATGATTTTGAAGGGGGAGAAACTGTTGTTGAAGAAAAGAACATAAAACCTAAAGAAGGATTAATGATATTATTTGATGGAGATAAGAATACTCATAGTGTGAATAAAATTACAAAAGGAACTAGATATACAATTCCCTGCTGGTATACTAAGTAAAGATGATTGTAGTAAAAGATGATTTTTTAGACAGCGCTAGTTTTAATACTATTAAAAACATCTTATTTAGCTTTGAAATTCCCTGGTACTTCTATGAATATGCAGACGATAAGGAGCTTAAAGATTTTTTCTATTGCCATATGTTATATAATGATGGACAGATTAAAAGTAATTTCTTCGATCCAATAGCCCTCCCAATATTAGGTAAACTGTCTTTTAAAAAACTATTCAGAATAAAAATTAATATGTATACAGCAAATCCTCGAATAGTTATTAAGAAACCGGGATTTCATGTAGATGAAAAAGAGCAGCACAGAGTCGCCCTATTGAACATAAATAGTAATGATGGATATACAGAATTTGAAAATGGAGAGAAGTTTAATTCTGTAGAAAATGGGCTTATTGACTTTGATGGAAAACTTAAACATCGGGCAATATCACAAACTAATACAGATGTCCGAATCAATATAAATATCAACTATTCCTAAACCTATAAAGCTGTTGAAATAGCCTACGATCTGATATATGACCTAATAAACAGGTTTTTATATGCTACAAAAAATAGGTTTCTTACCAGGATTCAACAAACAAATTACCCCCACAGGTGCTGAAGCACAATGGACAGGTGGGGAGAATGTGCGTTTTAGATATGGTACTCCTGAAAAAATAGGAGGGTGGTCTCAGTTAGGAGACAAGTCTTTAACAGGCTCGGCTCGAGCTATACATCAAATGGTTAATAAAGAAGGGGTTAAATATTCCATCATTGGAACCAATAGAATTTTATACGCTTATACAGGTGAAGCCTATTATGATATTCACCCAATTAAAACTGACTTTGGAGCATTAACAAGTGCCTTAGCTTCTGATAGTGGCTCTGCTATTCTTACTATTACTTTATCTTCTACCACAGGGATGACAGCAGGAGATATTTTATTACTTGAAAATGTTACACCTCCAACAGGCTCCGGTTATTCTGCTTCTGATTTTGACGATAAAACTTTTATGATAACTGAAGTAGTAGATGCTACCTCAGTTACTATTACTATGGGCTCCAATGCAAGTGCAACCGCTACGGATGGAGACCTTTCTGTTAAGTGGTATTATCCTGTAGGACCGGCTGAACAGGTCGGTGTTTTTGGATGGGGTATATCTCAATTTGGTGGTACTGTAACAGCTCCTCAAACAACAACTTTAAATGGAGCTATTACTTCTACTGGTGCAACGACTGGTATTACATTAACCAGTTCAACAGGTTTTCCTACCAGTGGGACTAGTGAAATAAGAATAGGAACAGAAGATCTTAGTTATACTGGAATTAGTTCAAATGTATTAACTGGAGTTGTTCGAGGAATTAATGGAACAACAGCCGCTACTCATTCAGACGGAGCAACCATTACAAATATTACTGATTATAGTGCATGGAACGAAGCCTCTTCTACAACTGATAAAGTTGCAGAGCCTGGTCTATGGTCCTTGGACAATTTAGGAAGTACTTTGTTAGCTTTAATTTTTAATGGGGCAGTATTTGAATGGGATTCAGATTTATCTAATGCAACAGCAACAAGAGCTACAATTGTTAGTGGTGCGCCAACCGCGTCCCGTGATATGTTAGTCTCGACTCCTGATCGTCACTTAGTTTTATTTGGAACAGAAACAACTATAGGTGACACAACAACACAAGATGATATGTTTATCAGATTCTCTTCTCAAGAGGACATAACTGACTGGGCACCAACAGCAACCAATAGTGCTGGTACACAAAGACTGGCCGCCGGATCACGGATCATGGGAGCTAAACTAGGTAGAAATGCAATTTACGTATGGACGGATACCTCATTATTTACCATGCGTTTTGTAGGTGCTCCTTTTACATTTGCTTATGAACAAGTGGGAACTAACTGTGGATTGATAGGAAAGAATGCGGCTGTCGAGGTGGATGGCGCTGCGTATTGGATGTCTGATAATGGTTTTTTTAGATTTACTGGTAAACTAGAGTCGATGGATTGTTTGGTAGAAGATTATGTTTATGATAATTTAAATACAACTTCAAATCAATTTATATGTTGTGGAATTAATAACTTGTTCGGAGAAGTAATGTGGTTTTATCCAACCTCTGGTTCTAACGTAGTAGATAGATGTGTGGTGTATAGTTATTTAGATTCAAGTCCAGAAAGACCTATCTGGTTTACTAATGCAAGTACAATTTTTCCAAGAACTACCTGGGTAGACTCAGCTGTTTTTGGTTTACCTCATGCTACATCCTATGATGCAGGTACAGATACTTGTGATACCGTAGGAAACACAGATGGAATTTCAATTTACTACGAACATGAAAAAGGAGTTAATTATATTAAAGGTGGAACCACATATGCTGTTCCATCTAACATTCTTTCCGGAGATTTTGATATCACCCAAGATCAAAAACAAGGAATTACATTTAGAGGGGATGGAGAATATATAATGAGAGTCAGCAGATTTTTACCTGACTTTATAACTCAAGCTGGAAATACAATAGTTGAATTAGATTTAAGAAATTTTCCTAATCAAACAGCAGCTAGTTCTACTCTTGGTCCTTTTACTATTACGTCTGCTACTAACTATCAATCGTGCAGGGCTCGAGGAAGATCAGTTGCAGTAAAGATATCTAACACGGCAGTAGATTCTAATTGGAAACTAGGAACATTTAGGTTAGATGTACATGCAGGAGGAAGAAGATAATGGCTAAGATAGTACAATCATTAACCCGGGCAAGTGATGAGTATAGCGCAGACGTAGCTCACTCTTTAGTAAGAGATTTAGATGCAGTGTTAGAGAAATTAAACTCTACTTTTCAAGAAGAATTAAAACAGGAGATAGAAGCAAGAAGCTTCTTTTTAGATTAATGGCAGTAGTAAACCAGTACTCCTTTGTAGGAGTAGATAATGATACTTCCAATGGGGAACTTAATCCTTTTGGTGCAGGATATCCTTTAGTAAGTGAAACCT
>Ga0080013_1003572_pt1 | contig 16200 bp, 25 predicted proteins | sample ETNvirenome_6_85_FD_69236 | JGI IMG/M metagenome (GOLD analysis project Ga0080013, IMG submission 69236) | Marine viral communities from the Pacific Ocean - ETNP_6_85 (SPADES assembly) (version 2) | ecosystem: Environmental > Aquatic > Marine > Oceanic | place: Pacific Ocean | collected 2013-06-19 | reverse complement strand
TGAAAAATTATCATTTATGGTAGTAGAAAAAGAAGGTCATGCCGTTGGAATTGAGTTTGTCAAAAGAAAGCATAAGGGCACTAATAAGGATAGAAGTACCTATGGTATGACAGGTGAAGGTGATGCAATGAGAATCCTTGCAACCGTGTTGGACATAATCAATGCTATTATAAAGAAGCACAAACCCGCCATGCTATATTTTAGTGGTGATAAAGGGGGCAAAGAAAAAGGTGGTCGTGTGGGTGCGTATACTGCAATAGTAAAAAGGTTTGCAGGCAAGGCGGGATATAAATCTGTAACAAAGGAATTTTCAGATAAAGTAAATTTTCAGTTGGTGAAGAAATGAAGTCATTCAAGCAATACATCACAGAAAAGCAAGAATCAAACGATCTTCACGCTATGGACTACGATAAGAACCACGGTACGTCTTTTCGTTGGGCCCGCACGCCCAAAGATCAAGCAGGTACATTCTCTCTCGTCACACCATCGAATGGTGCTGCATGGACGAAATGGAAACCTGTTTTTTCTGAACATGCGAGTATGTTAAAAGACAAGTGGCATCAGCATAAAGAAGCAGGAACTCTTCACAAGTGGCTTGCTCCACACAAAGCAGCACAAATACAAACACACAGAATATGAAACCATTCAAGCAATACATCACAGAGAAGACAGCAAAACTATCTGCAACCTATGGATACAAAGGTGCGCAGTGGGACGACTTTCGTGGTTACGAAAACCCAAGCGAAAAAGAAATGACGATATTGTGTATTGGGTCGATGTGTAATGATTAGCATAAATAACTGCCAAGAAGGAAAGACATACACGCTTTGTGTGTGTGATCTAGAAAAGGATCAAAGGGATTTGTTGTATTTCATGGGTCTGGGTGTAGGTGAACAGTTTGAGGTAATAAAAACATATAGATGTTATACTACCGTTCGGCTAAAAAATATGTTAAGCAAACTGGGATTATCCAAAAGACATACAAGCAAAATGTATGCAACGGAGACCGAAATGGTTTCACACAAATGAAACTTGATTGGGACAGGATAGTATCGAACGCAGTCACTGTCTTGGTTGCCAGTGTGTTCATGGGTGCAGCACTACAGTTGTGGAATGGTGTACAGACGATTGATTCACGCATTGATTCAAACTTGGTTGACATAAAAGCCACTCAGAGTATTCTTTCGCCAAAGGTGGACATGATTGAGAAACGCCTTGCAGAGATACTAAAACATCTTGACAGAGGCACTCCCGATGATGTCATCATTGAACCGTTTGAGATCAGCCGGAAGGGTTCTCTTGAACTCATTGACGATGAGAGAACTAATAATCAAATGATGCAGCAAAGAGGATTTTGATACATAGACATGTACACAAAAGGAAACTCAAACATGAACAAAACAGTAATAGAATATCTTGAAGGTTACTTTGATGGCCAATTAAACGAATCCATTTCAGATGATAACATCATGGAAGCATTCAATGAGTTGTTAGAGACTGCTGATGCAGTTGCAGAGTATTTGAATGAAATGGGACCAAAGATGGCTTATGGAGCAGGTGCCGCAGTCCAGAGAATAAGAAACTTATCGCAAGGTATCAAATCGCAAGGTTTCAAAATCAAGAAGGGGAGTTTCTTGGCCAAGAAACGTGATCAAGCCGAAAGAGTTGCCAAAAGAATTGGAAAGAGAGAGAGAGCCGCGTATGAACCCAATCCGATGGGCCCAGGGCTGAATCAACGAGCATTCACTCAGGGCAGTCGTGATGTAAACTATAAGAAACACGGCTACGATCATCTCATTGGCACAGAACCGGGAAGTGGCTCGCAACAGATGGCAATGTACAGACATGCCCAGTCTAAAGGTCAGGGTGAGCAATTTAGACGAGCCGAAGCATTGCGCCGGCGAAACAATGCCAACCAAGGCCGTCATGGCGGCCACTATCGTGGCGACGAATTCGATCACCACCGGGATGATTGACTTAAAACCAGCAAAGGAAACTCAACCATGAATAAAACAGTAATAGAATATCTTGAAGGCTACTTTGATGGCCAACTAAACGAATCCATTTCAGACGATAATATCATGGAAGCATTTGCTGAATTGTTAGAGACTGCAAATTCAGTTGAAGAGTATTTGAATGAACAAGGCCTCATATCAAAAGCACTCGGTGGTATGCGGAATAAGAAAGACTTAAAGAAAGCACTGATGCAAAGAGCCCACAGGGAAGCCGTAGGTTCAATCGGGTCAGGGCATCCGTGGAATGCTGATACGCCGCAATTTGAATTGTCAAGAAGATCTCTCAAGCGAAGAGGACTCAAACCAGGCGAACCAAAACGACCCGGACTTCCGACATATATGGATGAGGCTTTTCCTAGAAAAGCCACAGATGATATGCATCATGAAGCCGAACTGAAAGGAAAGGTAAACACCGATAGAAGCAATTTGGATAAATCAATTGATGCCAACAATTTACTAATGAACCGCCGGGGCAAGAGGAACAAATATTTAGTTAGACATACAGCGGCTGAAGATGAAGCCAGAGCAGCCCGGATAGCAAAGATATCAGCCCGGACGATTAGAAAGCCGCCAAAATCTGAACGGGTAATGTTAAGGATTCCACCAGGCGCATCAACAACACCAAAACCAAAGATGTCACTGGCAAGACAGATAAGAAAACTTATTAAAATATAGAGAAATAAACTAAAAAATGTACACAAAGGAAACTCAAACATGAACAACACAATCTTAGAATATCTTGAAGGTTACTTTGGTGGCGAACTAAACGAATCCATTTCAGATGATAACATCATGGAAGCATTTGATGATCTGTTAGAGACTGCAAATGCAGTTGAAGAGTATATGAATGAGGCTTTTCCTAGAAAAGCCACAGAGTCAGTGAATGAAGCAAGAAGGTCGTTCAAGGCCAGAGTGGACAAATTGGCACCCAAGATGAACATTCAACGTGGTGGTGTTAACTACGCGGCCGCTGAACCTGCTGACATGCATTATCTTGATAGAAACATTGCCGGACATGAGGTGAGTATGAGTGCCCAACACATGCCAAATAGAAATAGGTCTCGCATTGACTTCACTGTTGATGCTGAAGCGGCCGCGGATCCGAACACCGGCAGAACCAACAAAATTGGTGTAAGGAATGCAAGAAGAATACTTACCAATATTGCTGCATTTGCACAAAGGCATAATGACAACATGCCCTCAGGTCACGAAACTGAATTTAAAGTTCATAAGGCATCTGCTCATTACAAGAATCCAGAAGCAAGAACAAAAGTATATCGAAAGATGGTTAATCGATTAGGTGGAAAGGGAGCGCATCCCTATGAGGTAGACCCAAAGAGTAATCCAATGAGTCCAACGGTGAGAAGACCATCAACCAAGACAAAAGGACCGATAACTACATTCAGAGTTAAGAAATAAACAATAAAAATGTATACTAAAAAGCCCCATTGGTGTGAGTGCCAGTGGGGTTTTTGCATGGATATGTGGATGAATTGTGGAGTGTTGGTGGAATGGCTGAATGTAGGGGAAAATGGGGGTATTGTGGGGTAAAGTGGGGGGAAATGGGGGGTCATTGGGGGATCACTGCCCGCACAGGAACCCGGAGAGACTTTCAGATCTCAAACCAAACCTCCAAGGGGGGGGAACCAATGATGGCAGCCCCTAAACGCACATTCTAAGTACGACAGCACCCCAACCGAAGTCGGGGTGCTGCATGATGAAACGGTGCATGGCGCACCGCAGGGATGTGTAGTGTTCAATCTACCGCGATGAGATCCACCAGTCGCGTAGCGATCACTCGGCTGGACTTCTTGCGATTGCCACCCTTGATGAATGCATTACGAATCCGAGTGTTGCTTGCATCTTCGGGGAGATTGATCATTGGATCAGTCTCAACCTTGAGATCACCCATCACGATGAACTCTTCGTCGTAGGGAGTGTTTTCAATCAGGACGAAGTGGTCGGCCTTATAAGCCTTTGATGCGGCTTCAAACTTCTGGTTTTCAACTTCCCAGTTACTACCATTGAAGTAGCGATATCGGATGGACTTCAGAGTACTGGAATCATGCAGACGGATGGAGATCAGAGTGGCACCAGTACGGTCCCGGAGCATATTGACATAGGCATCGGTTTCGCGGTCAGCAATCTTGTAAGTCTTCTTGGTCTTGGCGTCACGGACATTATGTTCTTTGCTTCCCCAGCGGCTTCCAAGACTTCCGTGGGCATCACCATCGGTCAGGAAGACCACGTTGGCGATCTGGACATCATTGGCACGCTGAAACTCAGGAACGATATCAAGAGCAGCGATCACAGCCTCATTGAGAGGCGTGCCACCAAGGTGGAAGCACTTCGGCGCGGTGTAATAACCATTGCCGAGCCGGTAGAGGTTGGTCACTGCGACCTTGTGGTCGCGACCGTTCAGTCGGCTGCTCAGGAAGTTCCAGAGCGTGAAGTCGTGGGGCTTGAAATCAGAATCCCGACTCATTTGCCACTGAGGATTAGCCTCAACGTACTTCTCTTCGGCATGCCGGCGCTCGGTTGAGTACCGATCCAGATCAAATCCAGTGTCGCCGATCCATCGGTGGCTGCTGAAGGCGTAAACATCATAAGGAATGCCAGCCTTGCGGCAGAATTCCACCAGAACCAGAAGTTGCTCAACGGTATCTTGAAGAATGTTGCCCATCGAGCCAGACCAGTCAAGGAACATAACGATTCCGTGGCTCTTGCCATCGGAATGAACCTCATTCTTGAGGAAAATGTCCTCGCTCCAGCGATAGTTGATCATTCCGACAGGATCCAACACGCCAGTCTTAGCAATGCTGGAACGCTTGGAGGCGTCAGCCGCTTGCTTCATCTGGAAGTGTTGCACCATCTGGGCCACGGTGGCCTTGGTGCGTGCTTGGAACTTTTGAAGTCGTGCAACAGAATCTTGAATTCGGTCGGTCCAACTTGGACCGCACTTGTCATCGTACCTGTTCCATACTTCGGCAATCGTTTTAGGACCAACCACGATGTTATCAAGATTGCAATCCGGTACCGTATTGTAGATTTGCCGTACGGCTTCATCGTCCCGCATTCCGCTAACAGCCTTCTCATAAGACGTTTGCGTACTGCCAGGACCAGTTTCGTTGGAGTAGGACTCGTAAGAGAGGTCGGTAGGACCTTCGCCGTCTTGGCCACCCTCACCGGCGGTAGAATCAGCAGATTCGCCATCGTCGGTATCGTCATCCATGCTCTGGCCAGAATCTTCACCAGACTCGTCACCGTCACCGGAGGAACCGTCAGAGGAATCTTCGTCGCCGTCTTCGTCACCAGCACCAGCGCCAGCAGCGCCTTCGCCACTTTCGTCGTTGTCAGCCGACTCGGAACCAGAACCGCCAGCACCCTCACCCTCGCCAGCGCCGGCGCCTTCTTGGCCATCATCCTGCTGTTCAGGTTCGGGGCGATCTTCTTCGGTCTTCTCAGCAAGATCTTCGGCGATTGCCATGACATCCTCAAAGGATTCAGCGGCATCGAGCCGGTCAAGCCAAGTACGCTCTTCGGCGGTGAACGGCACAGTCATCTGCCCGTAGATCTCGCCTTTGTAGTACAGGTTGATGCGGTCAAGCAGAGGCAGATCGGCAACGACCTTGTCCTTCAACTCAAACAAGTCCCGCTCATGCAAGGACTTATACGCTTTCACGAAGTCACGCTTGAGGCCGGGAAACTTTTTCTTCATCATACGCTCAATGCGGGCGTCTTCGCAGATGTTCAGGGTCATATGCCGAAGACCGGCACTTTTACCTTCACCGACGAATTCTTGCCAACCATCAGCAGGCGTATAGAGGGCGTGACCCACTTCGTGCCCGCAGAGCATGTCGTACATGAAGTTATCCATGTCTTGCCATACGGGCAGTACCAGCCGGCGAGCCTGCGTATCAAAGTACGCGGTCTGGGCTTCAGCCGAATGCTCCACGATCAGATCTTCGCTGGCTAACAGGCGAGCAAGGATATCTTTGGAGGCGGTTTTCACGGGCGTTCCCATCATCATGTGTGTATTATAGCATAATTCCGCCCCCATATGTGGGTATAGGGTGGAAAAATGGGAATTTAGTGAAGATTTTTTATACCCGTACAGAACCCGAACAAATAAATCCAAAAAAGATTTCGCCTTATAACTCCTGATTTGACAGTGATTTACGCCATTTTAGACGAAATTCTGACGAATTTGAGGGTTCAAGGGGTTGTGCTGGGGGCTGGTTGTGGTATAATACACATGTCGCGGGACGGAACCGCGGCGCTTCCTTCGGAGATATCATGCTTAAAGCACGACAAAAACAATACGTTGACGCCTTAGCGGCCGCTGGTGCGACCAGCCCCGTGACGCGCCAAGACCTTATCGCCGCGTGCGAGAATACCGGATTGTATTCTTGCCCGCCTTCATGGATTACGCAAGACTCAACCCGTAAAGCGGGTCGTGGTCTTTACGATCTGCCCGAGTTGGATTCCGCTTCCCCGAAGGAAGCAGCGACTCCTGCCCCTGCCCCCGAGGCCGCTTCCCCAGCCGCCCCGGCTGTGCAGGGTGCAGTAGAGTCCACCGAACCCGCGACGGTCGCAGCCCTTACGATGGGAATGACTGGTGGCGAACGCGCCACACTCGTTCCGCCTGCGTTTAACGGTTACGTTGCGTGGGGACACTTCTCCGATGTTGAGAAGATCGTCCGTTCGCGTCGGTTTTACCCGATCTTTGTGACGGGCCTCTCTGGCAACGGCAAAACCCTCATGGTTGAGCAGTGTTGCGCCAAATTGAAGCGAGAATGCTATCGCGTGAACATTACGCGCCAGACCGATGAGGATGACCTCCTTGGTGGATTCCGCCTCATCAACGGTAATACCGTATGGTGCGATGGCCCTGTCGTGTCCGCTATGAAAAATGGTGGCGTGCTGCTTCTGGACGAGATCGATCTTGGTTCCGCCAATCTGATGTGCCTTCAGCCTGTGCTGGAGGGTAAAGGCGTCTTCCTCAAGAAGATCGGCCAGTGGGTTACGCCCGCTCCCGGTTTCACCGTCTTCGCCACTGCTAATACCAAGGGCAAGGGCAGCGACGATGGCCGCTTTGTCGGTACTGGCGTCATGAATGAGGCCATGCTGGACCGCTTCCCCGTGACGCTGGAACAGCCGTATCCAACAAAGTCCACTGAGAAGAAGATTCTCACAAAGGCCGGTTTGACCGATGGCGACTTCGCCGAACATCTGACCGCATGGTCTGATATGGTCCGTAAGGGCTTCTATGCCGGCGCCGTGGATGAGATCATCTCGACCCGCCGTCTGGTGGACATCGTGAACGCTTACGCCATCTTTGGCGATAAGGACAAGGCCATGAACATGTGCCTTGCTCGCTTTGACGATGACACCCGCGAGGCCTTTATGAGCCTCTACGGTAAGGTTGACGCAGAATTCACTGCCACGCCTGCCGAAGAGGCCTCTGCGGCCTCGTCTGAAAACGACAAATGCCCATTCTGAACAAAAACCCTTTGACAACCCTTGTGTATAGGAGTATAATATACGCATGAAATCTATAGAAGCAGAACTGCATAACTTTCGTCTATGTGACCCCGAATGGACCCCGGACTGTACTTGTGGTTGTAATGGTGATGAAGACTGCCATTGCTTCGACCCAGACCCCGATCTGGACGAAGCGCCAAATCCGGACCACGACGAAGATGGCCCTATATGGCAGGAAGATCCTGAATGGGATGACGACTTAGTGGCGCTTTTTGACGAAAATCAAGGCCTGACCGCTGAGGGCTATGCCGTCTTAGCGGAAATGGACGCTATGGGGGACTTTATATGAAGCATTCCCATACGAGCCTTTCTGACTCAATCGATATGTTAAGTGATACCTACAATCAATTGAATTTGGCCTATGACCCCGAGATCTTCAATCCGCTTTGCCTGTGCGGTGCTGCCGCAGCAACGGCGCTGGTTGAAGTCCTTTTAACACACCCACCAGAACTCTTCACTGAAGAGGAAATTAACTTAGTCGTGGACGTACACGACCTCGCTGGTGAGATCCTTAAGCAGTACGACACTATGGAGATTGATGAATGAACATCAGCAAGCGACAACAGGCCTATGTAGAGGCCATTCAAACACATGCCAGTGACATTGGCATTGACCTTACCACTGAAACATTCACGCGGGCCGAATTACGCCTTGTGAGTATGAAACTCAAGGGTAAGAAGTGGATCCCCAATTGGATTACTCATGACCAGTCACGCCGTGTAGGCCGTGGGATGTTTAGTATCCCTGAGGCCGTATTGGTTGTGGCACCTGGCCAGGAGAATTGTGACGATATGGAACAGGATGCCGTTGAGGTGCCAAGCCAAATCGACGAGGACACGGTGGTCGTGGTCATGGCCGGCGCATGATGCATAGCATAGCAGGAGCGTGGTGGGTAGGGCCCCGCTAGGTGGTGCATGGGTACACGGCGCGCCACACTGCTGCCACTGTGCTGCCACAGTGCATACACCATGCGCACACATGTGTATGCCTGGCATGTGTTTAGGCGTGTCCGAACAGTTGAGTAAAAAAAAATAAATTTTTTTTTTTTTTTGGGCTTGCAACTCGGAAATTTTTTACTCTGCCAGGATTGAAACTTTTTCACATCCCCAATTCCACTTTTTTTTCCACGGTAAAAATTAACCCCACAGGATCGCATAAAATGCTTTACACAGAACCATAAACATGATACAATATAGACTTATAATATAGGTCTGTTGCAAGGTGTGAGCATTGGTAATTTGTCCAGCGATACATTGACTCAAAACGCAACCGTGCTTGACATAGTTCTCACGAAAGACGAACGATGGTAAGGTGAAGCCGCTTAACGGCGACTATCACTGATTTATGAGGTGCAGTGGCTCAATTGGTTAGAGTACCGGCTTGTCAAGCCGGGGGTTGGGGGTTCAAGTCCCCCCTGCGCCGTTGCAAGGAGTTTCGTAATGCACACAGACACAGAAGGAAACGAATACTACATGCTCACAAAGTCAGGCACGAAAAGGCATCGGTGTATGTACGTTGTTTCTGCAAGACACAACAAAGAGCAGGTGATTATCAACGATGAATCTGCAAGCAACTATAATGGATTGATCTGGAAAACGCACACACATCTTGCAAGAATCAACTGGAGAGAAAAGGTTGATGCAGGATGGCAACAAGAACGCAATCCAACACCGAAGGACATGGAAGAGATGGGGAAAAACATATGATTTTTTCTGCGCTCATGACACTTGCAATTGCAGTGAGTGTTTCCATCACACCACTACAATCTGCTATATGGCAGGTAGAAACATCGCAGTGCAAGAGTGATTGTCCCAAGGGTGATAACGGTGCTGCAACCGGTCCTTTACAGATTCACAGAGCGTGTTGGGAGGACGTAAAGCGGGACGGGGAAAATTATTCCGATTGTGAGGGGTTGGACTACTCCATTCAGATTTTTCAGCGTTACATGCTGCGATACGCGACGGAGAAGCGTCTGAAGAGGTGCGTGACGGACCAAGACAGAGCGCGAATCTGGAACGGTGGGCCAAATGGCTATAAAAGGCAAAGCACTGAGGTCTACTGGGAGAAAGTGCAAAATGCTCTGTTGGAATGACTGGGTAGATATTATGGTGCTATTGGTGCCAATTGGAATTATGGCCTATATGGTCTCAAAGGATATTATTGATGAACTTTTCTATGACTAAAACTATAAACGAACTTCGTGCGGGAATCTGTGAACTCACCCTTGTGGATGAATTCTCTGTTGAATACGACAAGGTGATGGGAACTCTTGCTGAGTGCCATATGGCGGACTTGGATGGTGAAGAGAAGGCTAGAAAAATCGCCGAGAGGGAAGTTGGGAACGTGGTGGAGGTTTGGGACATTCGTGGCGAACAGTGGCGAAAAATTGCATTGTGTGAAATTGGAGAGATTGAAAGGTTGACTGGCCAAGGCGTGAAGACGAACGACGATGAAGTGGATCTTGAAGGGTTTTTGAACGAAGTTGCGTTCTCTGAGAATGAAAACGACTAAATAGAAAGGAACAGGAGTGAAGCATGGAACCATTCAGAACATTTTTAACTGAAAAGCAGATCATCATTGGAAAAGGCGCAAAGTACGGACAAGTTGTGTTCCTTGCTGGTGGTGCAGGTTCAGGAAAAGGTTTTGCAACAACGCACTTCTTGGAAGGAACCAAATTCAAGATTCGTGATGTTGATGAATGGAAAAAGGCATTCATGAAACTTGCAGTGTTGAAGAACAACTATCCGAAGATCAGGCGATTGGACTTGCGGAAACCAAAAGATGTTTTCAAATTGCACGCATTTGTGAAAGAAAAGGGAATCAAAGACAAAACATTGGATTTGATGTTGGGACAAGCGAAGATTGGCAGACTGCCAAACTTGATCTTTGATGTTACTCTCAAAGACAAAGAAGACATCATTGCAGTCCTTCCAAGTCTCTTTGCAGTTGGGTATGTTCCCCGAAGCATCAATGTTGTCTGGGTGTTAACGAACTACCATATTGCAGTTGAACAGAACAAAGGTCGTGATAGAATTGTTCCCGATGACATTCTTCTCAAGACGCACGAAGGTGCGGCGGGCACAATGTTTAGTTTTATTAATGCAGGAACTCCGCGTGGTGTTGATGGTGCGGTTCATGTGATTCTTGGAGGAAAGAAACACACTGTTTTCTGGAATGATCCGAAGACTGGCAAACCTTATGATGGTTCCGAGGGAAGAACCATTGTTAAGGATTTCAAGTATCTTACTCTGAAAGAACCCGGAAAACGAATGACGGACGAAACTTCACTCAAAACAGAGGTTTTGAAGTGGATTCGTGCAAATGCGCCAAAAACAAAGAAAACAAAGGGTATTTTCGGTTCTGGTCAAGATACAATCCGCGAAGGAAAAGAACTCCTTCCGCAATTGTATGTTGACATGGATCAGGTTCTTGTTGATTTTCTTGGTGGCGCAGAAAAAGTGCTAGGAAAAGCATACACAGACAAAAATTATTGGATGGATGATAAAAGTGGTGATAAGAAGGACCTTTTGACTCAAAAGGCACCAAATCTGTTTCGTGACTTGAGTTGGATGAAAGACGGAAAAACACTTTGGCGATTCATTATGGAACATTCGCCAAAGATTCTCTCTGCACATCCAACATCATGGATGCCAAACTCCAAAAAAGACAAATCATCGTGGGTTCAGAAGAATCTAGGATTAAGTTCGTCAGATGTTCATTTGGTGAAACGTGCAATGAAACGGGAATATGCAACAACGAACGGGCAACCAAACGTTTTGATTGATGATCACCCAAAAAACATCAAAGAATGGCAAGCAGCGGGTGGAATTGGAATTCTTCACCAGAATGCAACAAGCACCATTCAAAAACTCAAGAAAATGGGTTTCTGACTTGATTCTCCCATAGAGAATGGTAGAATAACACCATGGAACGCGAACAACGAAAACAAATTAGACGTATAAAACGTAAGTTTGCAAGACGGGACGAACGAGATATGTTCGGAACGCCGCGAAGTCGTGCGAAAACATGGGGTTCTCGTTTGAACACTCCGAAGAGTGAAAGAAGACGATGGAAGACACAAAGGACTGAATTCTGATGGCATTGTTTAAAAAAGAAGAGATGGTGGAACAACTTCAACAGGGGAAATGTGAAGTGTTCTTCAAAAAAACAGATGGGACGATTCGGCAATTGATTTGCACATTGAATCCGGCGCAGGTTCCTGTTTTCTTTATGGAACAGGTTGGCGAATCACCAGAAATAGAAATGCAGAAGCCAGCAAATTCTAGAGAATCTTCTGTCATTCCTGTGTGGGATTTGGAAAAGAGGGGTTGGAGAAGTTTTCGCATCAATTCTGTTTTGACTTTTAGGTTAATGACAGACATTTCACAATTGGATGAATTATAGACATGGATATCCCTACACAAGATGAATGGTTGAATGAATTCGTTGAAGCGGCAGAAATTGCTGTGATTGGATATGAGAAGTATCTAAAAGACGAACTCAATCATGTTGAATTGGCAAAGATTATGAAAATTCTTAGGCAATACCTTCCCATTCATATGGGTTCTGGTATGACAGGTGATTTTAAGGAGACAGATAAACATGCAGTATAGACTTCACATTGATATTCCATTGGGAGAAGATGAAGAAAGAGCAGCACTGTGTAGCGAAGAGATTGTTTATATGATAGAATCTCAAAAGGATTTTCTTCTAAAATCACTTGGAGTTGAACAATTGAATTATCGTCTAGGTCATGATGCAGATAGACAGAAATCAAACTATCTAGATAAAAATGAAAATGGTCATGTGAGTAATAAGAAAACGAAAGTTTCTTTAGGATGATATCTATGGGCCGGAAGCGGATGGCATCAGCAGCAGAGTTTATACCTCTGTTTTCGTGAGTTCGAGTCTCACTCGGCCTACTTTTGGAGGGTTAAAATGACAAAAATAAAAAGTGATTATCAGTTGAACCGAGAACGTGCAAAAGAGAAAAAGAATAAAAGAGTCATTATAGCCTATATTATAGGAGTAATAGCCACTATTCTTCTGGTATCAACATGTAGTTGGAAGTTATTATAGATGCGAATAGAAAATGATATTAAACTCGACTATTCGGATGTTCTCATCCGACCAAAGCGTTCTACATTAGAGTCCCGTAAAGAAGTTGATTTACACAGAACATTCAACTTTAAAAATGGTAAGACATGGAGCGGAATTCCAATAGTTGCAGCAAACATGGACACAACAGGGACAATTGAAATTGGTAAGGAATTTTATCAATATGATATGTTGACTTGTCTTAGTAAACATATTACTGAAATTTGTGATACCACTTCAATAAACCAAAGAAAGTCTATGGCACTTTCGTTTGGTATGTCAAACAAAGATCAGGAGTTTCTCTTTGGTCCAGAAACATCATTTAGTGTGCCACATCCGTTTTTCTGTTTGGATGTAGCAAATGGTTATTCAGAAAACTTTTTAGATTTTGTAAGAAAGGTAAGAAAGAAATGGAGAGACAAAACCATCATAGCAGGGAACGTGGTAACAGCCGAAATGACAGAAGCGTTGATCCTCGCTGGAGCAGACATAGTAAAGGTGGGAATAGGACCGGGGAGTGTATGCACAACAAGGAAGATTACAGGTGTTGGTTATCCTCAACTGTCAGCAGTGATGGAGTGCGCAGACGCAGCGCACGGGATTGGCGGGCATATCATGGCGGATGGTGGGTGCCAGTCAGCAGGTGATGTTGCAAAGGCGTTTGGTGCAGGAGCAGACTTCGTAATGCTCGGCGGCATGCTTGCGGGACATGATGAGTCTGCTGGTGATATGGTTGCAGGAGAGGATGGAACGCTCTATAAGACGTTCTATGGAATGTCCAGTGATACTGCTATGGAGAAGCATAGTGGTGGTGTGGCGACGTATAAAGCGTCTGAGGGAAAGACGGTGCAAGTAGAGTATCGTGGTTCCATCAAGAACACCATCCAGCAGATTCTCGGCGGAGTCCGAAGTGCATGTACTTACACTGGCGCAAAGAATCTCAAACAACTACCAAAGTGTACTACGTTTGTTAGAGTTAGCAGACAACTAAATACTATATTCGGAGACACCAAATGAAAGACTATAAACAATTCATCAACGAGTCATCACTCTCTCGTCTATGGAAGCATAATCACGAACACGATTGTGGCGCATTGACAGCGTTCCGTAAGGCACCTGATTGTGGTAATGGCGAACCATACACCAAGAAAGAAAATGCACAACGCAACAAGTCTCTTCTTGCGAAACTCAAGAGCAAGGGATATGGTGTTACTAAATTAAAGGGAACCTATCCTGAAGGTGGCAGTGTCGGTAAGGAAGAGTCTTACTTTGTGGTAGACTTGAAGGACTCTGGTAGTCTGGAGAAGGAACTACGGAAACTTGGCAAAGAGTTTGAGCAGGATTCTATCTTGTTCGTCCAGAAGGGCGCAATGGATGTAAACATCAAGAATAATCCTGCAAAGGGATATCTGATTGGTACGAACAAATGTGATAATGCATGGCCTGGATATGGAAAGAAAGATGAGTTTGAGCGCGGTCGTCTTGGTCACACCTCTCCCATCTATACTTCGATGGTGAATGGTCGTCCGTTCATCTTTGAGGAAGTCGGGAATGAAGTCTCTGATCCAGGTAATGGTATGGGAGTCTGGGCGATGCATCGTGCTGCTGATAAGAATTGGCAAGACATCGACAAATGAATATAGACAGGGTTATAAATGCTGTGTATATTGGTGAAATTATTCTTAATGATAAGAAAACAAAATCGAATCTAAGAATGAAATACGACCCCAATCTCGACTCTCAGGTTTTAAAAAATAATGCCGGAAGAGTATATCTAATAACAATAGATGGAGAAATTTATAAGATTGGAGGATCCCAATCAAAGGGTGGGATCAAAACCACTCTCCAATTTTATATTGGGGGTAATACGGGAAGACCATCCATTAGATCCTTTGGTGTAAATTGTCATATTGTTGAAAACATAAAATTAAATAAGTCTGTTGAGGTTTATATGATAATATCTGAAAATATTATTGCTGAAGTTAAAGGACTAATGTCAGAAGAACGAGTGAGCGTTTCTCCATTCAAAGAAATGGAACATAAGTGTTTAAGTGATTATCATGAAGTGATGAATAAATATCCAGAATGGAATTATCAAGAAAGTAATAGAAAATGGCCAGACGAAATTCAAAATGCTCATGTGAAATTGCTGGAGAATGTAAATAAATGACTTCGTTCCATAAGACCCCTCTGCGATATGCTGGAGGAAAGACCAAAGCGTATAAAAAAATAATAAACCACATACCAAAAACGAAAAGGATCATTTCGCCCTTTGTTGGTGGTGGTAGTATGGAATGTAGATGGTCCGGTGAAGTTGGTGTCGAGGTTATTGGATATGATATTTTTTACCCATTAGTTAACTTTTGGAAAGTAATAAAAGAATCCCCAAATGAGTTGGCAGATGCTTTGTCTGAACTTGAACCAACAAAAGAAAAATATGCAGAAGTGAAAGAAATACTAATGCAATGGGACTACACACAGGAAATGTTAAAAGATTGGAAAACTGATTACTACAAACGAGATTCTATTGAATTGGATGCTGTGACCGCTGCTTCTTATTATTTTTTCAATCATAATTTATCATATGGTCCAATGTATCTTGGATGGATTAGTAAAACTTATCAGGATAAAAATAAGTGGCGCAATATGATAAACAAGATTCGTAATTTTCATAATCCAAATTTATCAGTTGAGATGGGATCGTTTGAGAAAGTAATTCCAAATCACAATAAAGATTTTCTGTACCTAGATCCTCCTTATTATTTGGAAAGGGACAATGATAATAAAATGTTCAAAGGCATATATCCAAACGCCAACGTTGATGTCCACCATTCTGGGTTTGATCATGAATTGCTTGCAAATCTATTAAAAGAGCATAAGGGTGGTTTTGTTCTTTCTTATAATAATTGCGAATCTATAAGGGATTATTATGATTGGTGTGATTTCTATTATCCCGAGTGGCACTATTCTTATGCCCTTGGTGAAACAAGAATCGGTAAGAATAAAATAGAATCTGGCAATGAACCAAAAAAATCCCATGAAATTCTTATTGTGTCCAAATGAATCTTGACATTGGAATTATAATGGATATAATTCTTGTATGGATAATGAAAACAGAAAAACTCGACCACCCACCATATACATCGCAGGTCCGATGAGAGGCATCAAGGATTATAACTATCCTGCCTTTGATCGGCAGGCGATGGTACTTGAGAAGCAGGGATGGGTAGTCATCAATCCAGCAGAGATGGATAGGGATGACGAAAAGCCAATCAATGGTCCTCACGAATTTGATCCTGACAACAACTACGAAGACCACGAATTCATGCGGAATGCATTGAAGCGTGACATGAATGCTATCTGTGAAGAATGTACTGCCATCTATATGATGAGCGATTGGGAAATGAGTCGCGGGGCAAAATGTGAATGGCATCTCGCTAAGGCTCTTGGTCTTGATATTTACTACGAGGCGCCTTTGCCGGAGAATGAATGATGGAAGCACTACTAGGATCATTTCGTGCGGTACTGCTAGGAATTGTTCTGT
>Ga0080013_1000762_pt1 | contig 16202 bp, 14 predicted proteins | sample ETNvirenome_6_85_FD_69236 | JGI IMG/M metagenome (GOLD analysis project Ga0080013, IMG submission 69236) | Marine viral communities from the Pacific Ocean - ETNP_6_85 (SPADES assembly) (version 2) | ecosystem: Environmental > Aquatic > Marine > Oceanic | place: Pacific Ocean | collected 2013-06-19 | reverse complement strand
TGCTTCTGTGGTGAATCCTGCTTATGGGATTGACAATGTTGCCGGCACATCGGCTACAACTCACGCTTCCCAGAAAGAGCCTTTGGGGTCTATCTTTACTGGTTCTGGAAATGCACTGTGGGAGGTCGGCGCCCAAGCCGGTTATACAGATGAAAATGGGAATTTTGTAAGCGCATCAAGCGCTCCGTGGTACGACTCTTATGAAGAATATGCCGAAGATCTATGGCCATACAATAAAGACTATTCAATTGTACCGGAGTTTAGAATAAGCGAACATATTGAATACTATATGAAGAAAAAGCAAGGTAATTTCTTGGCAAAAAATAATAAAATGTTTTCTATTTATGGCGCAGCCACTGGCACAGCAGCATCGGTAAATACTATAGCTTATCCCCAAAACAGCTCAGAAGAAAACTTTTATGAGATTTATTCGAATTCTGATTTTCTAAGACAATTTGAGGTATTGAGAGAGGACCATCAGGATCTTGTTGAGCCAACCGGGATTACTTTAACATGCAAGGTTCTTAAAAAATTCAATCCATACTGTGGTTTTTATCCGTCAGAGCTTGTTGGTGACCTGTGGCAGCAGTTCTCAAGTTCTTATATGGATCATGTCAAATTTTATGGATCCACGGGCAGCGCTGCGATTGGTGCTGGCATTCGGGCAAGAACATTCTATACTCCAATGTTTGCTCCTGGCATATTGTGCAACACAATTAAGTCTGGTATCGCTGTTGATTTTCCAATCTTTACGGGCTCCTGGAAGGAACAAAGAGTTAAGAAGATGCACGGCGGCTCTCTTGTAGATACAAACTATTACATGATAAGTGGTACTAAGGATGTTCATAACGGTGGAGATGGTCTTTACGATGGGTGGGATTATCGAGTGCCATTCGAGGCCGCCATCGATCCTGAAAGATTTTTGAGCAACAAACTTATTTATGATATGCATCCCGGACCCGCCGCTAGGCTCGACTGTACGGCATCGTGGGATGGACAAGGTGATTCGCTCTATAAGATGAGGGCGCACAATGCTCTTAATTCAATTATTGGCTTCTTTTTACCGGGCCAAGAAGGAGAAGGAGAGTTATCTACGCTTATTTCAGGGAAAGAAGAAGGTTTTGGTACTTTTGTTAAAGGACAAACATATGGAATGAGGGTCAAGCTCCGCAAGAGTTATAATAAGCCGCGACAAGCCAGCAATTTCAACACAAGAGGATATACGGTACCACAAGATATTGCAACTGAATTCGACGCCGGCTTAGAAGAAACAATTACAATTTGCAGCCGGCCATCCTCATTTGGCCCACCGGTATCAGCAAGAAGACATATTAATCATACTGGGACAATTGGCCGTAACTGTGACGCTGTAAAAATCGCCGACAGCCTGACGGGAATTAATCCCGCCTTCACTCCCCCGTATTATAATGGAGAGGCATGGGCAGATATACTCTATACACATACATTGGCCAAGCAGCCAACGGTTTCAGAAATCCAGTCAGGAAGCAAGATCGTTTGTTGGCGATATGATGAACAAGGCGGCCTCGCAGATGGAGATAATTCAAAGTTTTACGGACATGATAATATCAATACTTTCTCAATGCAATTAACCCATTCAGTAAATATTATGGGAAAAGCCGAAATTAATAGTGTTGATTTTGATCCATTCGGAGCCGCAAAATTAGTGAAGAGTGACCCGTCAACAAATTCGAATGTTTGGGTAATACAACCTAAATTTGAAACTCCTATTTTGAACTTTCACACGGCTTCGGCAATGCACCCAACATTACCAACATACGGTTCGGAATCCGTCACAAGAGGCATTTGGAGTCAGTTCGGGCGCATCCCAACAGATCCTTCTGTTGGGATATTTATGGAAGTTGGCAACATCGACGAAGGGTGGCTCAATAAAAGATTGCCAAAATACAGGGCCACCAACAACAGACATGCAGATGTAAAGGCAGGCAGCAATGCAGCTAGAGACTACAAGTGGGTTCTGTCGACATACAATACGGGTTCCGGGAAAATTAAGCCCTTGGCAGACAATCTAAACTTTACAAAGCGCTCTGTTAAGCTTGGGCAAATATCGAAAAATAAAACATTTAAAGAAGCAGTGGTCGCGGTACCGTTTGTTGAAATTGGTGGAAAAAGATCTTTCTTTGAGATTCCGTATCTTTCTATCAAATCAACTATAGATTATGTGAATGGAGTGACAGATACGCCCCCAACCATTGGAGATTCAATTGTCGATATGGTTGTAAAGATGAATAATTATGTCATCCCGCCGCAGTTTGACTTCTTAACGGACAGTTCTACAGCGCCAGTTGCAATGTATATTTTTGAGTTTGAGCACTCATTTGACCAAGATGATTTATCTTATATTTGGCAGAATTTAAGGCCGCGTGGCGGTCAGACAGTCCAAAAAGCGCAAGCAACAATTAACCACGACCTACTAACTGATGAGCTAATGGGATACACCGCAGCCGCCACTGGGAATCCGCTGCAAGAAAATTTAAAGTGGATGGTGTTCAAGGTAAAACAGAGATCAGGATATAATTATTATGACAAGCTGTCCGATGCAGATAAGCGCTATTCGTTCGATTTTAATGTCGGCCGAGCATCGACAAATCAAGATATATTTGCAAACTATAGCTATAACTGGCCATATGACTATTTCTCAATGATCGAAAGTGTTAAATTGGAGGCCGAAGTCGAGTTCTCAAAGGAAACTGGCGCTGAAACAGAAGTGAAAACGCCAAAAAAAGGGCTCACGGCAGCTGCCGAAACAGCACCATCTAAATTTGGGAGCTAAGAAGGGAATATAAATGGAATTTTTTAATCAAAAAGAGGAAGTACTAGATGTACAGTTGACTCAATATGGAAAATACTTGCTGGCGAAAGGCAAAATGAACCCGGTTTATTATTCCTTTTTTGATGATAATATACTTTATGACGGAAAATACGCTGCAATTACAGAGTCTCAAAACAATATAGAGCCAAGAATACAAGAAAACACTCCTAGGTTAAAAACACAATATGCTTTTTCTTCAGCCGAAGACAGGAAAAACATGACAAGTAAAGTTTCCAATATAGAAAAGAATTTTTCTTTGGTCACGCCCCTTGGGACATCTGATTTGGGTTCGCAACATGCCCCTGCTTGGGATTTGAGAATGCTTGATGGGGAAATTTCTGCTTCTTTGCCATTTTTGACTTCAAGTTTTCAAACGATTCGGATTCCACAAATCGATATTGATGTAAAATATAAAACATCCATCTCCATGACAGGGGAGCCTGTTATAATAAAAGAGGATATTGAGTTGTCTTCGAAAGTGTTTGATGATGGAACATATGTTTCTGTCGAGCCAGCGCCTGTTTTGATGCATTTGTTGGAGAATAATTCTATTTTCGAAAGAGAGAATTTCGATATTGAAGTTTTTCTGGTAGAAGAAGAAATAAATGAAAAAATATCTGGCGCTAGCGCCAACAAAACTCTTAGCAAGAAAGTAATCGAACTAACGCCTTTGTATTTTTCCAAAGAACCAGAATATATCGAAGATGGTATATTGTTAGATGAAGATGAAGTGGAGAAAATGTCTTGTCGTGGGCTTGATAACGGCACGCTAACTCCATCTTGTGTTGAATACTATTTTGACATTTTTGTTGATAACGAAATTGACGAAGAAACAGTATGCTCTGCTGTCAATGTTATAAAATCCCAAAACCTGTATGCCGATATTGGCATAGAGTGCCCAGAGCAGGCAACAGATTTTGTGTCTTCTGATATTTATGAAAAGACCATAACAGATGACATCTGCGATTCGGAGTGCGACTAGTGATGATTTTGCGCAAGAAACTATTTATTGTAGGGAGTTTTTAGACATATGGCGAAGGGTTATAACAGTACTGGCGGAACAGGCGGAACAGGCGGTGCCGGCCAGAGTGGCAACGGGAATGACCAAGGAAAAAACCAAGGTCAGGGCCAAGGTCGAGGTCAGGACAGCAACCAGTTGCAGAGAGGAGATTCGTCTCCCGAGACAAAAGTTACTGAAGTTCGGTACACGCGCCCCGAGCCGGAGAGCGCAAACAATCAGCAGAAAAGTACGAGGTCAGGGAATGATGCTGGGACTGTAGAATTATGGGTAGAAACGGAAGACGAAGAAATACTAGATGACTGTATAGAGCCAGAGGACCCCAGATACCAACCCGCCCCACAGCCTCAAGAAGGTGACTGGTGCACCGCAGACCCCAATAGACCAGAAATTAAAAAAGGTACCGGCGTACCAAACACATGCGAAGAAGAGGTTCCAGATAATTTTAATGGCTCTTGGAACAAAAATGATTGTGGATACTGTTGCGGCCCCGCCGACACTCCTTCTGGAGTGACAACTAGCTACATGATGATGAATACAACGATAAGCTGGGATAAGCGATTAACCGGCAAGCTCATGAGGGGAGACTTTTCTGCCTTATCAAAGGACGAATTTTCTGGCAAATTTGAGACACAAAGTAAATCGATCAGAGATTATGTTGGGAGCGGAACATATAAAGGAGGAAAGGCGACATTTTCGTATAAATTCAATTTTACAATACCAGAAGGGGCCACGGATGTTACGGCATTTACATATACGCTTTATGACATGCAGAATATGATGCAAAATTTTGACATGACCTTTAAGACAAATTTCTCAAACTTGGCTAATGCGCCCATGGGGAAAATCACAGCAGAGCGCATACTTGTCGATGGATCTCCCCCAACAAAAGCTTATATAAAGTCCTCAGAAACAAATAAAGCTACAGTGCCAAACATCGCAATGAAAGACGAGAGCGCTCTCCAATACTTGCATCAGTTGGCGGTCAATGTTTCTCCATCGCCATCAGAATTGAGCGCAGAAAATATATTATTAGATTTTGTTTCGACTATCGGCGCCACCGGTCGTGCTATAGTATCTTTTGATGTCGACATAGAGCGAGCACTGAGCGTCAAATCCCAGTATGGCTCTGTGTTTAAAAATGCATTGGATCAAACAACCCGCAATAGAATTATCGAGCTTTCTTCTATCGATAAAATTGAAGTTTTTCGACGAAAAGGGACAACCGGAGAAGAGGTGCTGATTGCACATTCTTCACAGCTATCATCGGGTTCCTCTGTGAAAAAGAATACTTTAAAAACATCACTGTTTCCAAGAACGCCGGCCGGCGTCAAGGAGAAGAGCGACACAACAAAAGATTTTATACTGGGCACTGTTGAAGAGCATTCTATATACGAAAAAGACAACATAAGAACATTTGTTGTGACAGATTATTCCATGGAGCCGGAAACTGGGGGCGAAACCTATACATATGGAATAAAAATAGAACTTAAAGACGGAACAAAAGAAGCGCTGCTTGAGAAGCAAAAAGATTTATCAGTTGCGATCACGGACTTTCAAAAATTAATTGCCGCCCTCTCTAATCCCAAATTTGCCAATTCCGTCACAGGTCGGTTTACCGAATCTTCCAGAAAGAGCGCCGCCGGTTCCACCGGCGCATTGAATAATGCAATTGCAACATATATTGATACTCTGATGGCGACTACATTGGGCGTAGATAAGCTTAAAACAGCAGATGTCTTATACTCTTTTGCAAATCCAGTCTCGGGCTCTCCAGATGATATGGGCAAGGTTTTAGATTTGATGGTGTCGTTATATGATGAACTGGCAAAAGCATTGCCAACAACAGGCAATTCACAGTCTAGCGTTGAAAACAGCCGGCTCAGGTTTCGTGATAATTTCTTTAATAATAGAATTATAGTTGAGCACATGTTTGATACCAGGCCACTAGTGTTTTCGACAGATGAGCCCAAGTACAGCGCAGCCATGACGCCTTCAGCTACTGGTTTTATTGCTGTCTCTTCGGAACAATATGTCCAATTGCTGCTTGATGGTCGCAAGTTGGACCTGCCTGATTCTCAACTTGTTCTTCGGTTAGAGGAGCAGACCTCCTTGCCAGCCACAGACCAGCTAGCTGCGCTAGGAATAATTCTAGAAGGTGGTATGAAAAATTTTATTGGCGACAAGGATAACCTAGGTCTCCGAGAGGCAGGCGATGTCTTATCCCCTCTCGACGATTTTGCAAAAAATGTATCTTCTGCGCCTTCGCCGGCCAATGAGCAGGGTAGCAAGTGGACAGATGCCGTAGCCAATCAACTGATATTAGCCATGAATGAGGCCACCCCTTCAATCATCGGCGCCAAGGTTGAATATCACTCCTACAAGGGCTCGGCAATGGGCACAAAGATTCCTTCTTGGCGCCCATTGACACCACCGACCGCCGCTAGAACAAAAAACAGAGCTTTCCGCTGTAGAATTAAGGCAGATGGTGTTTCCATTTATGATGATGTATTTATTTTGGGGAACGAGGCATCCGTTTCTTCGAAAACAAATAATTCAAGCACCAAATCTTCTGTGTTGCAGTATTTGGGAGACTCAACCAAAGTTGTTGAGTTTCTCGACAGCGCCGGAAAAGTTATCACAGCAGAAGTAACAGAAAAAACAAGACGAAAAAGCAATACAGGATTTTTCTAAGGAACAAGCATGGCAGGGAATAAAAAATATACATTTATAGGCTTAAAGGATCCATGGACAGGCGCTAGCGCTCTTAATGGCGATCCGTTCCGCAAGGCTGTTGGCAGCGTGTGGCAGACTCCCTTCAAGGGCGCATCTGATCCTTATTATTTAGAAAATCAGATTTTATTTGGAAAAAAGGTAGACCCGCAGCCACTTTCTATAGAGTTTGGTCCTATTATTAATTCCGCAGGAAAATTCGCTCCATATAATGCCAAGCATCAAGTTGTAAAATTGACAGCAAATCCGAAGGTTTTTGGCGGCAAAGATTGTTGTGATGAGAACGGCCTGACATGGAAACAATATATAAGAGAACTTCTTTCGAATTGCAATTGGGCCAAGGGAATGAACCCGCGTCAAGCTTTGGCGTATCTTTTGAGCTACAGAGAGGGAAATACGACGACAACAATAACTGCTGATATGGGAGATGCTGGCCAGGCCACATCGGTGCAGGAGTTAACACCACCGCACACTTATCATGACTGTGTGTTCGACCACGATGTCCCTTTTTCAAAGCAAGAGCTTAATCTTCTAGGCGCCGCAAAAAGCACAGTATATGGCGAGGTAGATTTTGAATATGATTTTTATCTTGAAGCGTATGAAACGGCGTTAAAAAACACGAAACTTCCAGAAATCAGTCTGCCAAACCTATATTTAACGGCCAACAAAGATGGCCGTCCAGGATTACTGATATTTTTAAAAGATAATATCCCATGCCGAGCAAAAGAATTTGTTAAGATGATCGGCGCCCACCCATATAAGGTGCTGATGGTTCCGATTGAAAATGCAGAACAAATTAATACACTGAACGCACACAAAGAAACATTCCCCATGCGCACCGAAATAAGTTTTTCAACAGACACCTCTACTTATGTCGCAGACGCTCTTAAGAAATCTAAGCTCGCCGCATCTCTAATGAGAAGAGCTACAGAGTTTGTCCGTGACAGTACTTATCCCTTCGGGATCGGTCAAGAATATGTTATTAAATCCAAAGGGAAGACCAAAAGAAAGTTTTTCGCCACAAAAGCGCAACTTTATGCATATGATCTGCTCAACTGGGCAGATTTCGACAGTCAGGGGTTGGATGTTAAAGGTAATCCGATTGACCCTGCTTTGCCTCCCTTGCACACCTTTATCGGCCCAGCCGTGCCCTCCACGGATGTAGCTTTAAGTTCTGCTTCTCCTAATTATGAAAAAGTTATGGGACATATGATTCTAAGCGGCCAACTGAAGACAGTAATGAAGAACTATAACAGGAGCTTCCATCAGGTTCTTTTGGGCAACAAGGCTCATTCTGAAACTGTAATGTATAGGATAGTCAAATTTCCACAACTAGATCCCGACACAATTGAAATAGATGATATGGATGACGACAATGTTTGGGAAAAGGACGGAGACCTTGTTGGTATAAAGTCTGACTGCACCTGGAGAATGAAAAGAGGATGTGAGGCTCTTGACCTAATCGATGCCGCCATAAAAGCACAAAAGACAGCACCACTTCAGGAATTCTGGGTTGCAAACTCCAGTGACTTAGATATTTTTAAATATGTCGACACACAGGTTAAGTATGACAAGGGATATACCTATGTTGTTTATGCCTATAGGCTAGTCATAGGAACAGATTATTTTTATTCTCTCACGAGAGAGAATGAAGAGACCGGTCAAAACCCAGGCCTCCAACTGGGCGACATCGGTACGATATGGAAAATGTCTAACGAGGGAAAAGAGGAAGAGACAATATGTGATAAATATAATAAACTCAGAGTTGTCATAGACGAACTGGGTCTTGATGACGCTGAAAATGACGCATTAGCTGCTTATTTAGCCCTCCCGGAAAACGAAGGAAAGACCGTTCAACAAATATTTGATGCACTTATCGCTAGCGGCGTATCTTACTCTGACGCCCTTGGCACCATGACTTCCGATCTTGACCAAACATTGTCCGACCTTGCCGATAAATACGGCGCCGGCTTCGAAGCCTTCTTCGAATTGGATGGTGCCAATGTTGTTGTAGTCATCGAAGCTTTGTGGCTGGCAGAGTCACTAGTAGAATCTGAATGCAACCCAGATGATTGGGAGGCGTGGAGCTATACCCTTAAGGCCGGCGAGGCCAACAATAAGTGGGACTTGGAGTTTTCAACAGTGTGCGAATGTCCAGAGGTCGACCCCGAATCCTGCGGCGAGGCTGGCTTAATTGTAACCACAATACCATCTACGATGATATATGAGGTACCTTATTTTGCATATGATGGCAGAATAATGGATAGCATGCCGATATTCCCCGGTGTGGATATTATTCCATACCGTAATGTGAACAACAAGCTTCTTTTTAACTTGACGACAAATATAGGTGAATATGAACTGAATCCGATTATAATCAACCCAAAAGAAGAAAAAGCCGTATTTGAAGCGATGAAGTCTCAGGGCTTGGTTTGCGGCGAGAAGCTTCATTATGAGTCGGACGACCCAGCCACCTTCTTTGAAATATATCGAACTACTAAAAGACCAAAGACCTATTTTGATTTTGCCGGCCACCGGCGAAAGCTTTTGCCGACAGATTTCGACCCAGCGTCAATACAGAAGGGAGATTCTGCTGACTATATTGACAAGATAATTCCTAATAAAAAATACTATTATACATTTAGGACAATTGATATCCACGGCCATTTTTCAAATCCATCACCAGTGTATGAAGTGGAGCTAGTTGATGCCGACGGCGCCGTTTATCCGTTGATTAGAATAATTCCACTTTGCCCCGAGCCAAAGAAAATTATATCAAAGCCGGCTAAAAAGCTGCTTCAAATCGTCCCAAGAATAACTCAGGCGGTCGTTAATGAGGAGAAGTCTGGTTTGCCAGAGACTCTTTCTGATTCTGCTCTGCCGGCAAAAGGCAAAGTTTCTCTCGGCGTAGAAAGAGAGTCTGTATGGGGCAAGACATTCAAGCTGAGACTTACTTCCAAAAAGACATGCAGAAAGATGGATATAAATCTTAATTTTGATGTGGAGTTCGTTGATAACCAGAAACCTTGTTTCGAACCGGTGGCCACACCCGCCGCGTCATCAGAGCTAGGGACCCCTGCAACTATCTCTATCAAGAAGACTTAGTGCCACAATATGACACAAAATAACAACAACTGGTGCGTTTTAGCAAAAGAAAAAGAAAACAAATACTATTTATGTATTGAAAGAACTATTTATATAGAGGACAGAGCATATGGCATTTTTAGATAACAGCGGCGACATTATACTTGACGCAGTTTTAACGGACACTGGCCGCATGAGGCTTGCAAAGGGAGACGGAAGCTTCCAAATTACTTCTTTTGCGCTAGGCGACGACGAGATTGACTACAGTCTATTTAATGTTAACGCCGCTACCGCTAACCAGGACTTATCAATTCTTCAGACTCCCGTGTTTGAGGCGTTTACAAACAATGCATCTTCGATGAAGTCAAAATTGTTGACTATCGCAGATCCAAACTTGCTTTACTTGCCTGTTATTCAGATTAATGAAGTATATAGCGGGAACAACACAGCAAAGCATGGCGATGGCGTGTTTGTGGTGGCAGTTAATTCGGACACGGAAACTAAATTTAAAACTAATAAAATTGTTATGTATGGGGAAAATCCAAGCTCTGAAGCCAGATATGTCAGGTGCGATCAAGGGCTAGATACGAGTAGTATATCTCCATCTCACGCCTTAAACGCGGCACTACTTGAAACGCAATATGCAATTGAGGTCGACAATCGTCTCCTTAGTGTTGTAAGTTCAGACGGCTCCACCGCAGCATCAGTTAGTTTTATTGATGATGATGATATAGCAACATATTATCTATCACAGGCCTCGAATCCATCTTTTGTATATGATAATCCGGAAACGAGCGCATCCGCCACTACTCAAGTTATTAGTGGGCCACGGGGGACAGTATTGGAGTTCAAGTTCGGTTCGTCTCTCGATGTGATCGATGGTAGCTATTTTGATGAATTGGGAAGCACAAAAGTCATGACAGATGATTATGGTGCTGATGATTCAACTTCGACTTATAAATACATTGACACTTTTGTTAGAATACAGGGTATGACGACAGGATATAGCATAGACATCCCAGTAAGGCTTATAAGATTCAAAACCGATTAAAAATTTTAGGATAAGGTAAAAACATGGCAACAATATACAAGAGCTTTGCATCTAGCGATGCTGTTCAAACTCGAACACTACTTCATGAATCAGTGCCCATTACAGGCTCTATTGTGTCTGGTACCTATAATATAGGGAAGACAACGACAGAAGAGAATATCAAAGACTTTGCTCATGGAATGTTCCAGAGCGTGTACGACTACCCGTATTTGAGTTCTTCTGCAAACCACATTTTTGACATCACATTCGGATATTCGGACAACTCAGCACTCTCCGGGCATAGTTATTCGCAGAATGCTAAGAAAATTAATATTTATAATGAATTCGCGCAGGTATTGGCCGGCTTCGATGAAAACGGCGCCGTTCGTGAATTCGACCGCGACGGAGACCTCACGACAGGCACAAAGATGAGAGAGTGCATTTTCATTAACTTTTCTAGGTTACTTACTAAAGACGAGATAAAGAAAGGTTCTTTTACGATGTATTTCCATACTGGTGTGTTGCAGAATTCTTTTGGGCCGTCGGCAGGATCTACCTTGCAAACAGCTTCGGATTTCGGCGCAACTACTGATTATAGGATTAACTCTCCAGCCGGCGAATATGCTATTCTCTATACAAGCTCTGCTACGCCAGACACAACTGGTGAATCTGGAATCGGACTGCTTTATTATCAAGCAGGCGTTGCTGTTTTGACTGCATCTGTTTTTGCAAAATCCAGCAATCCTCCAAAGGGCGGTGTGCTCGCAGCCGCCACCTCCCCCGGCGCAAGCACTGCCGCGGATTTCAGGGCCCCAGGCTCGACACTGGCGCCCAGTGGTACTATTAGCGCAGCTATGACTGGCGCGACAATAGCGGCCAACGCTGACGCCTTCAGGCATAGGCTTTATAGCGTTGAGTTTGACAACACTACGGAGCTAAACTCATCGATTTATTTCTGTAGAATTAACCACAATGATTATAACTATAGCGCAAACCCAACATATACCAATAATAGCAAAATTCGTGTAAAGGGAGAAAAGAGGAAGAATCTTCCGGTATCATACCCAACAACGGTTGGGCTTTATTCTGCCGATAGAGAGCTTTTAGCAGTTGCAAAATTGTCGGAACCACTGAAGAAAGATCCGAGCACCGAGCTTACCTTAAGGGTCCGTCTAGATTATTAGGGCGGAAATATGCCAACAAAGAGTTTTACATGTCATAAAAAATTTGGGGATAATGATGTATTCCACAATAGAATAAAGACGCATCCTCAAGTTGAATTTTTTATATATGATTCTAATGTATATCTAAACAACAGGTCTCTACAAAAGGGCGAATTCGCCGGCAGCGTTCCATGCGTCGAGCCCGGATTCCTGAGCTTATATGAAATTAATGTCGATAGGCATGCCACAACCGCGCCTCTGGTATATCCATATATAATAAAAACTTCCGATTTGTCTGCGTTTAGTTCAATTACTGTTGACAGCTTCAATAGAGACTATGCATATGGTGCAAAGATATCTGGTGTATATCCGTTGTCCGCGTCTATTACGAGAAAGTATTTTGCCAGCGGACTATCCAGCAGTCAGTCAAACACAGGTTCGGCATTAAAAAACACTTTCAATTATTATAAGACAATGAGTCCGTATTATGAGTATGAGTCGTCAGTATATTCTCTAAACAAGGACACAGAAAAGAGTAATCTTATATGTATACCGTCGATATTTTATGGCTCATCGATAAAAAAAGGTACGGTAAATTTAAAATATTATATAAGCGGTACATTGGTTGGAGAGCTTGAGGATATCAAAAAGAATGGAGAATTGGTCCAAACGCGACCAGTTGGCAGCGTCTATTCTGGAAGCACAGCCGGCGTTGTTTTGTATAATGAAGGCTTTGTGTATCTCTCTGGTGCTTGGGCATTAAATGGTGAAAATATAGCCTACGATGCAACAGATCACTCAAGGTGGGTATATTTTGGAGCCGGCGCAAACGATGGCCTTGCTCACAGCAACTCCACTCGCGTCTCAGCTAGTTACTCGATGACATTTTCTGGTACAAATTATGTTCCAACTTTGACAATGATGGCTCACGCAGAAAAGGGCGAACTTAACCACTCCAACAACACAACATATATTAAATATGGAGAAATGACGGGCTCGGTGAAAAATTTCGTCCACTCATCCAGCGCTGCATATATTGAAAAGAATCGGCTCATAAAAAACACAGTCAGTTCTTCTTATGCTGACCCGACGGGCTCTTTCCAGAAGATAACATATATTTCAAAAATTGGCATCTATGACAAAGACAAAGAATTGATTGGCATAGCATCGGTGGCCACCCCAGTGAAAAAAACTCCAGACACAGATTATACATTTAAGTTAAAACTTGACTTTTAGTTTAAATGTGTTATAATATAGTATGATCCTAGGTTTAGACATATCCACAAGCATAACTGGCGTCACAGTAATTAACAATGACGGCGAGATCCTTCTCTGTGAGGCAATAGATACAAGAAATAAAAATCATTTCCCAACTCTGTTCCATAAGGCTGAGAAAATAGAAGAATATCTACTCGACATCGAGTATAAGTACGACATCAAGTATATCTACATTGAGAAGAGCCTCCAGACATTCCGCTCTGGTTTCTCATCAGCAAAGACACTCTCAACGCTCGCATCCTTTAACGGAATAGTGAGTTGGATCTGTTGGGGAATCTGGAATATTCAGCCCGAATACCTTTCAGCAACTTCCGCAAGAAAGTCTTGTGGCATCAAAGTTCCCAGAGGCGCCAAAGCCAAGAAGGTTGTCATCGAACATCTCGTTGCAAACGAAGCAGACTTCTCAATAGAATACACAAAGCACGGTAACCCAAAGCCACACGAGTTCGACAGGGCAGATTCTCTCGTCATAGCCAAAGCAGGTTATAACTCTCTCTTGACATAACTCTTCTGCCGTGTTATAATACATAACAGGGGGCAGAATGAAGAGTGAAAAACTAAAGATAGTTCGTAATGCTCTTGGGCGTAGCTATAAGTCAGGATCCGAACACTTATTCCATTGTCCGTTCTGTAATCACGACAAGCTCAAGTTAAGCGTCAATATCGACAAAAACTACTGGAAATGCTGGATATGCGACAAAAGTGGACGCAATATCGGCTTTCTGGTGCGCAGATTTGGCTCTCAGGACGACAAATTAGCTTGGTCAAAGTACGAAAATCGGGTTGAAACGAGCGGTTTTGACATGCTTTTCGCCGAAAAAGAGGAAGAAATTGCCCCAAAAGTTGATCTTCCCAAGTCATTTTGCTCACTCACAAGCAATAAACGGAGTACTGCGGCTCTAAATGCCCGACAATACCTACGAGAAAGGGGCATTGGTAAGCCAGACATCCTCAAATGGAAGATAGGTTATGCTTCAGCAGGTGAATACGAGGGTAGAGTAATCATCCCCTCCTTTGCCCCTGACGGGTTCGTAAGCTACTTTATAGCTCGTTCCTATGGTAGAGCATGGCCAAAGTATAAGAACCCCCCTACGAGCCGTAATATCGTCTTTAACGACCTTTATGTGGATTGGGAGGAAGATGTTATTATTGTGGAGGGAGTTTTCGATGCTATTAAGGCAGGAAATGCCATTCCTCTTCTTGGCTCAACCCTCCGCAAAGACACAAAGCTCTTCCAGAAGATCATCGCGAAGAAAAAAGAAATTTACTTGGCACTGGATCCTGATGCAAAAAAGAAGACAGACAGGATCACAAACCTATTTAAGAGGTTCGGCATCGATGTCTATCAAATAGATGTCTCGGGATACGACGATGTTGGCGAGATGACGAAAGCAGAGTTTAAGAAGAGAAAGAAAGACGCGTCGATTTTGGAAACTGATGACTATTTATTGGAGAAAGTATTAGCCATTTAGGAGAAAACAAAATGCGCATCACGAAAAATCAACTTAGACAAATCATTAAAGAGGAGCTTGCACAGACTCTCGTAGACGAAGGGATCGTGGATACGGTCAAAGGCTGGTTTGGAGGTGGCGAGAAAGATACCTTAGAAAAAGTTGATTCTGATAAAGCAGAGTTGGAACGGCAGCAAAAAGACGGTGAAATTGACAACATCACTTATGCATCAAAAGCACAAGCTCTCGCAGCTCGACAGGCGAAGCTCAAAGCTGCCCCAGATGCATTTAGTGCTGATACAGAGGGCGCCTTCGGTAAACCCAGCGACCCTATCAGGCCCCCCAGATAAAAAATGAAAATAACAGAACATGACATAGCTTACTTAATAAGGGAACAAGTTAATTCTATTTTTGGCGAAGCTGTAGATCCAAAGCAACAGAAGATTCACCCAAAAGAGATTCCAGGCGCTGTCGGAGGCTTGCAAATGGAGAACGCGGTATTGAATGCGCAGGTCGCGGTTTTTAATGAGGTGATTGGGGAGATCGGAGGCGCTTTGGGCGCCGGCGCTCCACCTGAAATGCTCCCTCAGCTTGTTGGAGAAGTTATTGGCTCTCTGGGCGATAGAATGGATAAAGCAATAAAAGATGCCCAAAAGGAACTTACATAATGAAAATATCAAAAAAGAGGTTTGAAGAAATTCTTCTGGAAGAAGTTAAGGTCTTTGTTCAAGAAAAGAAGCTTGAAGAAGAGAAGGTGGCGCCATACGATAAAGAAACAGGTGAGAGAACCGATCAGTATGCAGCAGATGTTGCCGCGGCGAGAATTGCGTATCAGAAAAGACATTGGCTCACTCCGAGCGCTATCAGCGGCGCGAAATTTGATGCCATGCAAGCAAGCCGAGAAGATTCAGTAGCGCGAGCGAAAGCGGCAACGCAGAGAAGAAAAGCACAAAGAAATGTATCTGAAAATGAGACAAACGAAGGCTGCGGTGATATGCCAGTCCCCAAGAAGACAATAAAGATCAAAATTAAACAATAGAGCATCTTTTGTCTTGACGGGGCATTAAAAACGAGTTATATTCCTAATGGGAATGAAGTATAAAAGGAGATAAAAATGTTTAAAAACTTTATTAACGATGAGAGCGGCGCAACCGCTATAGAATACGGAGTCATGGTTTCTACCTTGGGCGCAGCCATGGCTGTTGTCGCTTGGTGGTGGGGATCTTTCTTCTCATGGGGCTTCACAACAATCGCTGATTGTTTGTCAATGGGCTTCGATCCAGAGTGCTATTCAGCAAGCTCTAACCAAGGAGTTCCGACTCTAGGTGACGATCCCGCTTGGTGGCCACACGCATAGTAAGCGCAAAAAATATCCCTTGACAGCATCTTCATTCCGTGTTATATTATAACTGAATGAAGAGTGGCTTTGTCCACGGGGGTTTTTTGAGGATAGCACACATAGCGGACACCCATATCCGCAACTATAAGTATCATAGAGAGTATCGAGCAGTATTCGATCAGATCTATGAGAGGTTGAGAAATGAGAAGCCTGATTGCATCGTCCACTGCGGCGACTTGGCTCACACAAAAACTC
>Ga0080013_1003571_pt1 | contig 16204 bp, 12 predicted proteins | sample ETNvirenome_6_85_FD_69236 | JGI IMG/M metagenome (GOLD analysis project Ga0080013, IMG submission 69236) | Marine viral communities from the Pacific Ocean - ETNP_6_85 (SPADES assembly) (version 2) | ecosystem: Environmental > Aquatic > Marine > Oceanic | place: Pacific Ocean | collected 2013-06-19 | reverse complement strand
ATATCCCTCAGCGAATAGGAATTTTGCAAAGTTATTGTGGCAAGTTTTAAAGCTAGCAGATGAGACATCTCCAATACAGTCGTTTGACTCAAAGGATCTTGAGAGAGTGCTTAGCACGACAGGAAGAATGGTCATTGGAAGCACAGTTGCTAGAGATGTAAACAGACAAGATTTGGGATCAATTCTCTATCAGGGATGTTTAAAATCATCTCCGTGCCCTGCGCCAGCCGGAAAGGCATCAACGGGAGTAATGCTTTTAATAGTTACTCCTGAAATGGCATCTAATCCAGGTGTGAGTAAGAATCTTGAAGCAGCATTTTCTTATGTCGGTGGTCGGACCGATACACTGTTCTCAGGTGTGTATGTCAAGCAAAGGCTACCTGGGCTGATAGCAATTTCTGTTATCGCCGGATTTTAGATAATTATATTGCTTTATGATGATATTTTAATCTTATAGGGATATGTAGTATTAGGCCCAATTCATATAATCAACCGACCCCGCCGGCGAATTGGAATCATGCGGACAAAGGAGAAAGATTATGCCAAAGGTAGTAATTACAAACACCAAGGGACTTGTACAAGAGGCGGGAACTGGTGTAGATGTTCAAAGTACAGTAAAGTTTAGAAAGGCTGTAACAATTGTTTCTGCATCTCTATCAGGTCAGGCGAATTCTGTAAAGACGGTTAACTCTGCAACTCAGTTAAAGCATGAAGATTCAGGAAAGGTTATTCTCATAGGGGATAATTCTAGTACATATGATATAACACTTCCTGATGCTGTTCAGACTGGATGGCATGCTAGATTTATTTTAACTGGAGCGCTTTCTAGCGCTGTCGTTGTAACAGGATCAGGTGGGCTAGGAACAACTGTCGTAACAGGATCCATTATCACTGGTAATAACATCGCTGCAAGAGGTGGAGACGTCTCCTCCGACGGAACCGCAGCGACATTTGTCGCCGGCGGCGGCGGAGCAGGAACTGAGGTCGAGCTAGAAGTTGTTAGTAGCACCTTCTATCTATTCCGAGCAGTATCAACAGGAAGCTGATATTTAGTTTTATCATCTTTAGTTAGATTTTTAAAAGGCGGCTTTTTAAGCCGCCTTTTTTTATTATGGGTGTTACAACTTAGTTTTTGTGATTATAATTTCATGTAGATGAGCTAGGAGAGATCGTGTCGACATATGATGAACAATTAAATTCTTTATCTGTTTTAATTAATGGTGTTAGGGTTGCACAAAAACAGGGAATATATTCACTTGAGGAAGCAGAGGTTTTAAGCAGAGCTGTTAGATCATTTCAGCAGCCTCCACAGCAAGATACTCCTCAGCCACAAAGTCAGGTACTAACAGAGCTAACAGAGCTAACAGCAGAGCAACAAGATAGCGGTGAGACTGTTGAATCAACCTCAACACCTAGAAAACGAGGAAGACCCTCTAAGAAGTAATTTATAATTTTTTTTATATCACTGCTACGTATATATTTGAAGAAATTATTATTAATTTTATTTCATTTTTAGAGTCGTTCTATACAAGAAATATAGAATCATTTAAGTATTAGAGATACTTATTGGTAGAGTTGTACTCAACCATAGGTGTCTTGTGGCTACTTTTGCAAATACAACGAATCCAACACCCTTTGGATTCTTTAATAATGAGTCAGACTTCAAGACAGAGGCTGATAATGTCATAATTTTTGTCAAAAGAAAGCTAGGTGACGACATACTATCAGTAGAGTTGACAAAAAAACAGATCTGGGCAAACTTAGAGGAGTCAACATTAGAGTTTAGTTCGATATTGAATCAATATCAGGCAAAATCTCAACTTGTTCAATTCTTAGGAATGCCTATCACTGGATCTACAGGCGTTATGTCTGGGTCAGAGGGAAAATATCCTAGGGAAAATCTTGACTTCCTAACAAGAGTCGCTGAGCCCTACGCTTCTGAGGCCGGTGTCGGCGGTGCATACAATATGGTGTCAGGATCAATTGACCTAAGGCAAGGCGCCCAAGATTACGACATATATTCTGAACTAAAGGATGCTAGTGGAAATCTTATAGTTTCTAGTAGCAATAATAGCCCAAGAACAAAAATTCAAATAAGTGAGGTATTTCATTTTTCACCGCAAGCAGCATATAGATTTTTTGATACCACATCAGCAATTAACTACTTAAACAATGAATTTTCATTTGAATCTTTTACACCAGAGACAATATTTTATGTTTTACCTGTTTTTGAGGATATTTTGCGAGCAGGTCAGTTAGATATATCCAATAGAGTTCGTAGGTCAAATTATTCATACAAGGTGGTTGGAACTAAGATAAGAATATATCCGACCCCCACAAACGTCAACCCCAAGAAGATATTCATAAGGGTGAAATTCTTTTCAGATCCTCTTAATCCTTCATTTACAGATGAGACAATAGATGGAGTTTCTAACTTATCTGATATTCCATTTGGACATCTTCAATATAATAATGTCAATAGCATAGGTCGTCAGTGGATAAGACAATACTCACTCGCACTAAGTAGAGAGCAGCTGGGTCTAATTAGGTCAAAATTTAGTACGATTCCAATTCCCGGATCTGATCTTACATTAAACGGAACGGCTCTTGTGGATCAGGGAAGAGCAGATAGAGATGCGCTTGTTACAAAGCTCAAAGAGATGCTTGAAACAATGACGTATGATAAGCTAGCTGAGACAGCTGCATCTAGAGCAGAGTTTATTAATAAACAATTAAAATTTGTTCCAATGCCAAATGGCTGGTCAATATTTATGGGATAGACGATGTCAAGATTTTTTATAACACCAAGAGAGATAGATTTTATAAACGATATTGGAAAAGAGATCGTCAAGGATGTGGTGGGTCAAAAGATATATTATTTTCCAATATCAGAGATTAAATCAAAAGTTCACGATGTTTATGAAGAGGCGCCAGAAAAGGTTTTTGAGAATCCTATAGAGATAGGAGCACTTGTAAAATATCAGCCTCAAGATATACGTGCGAATACATTTGGAATGGAAGAATATTATACAATTGAGGCATACATCCAGGAAAGAGATCTGCTTGATAAGGGAATAACAATACTTGAGGGTGATTTTTTTAGTTATGGTTCTGTATTTTTTGAGGTGATACAGGCACCTGCGTCCAATACGATATATGGAGAGATCGAGCATAAGGGATTTTTAACTATAACTGGTAAACAGGCTAGAAAGGGTCAGTTTACAGCAAAGGTATTTGGTCCTACAGATGAGTCCTATAGCGATAAAGATGCAGTTCAAGAGACTTTCGTACAGCAAAGAGGATTTGCTATGAATGCAGAAGGTCCAACGGGAGACATCAGGGCATTACAGGAAAATGATGTGCTCACAAAGCCGATATCAGGCCCTGGAGAGGTCACTCCTAAGGGAACTGGCAGAGCAGGATCAGCATTTTATGATGAGAGTTAATTAGATATGTCTGATAAAAAGCTAGACGGAGGATATGAGGGAAATGTTCCTGATGACTTTTTTATTCCAGCGTCAGGAATAGAGGAGACTGACAGGGCATTATTTAACCTATTTAATAAAACCATCCCATTTCAGGTGAAGGTGGACAACAAACCAAAGATGGTTCCAGTTGTTTTTGCAACAGGAGAGAGATTTGCCCTAACTAGAAGAAAGTCTCCAATGAGAGATAGAAATAATGCATTAATACTTCCCATTATTTCAATTAGAAGAACAACTCTTGACCACGGCCCAAGCCAGGGTGGGTATAAAACAGCTATAGCATACAGAAACCAACAGAGCTATGTTATTAGAAAGAGACTTGACCCAAGGGATAGAGATTATCAAAAAATTATTAATAAGCTAAGATTAAAAAATCAGTCAAATGTCGCTGCAAGATCACACTTTGATAGTAATGATATATCTCCAGGAAACATCGCAAAAGTTGGAAAGATTGCATCTAGAAGAAATGATAATAATCTTTCATTTTTAGATGATCCCAGCGGAGATCTTTTAAAAAATAAAATAGGTGAAAATATATTTGAGATAATAACTGTTCCTTACCCAAAATTTGTTGCGATCGATTATGAGGTTGTTTTTTGGACACAGTACATGCAACACATGAATCAGATGATAGAGATGTTATTTTCATTTTTTAGTGGCCAGGGGCATGATTTTCTTATAGAGTCAGAGGATGGATATCAATATGTTGCTTTTCTCAAGCCCTCATTAACATCTGCAGATAACCTGACAGATTTTTCATCAGATGAAAGAATAGTTAGATATACATTTAATATGACAGTTCCTACATATATTCTCGCTCAGCAGCATGAAGGTCTTCCACAGCCGTTTAGAAAGTTTATTTCAGCGCCTCAGATCGAGTTCGGATACCATCAGGTGAGCACAGAGGTCAAGACTGTTAATGGATCCCCTGACGGAGACAGAGATCTAAATAAATTTATATTAAATGACGTTCAGAATATCAACGTCAGAGGACAGACCCCCACCACGAGAGGACAGGGATCAGAACGTCTTCTTGACACCATAGTTGATCCTTTTACAGGAGAAAAATCTAAGCGCTGGGTTAAGATAAAAACTCGTAACCAGAGATCTGGAGAAACAGTTGCAAGTTCAAGAATAGTTGTTGATCTAGAAACTCAATTTGATACCGTTCTTGATGAGGACAATTGATCGTTTGAGCGATAGTTATAAGTGTAGAGACAAGCACAGGAGATTTGTTGATGGCTGAACAAACGTTTAGATCACCTGGATTCTTTGAAAACGAAATCGACCTCTCTCAAAGAGTGTCTGAAATCGTTGGAGTCCCAGCCGGTGTTGCAGGTACATCTGAGATGGGACCAGCATTCGTTCCAGTGACTGTTGGATCATACTCAGATTTTGAAAAGAAATTTGGAAGCCTCAATTCTAGGATGTTCGGACCATATGCTGTTAGAGAATTCTTAAAGCATAGAACAGCAGCAACGTATGTTAGAGTTCTGGGGGCAGGAGCAAATGAGTCTTCATCAGATATAGAGAATACAAGGGTCGCAGGAATCGTAAAGCACGCAGGATTCAGAATAATAGGTACAGCTGTATCAGATGACGCACCGCTGAGAGGTCACAGAGGCTGTGTTCAGTTTCTTTGTGCAAGACACCTAACATCTTCTAATGAGTCTGTTGGATTTCCTTCTTTTACATCCAATAATAGCTTCTCCGACCAGGCAGGTCCACAGGGTTTTAATATTGTTCGTGGCATGATATTCTCAGCTACTGGAACAAGAGTTGAGGTTCTTGACTACAACCAGAAGTACTCTCCGTCTACTGCGCTAGATGATTATGCATCAGTTAATCCAACCTCTTCTGATAGGTTATACAAAACATTTAAGCTTGTCCTTTCATCTACAGCGGCAAACTGGACTGCGGATGGATATTCTAATGTAAAAGTATTTACGGCTTCTCTGAATCCCACAGATGACAACTATTTTGGAAACGTCCTTAATACTGATCCTGAGAGATTTGAGTCAGAGCAACATGTTCTATACGCAGCCTTTCCTGTAGAGGATGAGATTTTAACAGTTGATACAGCAGCAAATGCTATAGCTATTTGCTCTGGATCAGCATCTGGATCTGCTGCGTCAGGAATATCCGGGCTGACATACAGGGATGCATTTGGAAGGTTTGACACAAGATACACAGCACCAAGAACAACATACTTCATCTCACAACCATACGGAAAGAAGGAGTGGGAGCTATTTTATTTTGAGACGATATCAGACGGATCTGTTGCGAATGAGAAGTATAAGATCTCTATATCAAATCTAAAGAAGCCGACAAATCCCAAAGATCCATATGGAACATTTACCATTGAGGTTAGAAGTTTTGATGACGCTGATACGTCACCCCAGGTTCTTGAGAGATACCTACTTTGCACATTGAATCCTAATGATTCTAACTTTATAGCAAAGAAGATAGGTGATTTCAAGGCATATTACAACTTTGATGCTGAGCTAGAGTCTGAGCGCAGACTGCTTGTAAAGGGTAAGTATCCAAATAAATCATCTAGGATTAGAGTTGTGCTTAGCACAGAGCTACAGCAGAAAAAGATACCAAAAGATGCGCTTCCATTTGGATTCAGAGGCCTTCCAGTCATCAAGACCAATGACTCATTAACAGATACCTTGCAAAGCATTAGGGGAACATACTCTAATCCTGGAGGAGCGGCAAGGGGTGTTGGAGCAAACGGAACTGTTGGTCCGGGAAGATTAACTTTCTTCACTGGAAGTACTGAGGCTATGACCTTGAGCGGTCCGGTTTCAGCTTTGAGCTCGTCTATTCTTCCCCCAGTGCCGCTCAGGTTCAAGTGTACTAGAGGAAAGGTCAGGCTTTCTCCTGCGTTCGTCGGACAGCAAGGGTCTGAAGAGATAGCAGATTCAAGATATTACTGGGGATGCAAATTTGATTCCATTCCAAGAACAGGATCGTTATCAAATGCAGTTCTAAACTCGAATGCCTCAACCGAGGTGAACGGATTATTTAGATCATATTCTAAATTCTTAGGAATAAAGAAGCTAGATACACTCGTCACAGGCGCCGGAGCAGATGAATTTAATTGCAATAAGTTCACATTAGCTCGAGTTGCTCTTAAAAATTCAGTTCAACAGTCTAATGGCCTAGATAACCTTGGTGCCACTGCAAATAATGCAATAACTGGAACAGTTAAAGAGCACATTCTTGAGACAGCCTATATTAGAAATGGATCTCCTGATCTTGCGACGTATGCCGTGAGTGACGGATACATCACGAAGAGAGTAACATTCGCAACACTATTGGCTATGACATCATCTCTATACTTTAATAAGTTTGTTGACTATTCTAAGTTTACAAACATGATGTACGGCGGATTCAATGGTGTCAATATTCTTGACAAGGATATGGCCAGAATGGATGACAGAGCTTCTTCTGGTGACACAGGAGGAAAGGCTGTTGCATCTCCTGATATTGGCTTAAAGATGGGCGATGACAATGCATTTGGAATAGGAAAGACAAATAACATCATAGCATCATATAGGACAGCAGCAAGAATTCTTACAGATCCTATGTCTTCTCGAGCAAACCTCATAGCAATTCCAGGGATCAGAGATACAGCACTTACAGACTATGTCCTTGGTCAGCTTGAGGATTACGGAAAGGGATTCTATATAATGGAGATTCCAGGATACGACTCTTCTGGAAATAGAATCTTTGCTGGAACTGGACTAGCTAGCGTTACAAAGACACTAGAAGATCTTGAGTCCAGAGCACTAGACAACAATTATGCCGCCGCATATTTCCCAGATGTTACGATAAATGATCCAATTAACAATCAACTTGTCGATGTACCAGCATCAGTTGCTGTAATCGGAGCTATAGGATTTAGTGATAATGTTTCCTATCCATGGTTCGCGCCAGCAGGATTCAATAGAGGGTCTCTTGACTTTGTAACAAATGTACGTGTTAGATTAAACCAGGCTGATAGAGATGAGCTGTATGACGCTAGAATCAATCCAATAGCCACATTCCCTCGAGCAGGATTTGTTATCTTTGGACAGAAGACCCTCCAGCAGGCAAGAACTTCTCTTGATCGTGTTAATGTAAGAAGAATGCTTCTAGAGGTCAAACGAATAATTGTTGATGTTGCGAACAAGATAGTCTTTGAGCAGAACACTCCTGAGACAAGAGCTAGATTTATCGCTCAGTCCACACCTCTTCTAGCTCTTGTTCAGAGCCAGCAAGGAATTGATCAATTTAAGGTAGTAATGGATGCAAGCAATAACACACAAGAGGATGTAGAAAATAACATTCTCAATGGAAGAATAGTGGTTGTTCCCACAAGAGCCGTAGAGTTCATAGCTATAGACTTTATCATCACTAATGCTGGAGTAAGTTTTGAGTAACGGATACATATTGATAGAATCTTTAGGAGAGATAAATGGCTGAGACAGTTTTTAACAGTGCCGGTGTTACAGCAACTGAAATCGATCTTTCAGCACCTACAGTTGCAGGTCCTGTTGGGACTCCAGCGGGTGTAGTGGGAACTGCTAATCAGGGACCAGCATTCGTTCCTGTAACCGTAGCTAACTATAGAAATTTTTCTCGCATATTTGGAAACACAGATGGTGAAAAGTTTGGACCTCTTGCTGTTAGTCAATTTTTAAAGAACGCGCAGGCTTTAACTTATATTAGAGTTCTTGGTGTCGGAGATGCAAAGAAGAGAAATACTAGCACTGGAAAGGTAAACAGGGCTGGATTTGTTGTGGGATCACAGCAGATAGATGATAGAGGTACAGTTGCAAGAAATCCTTACGCAACTAGCCCATATAGTGATCTGGGAAGAACATACTTTCTAGGATGCTTCCTATCTGACTCAGCTGGGTCTTCATTGCTTAAAGACGCAGGAATATCAGGAGATACTAAATTAGGCGGAACAGGATCTCACCCGATTATACGAGGTGTTCTCATGGCTCCGTCTGGTGTCATACTGGGGCTGTCTGGAACAAGTAATGGAAGCAATGTAGTTGGAACAGGTGCTGTAACAGCATCTGCAACAAATGGTCAAACTAGCACAGGGTTCGCATACGGCGGAGCTATGACAGGAACACTAAATCTTGCGACGCAGAATTTTGTCATGCTTCTAAATGGGCACAAGGCCACCGGTGAGGGTCCAAATATAATCACAGCATCATTTGACCTAGAGTCTCCAGCTTACTTTGGAAATGTGTTTAACACAGATCCTCTCGAGATGGAAAAGAAGGGACATCTTCTTTATGCAAGATACGATATCCACCCAGCATTTGTAACAGCAACTGGATCAGGAGTAATTAAAAACAACTATTACTCACATGCAGCTAAGGGAACCCAGGAAGATATCGCATTCCTACTAACAAGCTCGTTAGCTAGAAATACAGGAAATGCATCAGTTCCAGACTATGAGTCATTCCAAGATAGATTCAAGGCTCCAAGATCACCCGCAGTTATATCGCAGGATTTTGCTGGAACGAAGCACAGTCTGTTCAGGGTGTTCTCTATATCAGATGGATCATTTACCAACGACCTTTTCAAGATTTCAATTGAAAATATTAAGCCTTCTCTGGTAGACTCCTATGAATATGGAACGTTTGATCTCATTGTTAGATCATTTGATGACACTGATGAGGAGAAGAGACCCCTAGAGTCTTACAGAGGATTGTCCCTTGATCCTTCTAGTGATAAGTTTATAGCAAGAGTCATTGGAGATCAAAATACATACTTTGACTTCGATCAGGCCACAGCGTCACAGAAGATAGTTGTACAGGGTAATCATCCAGTTATATCTAATTACATTAGAATAGAACAGAGTAATGCACTTAAAGCAGGAGAGCTTCCGAAGTCATCACTTCCGATGGGCTTTAGAGGTCTCGATCACCTTGTAACATCTGGAAGCAATATTCTATGTACAGTTAGTCAGTCTGCAGGACTTGGAGCGAATGCGCGGGAGAGGTTCCAGGGACAGGCAGGTCTGGATTCATATCTAAGAGCCGTTACACCGCCCGTTCAGTTTAGAGAAAATGTAGCAATAGGAACAGCTCCCAATAAAAATACAAACTCATCACTTTACTGGGGATGTCAATTTTCTAGAAAGGTTTCAGTTTCAAAGACCAATCTTTCTTCAGTTCAAGACAATACATGGAGATCTAGAGTAAAATACTTCCCAGATTTCGCACTATCTAATAGAAACTTTTCTGTTGGAAACAATGCTGGCGTCGCAGATTCAAATGGAACAGTTTTAGACTGTGATAGATTTAATAATAATATTTTCTCACTAGAAAGAATTCAGGTTAGAACCGGTTCTGATACCATTGCAGATGTTAATGAGTGGGTTAGCGCATCTTATGTGAGAAACGGATCTATTACAGCAAATACGGGAAACAAGACTAGGGCATTAAAGGTCTCGGATCTAAAGACGCAAGGAAATAGAAGGTTTTCAAAGTTCACATTTGTTCTTCAAGGTGGCTTTGATGGAACTGATATGTTCAACCAGGATAGAATGGATCTTTCAAATGCAGCTGCTAAGAGAGAGATGGATGATGAGACAAATCAGGGCGGCACAAATGGACCCACAGTAGCAGCATATAGAAAAGCTGTTGACATGATGGGAACTAAATCTGATGTTGACATAAACCTTCTTGTGATTCCTGGAATTAGACAGGCAGCTGTTACAAATTATGCAATAGATGCTATTGAGAATAGATTTGATGCGCTCTATATCATGGATATTGAGGAAAGAGATGAAATCAATACAGTAATAACGTCATCCGTCTCTAATCCAAGTGTAGCTTACACAGTAGCAGCCTTTAAGAATAGAGGGTTAAATTCATCCTTTGCATCAGCTTATTTCCCAGATGTCATTATGACAGATCCTACGACAAATACAAATGTTCAAGCTCCTCCTTCAGTTGCTGTTCTTGGTGCCTTTGCTATCAATGACGCTGTTGGATATCCGTGGTTCGCACCTGCTGGATTTACAAGAGGAGCTCTAAAGGATTCGCTATATTCAAAGGTGCCTGTCAGCAAGGCAAACATGGACACGCTTTATGATGCAGATATAAACCCAATCACTGCATTCCCAGGAACTGGATTAATGGTATTTGGTCAAAAGACACTTCTTGCAACAGACTCTTCTCTAGACAGGGTTAATGTTAGAAGGCTTCTCATAAATGTGAGAAGATCTGTCAGACGTGTCGCAAACACCATGTTATTTGAGCCAAATAGGCAGGAGACTCTTGATAGGTTTAATGCTCTTGTTACACCCATTTTACAGAGTGTACAGGAGAGAAGTGGTGTTGATAGATACAAGGTTGTAATCGATGCAACAACAACAACGCAGGCTGATATTGAGAATAACACCCTAAGGGGCAAGATATTCTTACAGCCTACACGTACAGCAGAATTTATAGCACTTGACTTTGTTGTAACAAATGCAGGAGATGCATTCCAAAATGCATAGAATAAATTTTGCAAGCTAGATACTTAAGAATGATAAACTCTTTAGGAGATAGAAGAAATGGCTGAGACGTTATCCGTCACCGATATGTTACCTAATAAATTTGAGCCCAAAAGGCAGTTTAGGTGGATTTTTGCGATAGAAGGTATTGATGCCTTTTTGATGAAAACAACTAGTAGACCTAAATTTACACTGGCTCAAAAGGAAATTCCCTGGATAAATGCAAAGCGTTATGTATCAGGGAGGCTCACATTTGACCCGATCGCACTCACACTGTATGATCCGATTGCACCATCAGGAGCACAACAGGTCATGGAGTGGATTAGAACGCACTATGAGTCTGTATCTGGTCGTGCTGGATACGCAGACTTCTATAAGCGTGACTGCCAGCTAAAGCTTTTAGATCCAATTGGAACAGTTGTAGAGCTTTGGGATATAAAGGGTGCATTTTTACAGGATGCAACATTTAATAACCTTACCTATGAAAATGAATCAGACCCTGTAGAGATCGCTATCACGCTTCGGTATGATAACGCTGTTTTGCAATACTGATACTCACGATTCTTTTATTTAAAGCCCTCCTATTAAGGAGGGCTTTTTTATTTTAATTTACCTTTACATAGAACCCAGTATATTTTTAGAATAAAGAAAGAGGAAATTTTGTCGGATCATCAAGGTGTTCAAACACACAATGTAATGAAAGATGACTTTGGTTGGGATGTTCCTGTAGAGGGAGTTCCGGTTCCATCTGAGGGAAAAGTGTATTCTGAGGGATCTGGGCTTCACAATAAAAATCTTCTTCACATAAGATCTATGACAGCTCGTGATGAGGATATACTTGCTTCTCGAGCCCTTATTCAGCAAGGCATAGTAATAACAACTTTGCTCGAATCTTGCTTAGTTGAAAAAGATATAGATGTTAGAGATATGCTTATCGGAGATAGAAATGCTCTGATGGTATCTGTTAGGATCACAGGATATGGGACATCGTATAATGCAGAGGTAAATTGTCCGGAATGTGGAAAAAAGAGCAGCCAGAATTTTGACCTATCAAACCTAGAGATAAAGCGTCTAACATTAGATCCAGTTAGACAAGGAGAGAATGTATTCTCATTTAAGCTTCCCGTAACTGGGAAGGAAGTTCACTTCAGATTCCTAAGGGGGGCTGATGAGGAAGAGATGAATCTGACGGCGGAACGTCGCAGAAAGATGATGCCTGATGCAAAGATTGATAGTCTTGTCACATCCAGACTGGAGCAATTAATTGTTTCAATTGAGGGAGTAAGTGATAGGAATAAGATAAACGCATTCGTTAAAGACATGCCAGCGCTAGACTCTAGAAAGTTAAGAACATTTATAGAGAATCATGAGCCCGGAATTGACATGTCTGTATGGATGAGTTGCGCTCAATGCAACCAGGAATCTCGTGTATCTCTTCCGATCGGCGCCGGGTTTTTTTGGCCCACGGACTGAGTGGAGAGAGTCTTTTCTAGAAGAAGCGTTTCTACTTCAATATCATCTCAATATGAGCTATTCTGATGTAAGAAACCTTCCTGTAACATACAGGCGATGGTTCATAAGTCGTCTGGGTTCTGAATTCAAGAAGAGGTCAGATGCTAGAAAGAAAAGCAGAGGCCAGCAAAGTCAGGACACCCAGACAAGCATGCAAGATAATATGAAAGCTATCGATGAAATGATCAAGGCTTCGGGTGAAAAGAGCTTTAAGTGATCTTCGTTTACTGAATATGTATAGTCGGAGGCGCGTGTGGCTGATACCAGAGAGCTACAAGAACAAAAGAGGCTTGTAGATGCAGTCAACGCATCAATACGTGGTGTTAATGAAGCTCTAAAGCAGCAGATTCGCATACATGATCTTATAAGGCAGAAGGCTGAAGGCGCAGCTCTAGATCTAGCAGCAACAGATGCAGAGATATCAGCGCTGCTGGGAAGTGCAGGATCTGATTTAGAAGCAGGGGCAAGTAGATTCTCTTCTGGAATGAGTAGCTTTGAATCATCAACAGCCGCTGCTGGTAGCGGAGTTGCAGGTCTGGGTGAGGTTCTAGAGGGTTTTGCTAAGAATGTTGAGAGAACATTTGACGGTGCTGGAAAGGCTATTTCTGGATACGTTGACAAAGATGTTCGACAGGCTGTAGGGGATATTCAAAGACAGTTTGGCGGCCTTGGAGATGATATCAATCAGGGTGCAAATAATCAATCCGCGGCGATGAGAGAGCTTGTCAGTGACACGTACGAAATGTATGTGAATACGACAAATGATGCCTACATGGTCCAAGATCAAGGGCTTCAGTTTGCATTTGACAATCTAGGCGATCTTATGGGATATTTCACAGAGCTATCTGGAGATCCAATAAATGCACTTGCAATGACACGTGACGCATCAAAAGAGATGGTCATCGAGATGGGAATGTTTGGCAAGGGCCTAGGGCTAACGCAGGCTGAGGTGGGAACATTCGTTCAACGTCAGATAAGCCTAACAGGAAAGGCTGGAACTGATATGCTTCAGGAGGCTGCAGCCGCCGCGAAGGGAATTGAACTTAGAACCGGTATATCATCAAAGCTGATATCTAAAAACGTCCATGGAATAATGGAAGATACCAAAAACTTTGGAAATGTGACTGTTCAGGAGGCTGCAAGAATCTCCACAGCTCTTCTTCAGATAGGAATAGATTACTCAGATCTTGGAAATATGCTCGGTAAGTTCCAAGGATTTGATCAAGCTGCTGGAACAGTTAGCAATCTAACCTCTGTATTCGGTCTTCAGATGGATGCAATGGCCATGATGGAGTCTGCAAATACCGATCAGGATAAGTTCCTAAGGGATATGAGAGAGAGCTTCCTGGCAGCAGGCAAGTCAGTTGACACATTAACCCTCTATGAGAAGAGATTTATTCAGGAGCAGCTGGCGCTTAAGGATGTTGAGTCAGTTGAGAGACTTTTAGATCCGAGAGCAGCAATAAGCGGAATGGAGGATCTAGCAGCTGCATCAGAGGAGATGGATCCAGAGGAGGCACTCAAATCTGTAAAAGATGACATCGACATGATCAGAGATGCATCTGAGCTGACAGCCGAGGCACTAGCGACAATGGCACGAAGAGGTATAATGGCTCCTTTCCAGGATGCCGCGCTATCTATTGAGCAAGACGCTGTAAAAATGGCGGGATCTTTAACACAGCTAGGAACTGGTAAGGGAGCAGAGGCGGTCAAAGAACTGGGACAGTCTGCTGAGGGAATAACGGCTGGATTTGAAACTGCATTTGAAACCGTGGAAACAAAATTTACTGAGCTAATTGAATCCATGAAGAGAAAGCTAGAGGAGTCAGGTCTTCTTGGTGAGTCTGAGTCAAAGACATCTGCAAGATTCAGGGCTGCGTGGGACTTGAGCTTAGAGAGAGTAGATGATGCCACAGGACAGACATTTAATAATATGACAGAGATCGCCACAAAGGAACTCAAAAAACAGCTAAAGACATCAGGATCTGTTTACAATGAGATGGCGAAACAGGTGGGAAGACTAGGATCAAGCTATTCTGATCTAACAGAGGAAGAGAGAAAATCTCTAGCAGATAGGATGAAGCTGGGAGAGGACTGGGAGAAAGAGCTTGAGATGATATTCAATAGTCAGGCAGCTGCTACAGAGAGGCAGGTCATGAGTGATCAAGATACTGCCAGAGCTCTTTTAGAACAGGTGAAGGCTGAAGGCGGTGAACTCGGAGCAGATACACTTGCTAGTGTTACAGCTATGCTTCCTGCAAAGCCAGAAGAGATAAGAGATTTTGTAGCGGGCGGCACTACGACGTGGGAGAAGCTAGCTAGCTCTGCTGAGGCATCTCGTCAATCAGCCCAGGCACAGGCTGAAGCAGCGGCACGTGCAGAAGCTGATGGCGACGAAGGTGGCGCCGGAGGTCGACCCACTACAGAAGGGGGCTATCTTAAAGAAATACACATGACCGTTCGACAGATCCTTTCTATTCTTCCTCTTCTTCAGCCACAGGAAGAGTCCGGAGGAATAATTGAAAGTGCTCTTTCAGCTGCTGCTGCTACAGCAGAGGAAGGAACAGTTGTTGTCGCAGGAATTCTTGAGAGAATAGCAGACTTAACAGGCATCAATTTTGGAGGTGAAGAGGCTAGTCCCGAAGACGGCGAAACAGGAGAAGTTGCAAGTGTTCTTGCACTAAATGCTGATAGAGCACAGGAAGAATCCGGAGCGCTTGTTGGACAGCTCGAATTAATACGAGAGACAAATGACCTAATTGCTGCTTCAGCACTAGAGCAAAGCGTAGAAACTGTTAACCATCTAATGGCAATAAAAGAATTATTAACAGCTGCAAACACAGCTGCACAGACATCAGAAATTCCTGTTCAGCTAACCATACAGCTGGGTAGAGAGAAATTAGAGCAGGTATTGGGAATAGAGCCTGGAGAAACAATAGTTACATTTGGAAATGTAGAATAGTGAGAGAAGTATGTCATTAATAGATAAGGTTCGTAATAATCCCCTGTACAGAAGCTGTGCTGAGAAGTTAAGTGATGAAGATCGTGAAAAGCTTGAGAATGACATGATGAGGATATTAGAGGGATATGAGAGATTCATTAATGATTTTGGTGAAAAAATATCAACAGATGATGGATTTCAAAATGTGGTAGAAAATCTTGACCACTTAACGTCTGAGGATGGTATAAAGGGATGGCAAGAGAAAAACTAAAAGACTTTTTAAGATCAATTGGAGCGACATCTGATATGATCTCATATACCATCGATGATGAGGACTTTGATGGTCTTGCAAAAGTTGGAGATGATTTGGGCATAGATCCGGAAACAGGACAGCCTCTCGTAGATCTTAATGTAGAGGCGATCGGTATGCTAGGAGATTATGCAAAATTCATAGTAGATATCTCAGATAATTTATTTACTGTAGAAGGAGGAAACAAAGAGGCGGCTTCAGGAAATCGTGGAGACAGCATTGTTCTAGCAGAAAATACGGGTGTTACAAGACCGTTTATAAGTCAAGGTGAGACTCTTGGAAGTGTTATGTCATCCTATTCAAACAGTGGAATATTTGGTGAGGATCTTGATAAGATACTAGACAAGACGGGAAAAGTGAGTCCGAAGATGAAGTATGACGGAACAGAGGTGGTTAATGGTGGACCTCTGAGATCAGGAAATACTTTATTGAGTAGTATC
>Ga0080013_1003570_pt1 | contig 16206 bp, 19 predicted proteins | sample ETNvirenome_6_85_FD_69236 | JGI IMG/M metagenome (GOLD analysis project Ga0080013, IMG submission 69236) | Marine viral communities from the Pacific Ocean - ETNP_6_85 (SPADES assembly) (version 2) | ecosystem: Environmental > Aquatic > Marine > Oceanic | place: Pacific Ocean | collected 2013-06-19 | reverse complement strand
CGGTACTAATTCTTTAGTCCTCACGTATTAACGACTTAAAAGAAGCGGTGCCGTCTTTTGTTTTACTATTTATTAATAAGAAAGAAAGGAAATACCATGTCATCAAATAAATTACACTTTTTACTAGGTGTGTTAGTAACCTCGTTGTCTGTTGTTATCTATATGGAAACAACTAAATATGAGTTACCTGAACTACCAACTAAAACAGAAACCATAGTTCGTATGGTCGATGTACCATTTCACCCAAGTGATTATACAGCACAAGCAGAAGAGATTAAATCTTCTTTGAATAAATCTAAGCTTAAACATATACTTATTTACATAGAAGCTCTCTGTTGGGAGTATGGAGTTGATTATGAAATGGTTAAAGCAGTTATTCAAACTGAATCAAGTTGGAATCATAAAGCGGTGTCACCAAGTGGTGCAATTGGTTTAATGCAAGTATTACCATCCACAGCAAAGTCAGAGTTTGACACACCTAAACAAGACTTATTTGATCCGTATGTAAATGTTACGGTTGGGATAAAGTATCTTTCCCATCTCAATGAACATTTTGATGATTTGGATGCTACACTTACTGCTTATAGTCATGGTCCTACTATAACTAAAAAGTATTCGTCAAAATATATTAGTAATAATTTTTACGTTAAACGGGTATTTAAGAACTTAAAAGATGACTAATGAAAAAGAGGCATTTAGTATCACTAATAAGAATAATCAAAGATTCCCTATCTGCTCATAAAAATGCAGATTGGAGTGATAGAAAAGTTGTAGAAATAGTTGCCGAAAATATAACAAAAAAGTTTGCAAGATATATTAAAGAACAAGAAGGTCTGGAGAAGTTAGGTAAAACTGAAGAAGATTATATGATACCACCAGGCGGGTTAAATAGATAATAATGCATATTGGAGATATAATCGGACATCTAGCCTTTGGTCTTATTGCCTTTTCTTTTTTGGTAAAGGACATTTTATATCTTAGACTACTGAGTATATTAGCTAGTGCTTTTTCTATATTCTATAATTTCTATATTCCAGTTGAACCAATGTGGATTGCTATCTTTTGGAATTGTATCTTTATATTAGTTAACATATATCATATAGCAATTATCGTTTATGAAAAACGTCCTGTTAAAATGACAGATAAAGAAAAAGAATTATACGAAACAATGTTTCGTGGTTTATCACCAGTAGAGTTTTTAAAAATAACCAAAGTTGCTGAATGGAAAGAGTTTAAATCTCCATTACCAATTATATCACAAGGTAAGCCAGTAAATGATTTAATCCTTATCTATAATGGAGCAGTAGATGTTTTAGTTAATGATAAGAAAGTAGCCGACCTAAAGGACGGTCAGTTCGTAGGTGAAATGTCATTCCTTACAGAGAAACCAGCAACAGCAACTTGTAAAGTAGCACATACTACAGAATGTTTGGTTTGGAAACAAAAAGAATTTAAAGATTTATTAAAACGTAACCCATCTTTGTATTTCACAATACAATCGCTTTTAAGTGAACAAGTTTCAAATAACTTAGTTTCATTTAGTCAAAAATAATGCTTGACTTAATGGTTATTTATTTGTATATTACTTTGGATACTTAAATAGGTTATCGTTCTCAAAGACTTGAATCTCATTTTAAGAGGTTCTTATGGGGCATAGTTCTTTCTTCCTTTCTTCTATGCCCCTAAAACTTAAATAATAATAATAACAATAAGAGGTTACTATGAATAAGAAAATAGATATGGCAAAATTCATGAAAGAATGTATGCTGACTAATGATGATAAAAAACAAATGAGATCACTTGATGATAAAACAATGAAGGATGATCCAAATTATCCAAAAAACAAGAGAGTTAATCTTGAATATTATAATGAAGATGAACTTGATGATATTGCAGTAGATGATTATTCGGATTGTGATGGTCGTGAAGATGTCGAAACATTGGGTGATTTAGGAATGGACGTATATTAAAATTTAAAATTTATATATTTAAATATAAGTGATTTGACTGGCAGAATACTATTTATGAATACATGGAACATCAAGACTACAACGAAAGAATCATTAAAGTATTATCTTTTATTTTAAATAAATTAGATACTTTGGAAATAGAACAATCAAGACATAAAGAAATGTTTTACAAAGTTCGTAAGAATCTAACAGATGCTAACGACTTAATAAATCAAATACTTGATGTGATATCGATAGAGAATCCGGAATTATATAATGAGACAATTTCACAATATAAAAATCACAATTTAAAAGATATGGTTTCTACATTAGATAAACATATTCTAGAATTTGATGAAGACCAGATTCTAGAATTATTAACTCATATTGTAGGGGATGCTTAATGAATAGCGATATGATAATTTTCTTAGAAGATTTAAAAAATTTGTTATTAGAGACAGAATTAAATGATGAACAAAACGAAACCATTATAGAAGTGATAGATTTGATAGATGATAAAATCATTGATTTAGAGTCATAATTGTTACATTACATAATAACCATTACATTAGGAATTGCTACTACTTTATTAGGAGTGGTAGTATTTTACGCATTACGTAGAATTAATGACTACGAAAACATAATACTAAATATAAGCAATATAATAGAATCCATAAAAATTCAACTTAAAACTATAGATGATAAAGGGACTTTTGAGTCCGATGACGAAGTTGGTTTTTTCTTCACAGAAATAAAACAACTTGGAGATGAACTAGACAGTATATTTGAAACCGAGGTTGAAGAAAATGATAAAAAAAGTAGTAAAGAAACGAAGAAAGAAAAGTAAAGTTTATTTTGGAACACCAGTACATGATGCAATTATAAGATATAATCACTCCGATGATCCTATAGTAAGAAATAGAATTTATACCGATGAGATTCATACAGCATTTCTTAAGTTAGCAGAAAATATAATTAATACCTTTAAGTTTAGTTATTTTACTTATGGGTTTAGAGATTTACAAGAAGAAGTTGTATCTAATCTCGTTATTAATATGCATAAGTTTGATGAAACTAAAGGTAGTAAAGCATTTAGTTATTTCTCTGTAGTAGCAAAGAATTATCTTATATTGAATAATAACGCCAATTATAAGAAAATGAAAATCCATGATGACATAGATATCCTTTATGGTCATGGTCATGATGATGAGAAGATAAAAAAGAATCCATCAAATGATGTATTTAAGAAAACAATTGATTATTTTGATGAAAATATTGAAAGATTATTTCCGAAAGACCAAGACAGAGAGATTGCTGAGTCTATATTATATCTGTGTAAGAACAAAGATAATATAGATAACTTTAATAAGAAGGCAATCTATATAATGATTCGTGAGATGACCGATGTTAAAACATCTAAAATAACTCAGATTACGAATACATTTCGTAAAATATACCCTAAAATCCAAGAAGAAGTGCTTACAAGAGGTCACATAGATAACCTAAGATATACAGGTTCTTTAGTGTAATATTGTAACCATACTATATTTATAGGTATGGAAAAAGATATTAAAATATTCGGTGACAAAAACTTCTCGGATTTATCTCAAGAGATATACGAGAATTCCAAGCTCAAGAAAACTCAAATTGACTTGTTAATCCAAGAGGTGCATGGATACATACAAGGTATTGAAGACATCGCTATTGTAGGTCCTATTATAAAAGAACTGATGGATGTTGGTATAAAGAATGATGATAATCTTGTTAAGTTAGCTACTCTATATCAAAGAATAATGTCCAAACAACCACTTGATGATAGTGATGTTAGTCTATTAAGTGATGAAGAAAAAGAACAACTTATGGCTTCTCTCGAAGATGTATCCAATGATTTACAGAAAAAGAGAGATGAAATAGTTGATATGACTGATGTAAGAAAAAAATACGGAAGTTCATAATGTCTAACAGAATCTTTGATACCCTCACAACTAGGACGGTAGAGTTTAATTTAGGTATAGTTCATAGAATATATCTTAATAATAAGGATATACCAAAACAGAATGCAGAAACTAATTCATATCAGATTATCGATGTGAAACCTTTAAATGGAACTTTACCTACTATACAAAAACCTATTAAAGCAAGACCTTTATTAAGAGGTATAAGTGATTCTATTACAAAAGGTGATTTGGTTTTGTTTGCTTATATATCAAAAAAAGTTTATTATATGGGACCTTTGAATACATATAATAATCCAAATATTTCTCATGCTCCTTTTTATAATAAAAAACTATTTACTCGTAGTGATATTGATCCATCCTTAGTTGGTTCAACAGGTTATGGTGTTGATTATCCATCTTTAACTGGAAATAGTAAAATTGAAAAAAAGAAAAACAGTACGTTAGACATACAACCTAGAGAAGCATTCTATGATTCATCAAAACTTTCAGATTTAACTTTTGAGGGTAGACATGGTAATTCTATTAGACTAGGATCCAGAGCTATATTCCCACACTTAAATATTTCTAATAATAATATGAAGTCTGAAGAAGTTTTAAATGATGGATCTATAATATCTATGTTATCTAATGGATCAATAGCTCAAAATTATGGTCTACTACCTAATAGTTTTAGATTATCAGTAGATCCTATTCCAAAAGAAGGTGAAGAAGTTAGTTTATATAGATTAAATAAAGGTAGTGGTGAAGAATCTTTTAATTATGCCTTTGGTCATGAAGGTGATACTGATACTAAAACTGATTTTGATCAAATAATAATTTTTTCTGATAGGATAACATTTGATGCTAGAAGTCCTTTAGGTGGGAATTTTACTGTATCAGCAAATAACAATATTAATTTTGGAGCCAGAAACAATTTTACTCTAAACAATTCAGGTTACTCAGTTATTAATTCTAACAATATTTATTTAGGAGTACAATCAAAAGAAAAAACAGAACCTATTGTATTAGGTAATGAACTGAGATTGATATTAATTAGGATAATGGAAATATTAAATAAAGCAAGAGCAAATGTACAAGGTGTAGCATTGCCATTAGTAGATGGTAATTTAAAACCTTTAAATTTTTCCAGTATTGATGAAATTGGTACAATACTACAAGAATTAAAGGATTTAGATCCACAGAACGGTAGTTTATTTTTAAGTAAACACCATTACATAGAACAAAATGACAGGAGTCAAAACAATGAAGGTTAATAGTTTTAAGAAGTTAATAAGAGATATTATAAGAGAAGAGTTAGATTATAAATTTTCTGCACTTGAAAAAAAGTTAGATGAAGTGTTAGTTAGTAATGGATCTAATGTTATAGTAGAAGATAAGGTATCACAACCTACTGCATCTCCTACTAAAAAAGTTCCTGTTCCAGCAGCCAAGGCGAATGGTCAAGCAGCTCCACCTCTCACAAAAGATTCAGTTCTTAATGATATCTTAAATGAAACTGCTCAAGAGGGTGCGTGGAAAAACATTGATAAAGAAGCAGAAACAAAATCTGTTACTGATAATACTCAAGGATTACCAGAACATTTAACAGAAGCATTCACGAAAGATTATTCTTCGATGATGAAAGCTGCAGACGAAAAGGCGAAGTTTAGAAGTGGGTCTTAAAGAGAACATATATCAAGCATTTACTAAAAGTGGTGGTGAATTCGAATTAAAAAAAGATTATGGCAAACTTCGCGAAGGAGATAAAGTCATGATAGAAGCAGATAGAGGTAATACACCAAATCATACTAGGGTGAAAACTTCTGAGGGGGGAGTCCTTCTTATGCCAGATACTAACATTAAAAGAAATCCTACGATAGATAAACTGGCAGATGACTTATCTAAGGCAATAAGAGATTTTATAATTGCTCAACCTTTTAGGGTGGAAAAACTATCTGGTACTGCTGTTGGTACAAAGACTGCTCCTGGTACTGCAACGGGGGCAGCAGGACCTTCTGTAGTAAACCCATTAATAATACCAGAAATTACTATTGATATTGATAAAGATGGTTATAGCTCTAATCCTAAAGATTTTGTTCAATCCAATAAATCAGAGGTTAGACTTAGAGAAGGTGAAGTAGTGGAGTTAGCATAAGATGGCAATACTAGATAGAAGAAAAGATAGATTTATAGAAGACCAAGATAAAAGAGTCTCTGTAGGAATAGAGTTTCCATTTGCTAGAGTTGGTGGTGGTGATGGATATTTTCAAACTACAAAGACAACTGTAGAATCGATAAAGAATAATATAAAACTTCTTTTACAAACTCAACAGGGGGAAAGGGTATTTCAACCAGACTTAGGGATGAATTTGAAACGATTATTATTTGAACCACAAGATGATGAACTATTAATTCAAATAGAAAATAATATTGTAGATGTTTTCGCTATATGGTTGCCTTTTGTGGAGTTAAATGATATTAAAGTAGAAGAACTGGATAATCAAATAAATTTAAATATAGTATTTAGTTTAAAAAGAGCACTTAATTCACTAGAAAGTGTTCAGGTTACGTTTAAACAATAGATGGAGCTTAGTAATGGCAAATAATATAAAGTATACAAGTAAAGATTTTAGTACAATTAAATCTGATTTAATAGAATATACTAAATCTTATTTTCCTGATACATATAAAGATTTCAATGAAACCTCACCAGGTATGATGTTAATAGAATTATCAAGTTATGTTGGTGATGTTTTATCTTATTATATTGATTACAATTACAAAGAGAATCTTTTAACAACAGCAACTGAAAAAAGAAATATAAGAAGGTTGTCGGAATTTTTAGGGTATAAGCCTATAAACAAAACACCATCAGTTGCTAAACTAAAGGTAACTACAACGATAAGTGCAGATGGTGATACTGGTGAACCAGTATATGGTGGAGCTCCTGATTCTATAGATAGTGGTTTACAAATTGCTTCAAATATAGATTCAACAATACTTTTTGAAACAACAGAAGAAATAGACTTTACAGCAAGTGGTTCTGGTGATGAGATAATGCTTACTAATTCAAGTGGGGAAGCTAGTTCATATACCTTAACAAGATATGTACGAGCTGTCTCTGGTCAAACTAAATCTAAGACGTTTAATGTAACCACTCCTACTAAATTTTTAGAACTAGATTTAGGTGAAGATAATTTAATTGAAATTTTAAGTTGTACAGATGGTTCTGGACAAACTTGGCATGAAGTGGATTATTTAGCACAAAATAAGATATTAAAACAAACTCATTATACAGACGATTCCACAAGGACAAATGCTTATGACCAAGGTGGTGCTTCAGACACTACATCTACAATACCAATTCCTTATGTAGCTGAATATATAAAATCTACTAAAAAGTTTACAACTAAGTTTGACGAAGATACACAGACATATAAAGTTCAGTTTGGTAATGGGTTATTTAGACTTAATAATTCTGGTTCAAACGTAGATTTAGTAGAACAAGTTGGTGTTACAATCAATGGAACTAATCTAGCAGATGTACCAAGTGTCTTAGGATTTGTTGGTGGTAATAATCCAAATTTAGGAGAAACTCCATCAAATACGGCATTAACATTTAGTTATAGAGTTGGTGGTGGGGCTGATTCAAATGTACAAGCTGGTGAATTGACTACGGTAAATAATGCTCCAGCGGGTGTGTCAATAACTGTTACAAATGATGAACCAACTGTCGGGGGTACTGAAGGTCAGACTGTGGATGAGATAAGGAATAATGCTAGTGCCTTTTTTGCTTCTCAACTTCGTTGTGTTACAAAAGAGGATTATGTTTCTAGGATAACAAGTATACCCACTAAGTTTGGTAGCATAGCTAAATGTTATGTACAACGATTGGATGGTGGTACTCTTTTAGTTAATACATTATCTTATAATCAAAATAGACAACTAGTACAAACACCTCAACTTGTTTTACAAAACATTAGTACATATTTAAATCAGTATAAGATGATAAATGACCAAGTTGATTTTGGATTCCAACTTAAAGATACTATATTTTCTGGTTATTTAATAAATTTTGGTGTTCGTTTTAAAGTTAATTATAATAGAAACTTCAATCCAACTGAAGTTAAGTTGAATGTAATTCAGACAATAAAAGATTTCTTTAAGATAGATAAAATGCAATTTAAACAATCAATTAATATGAATGATTTACAATATAATATTTTAGGGTTGAAAGGCGTGATTGGTATAAAAGAGTTGAAATTGTTCCAAGACGGCACTACTGAATATGCTACCAATAGAAAGTTATATTATTACCAAGGTGATGGGGATACATATTCTGATGGTAGTAGTAATTATGGATTTCAATATAGCTTTGATAATGCTGATACAGGAACTGATCCAGACAGACATTCATTAATAAGACCATCAGTAACACCTGCTGTATTTGAATTAAAGAATCCTAACCAAGACATATATGGGAAGGTGGTATAATGCATAGATATTTTTTTACAACCAAAGATGCCTTTATTAATAGTGGTTCTAATGAAACCACAGGCGAAGATTTTAAAGACAAAAATACAGGACAAGATGAAGTTCTTGAGTTGAAAAAGGTTTTCTTTGATAGAACTTTTTCATATCCAACTCGTATTTTACTTCAGTTTGATGCTGATGAAATAGAAAACTATATTAGTTCTTCTGTTTTACCTAGTACTTATAAATTAAATTTAAGACTCTATGAATCAGAAGGAACAAGTGGATTAAGTGAAGAATACAAAATTGCTGCTTATCCTTTGAGTCAAGAATGGGACGAGGGTATAGGTAAAGAAGGTGATAGACCAAAAACAACTGATGGGGCTAGTTGGAAATATAGAAAGAATAGAGACGGTGCTTCCGAATTAGCTTGGACAACTGCCGGTGGAACTCATATTGTTGGGGATGAAGTATCACAATCCTTTTCAGCTGAATCACCAGATATTAATATGGATATAACTTCTTTAGCTAATAAATGGTTTGGTGGAACAAATACTAATTATGGAATGTTATTAAGATTCTCCGGTAGTAGAGAAACATCAACTGGTAGTTTTGAAGATCTTAAATTTTTCTCAAGACAAACCAATACGATTTATTCACCAAAGATAGAATTGAAATGGGATGACCATTTACCAGCTACTGGTTCTAATACTGGTAGTTTAACTGCTTTAGATGTCGGTGGTACTACTGAAAATTATTTATATCCAATACACTTACGAGAAGCATATAAAGAAAACGAAACTGTAAAGTTTAGATTTGGTGCTAGAAAAAGATACATACAAAAAAGCTTCACGACATCAGTTCAATCTGTAAGTGGTAGTTTTATACCACATGGTTCAGGTTCTTATTCTATAATCGATATGGCAACAAATGAATCGGTTGTACCATTTAGTGCTTATACAACAATGAGTTGTGATACAACTTCTAACTATTTCAAACAAGACCTAAATGCTTTTGAACCAAATCGTGCTTATAAGATATTGATTAAGGTTAACCATAATGATGGTCAAGAGTTAATATACGATAACGATTTTGAATTTATATTGAGGACATAACATGGTCATCGGTAACGGTAACGGTAACGGAGAATGGGCTGGTGAAGGTAATGTCACAACCACTAATTATGTACATGGTCCTATTATCGAAGTTGATTTAATTGCAACAGAAGATGATGGTATTTATTATCAAATAGGTTTTAACTCTCCTGTGGAAGAAAAGTATATAGGTTCTTATCACAAACATGAAGATGGTACTTTAATGGTAGGTGCTGGAGAACTTGGTGTTCAATATGGCGAAGAACATTTTATCCCCGAAGAAATATTATCTAGAAAATTTGTCTATGCTGATATAAAAGAAGCTCGTGAAATAGTAAGTGATTTAATTTATAAGAAATGGTTTGAAAAATATACTCTAACAGACGAAGAGGTTCTTTCAGCTCAAACTACAATTCGTGGTGGTAAAAAAATAGTAGGTCGTTCAGAAGATGAACAATTAGTTTATTTTAAGAAAGATAGAAATGCATTAGAAAATAGACAGGAAAATGGGGAAGGAAATATAAAAGTAGATGCATTGGAATCCATATTCCAATATGTTTTTGATAACAATATAATTGATTTAGAATCTAGATTTAGTATTATTGAGAGCAATGAACCTCCAGTTATTTCCACTACAGAAATCCAAGAGCAAACAACTCAAGATACTACTGCTTGGTATTTAGAATTCCAAAAGAATACAGGTACGCCTGTTAGTATACATCTAGCAACTAGAGTTGGAGATACTTTTACAGATGCATTAAACCTTGCTCAAATAACAAAAATTAAAACTACTACTTCTAAAATAAACCCTGCAAAAGCTAGAGATATTTTAGATACGAATATTTTTGAGTTATTACCAAGTCAACCTAATCGTCAACAAAGAATTAATGATTTTTTTACTGAGTTTAATGAACTTATAGGACCTAAACCTGCATTCGAAGATGTAGATGGTGACGGTGCTGGAGAACGTCCTTTGGATATTGAACAAGACGAATCTCTTAGAATCAGTACGGCTGAAGATAAACAAAGTGCTTATATAACAAGAACTGATGACCAAACAGAAGAAGATTCTCAAAATCAAGGTAAAACTCTTGAGTCAATGAGAAACAAACTTAATACATATCTTGGTGATGTGGATAATGTCATAGAAACTTTTGAAGACCAAAGACCTGAATGGGAAAATAAATCTACTGGTTTTTTAAAGATAAGAAAACCAAATCAAGCAATTATATTAAGAGCACCTGATGATGGGTTATTGGAATTTCAAAAAAATGATTCTTATTTAACCGATGGATTTACAATTACAATGTGGGTAAGATTCGTAAGTAGAACATCAGAAGGGACTCTTTTTAACTTTGGTAATCCTCTAGAATCAGATGGAGTTGGATTTAGATTAGATACAAAAACAAATGAATATGATGGTAAGTATTATAGGTATATCAGACTGATGGTTAGAGATAACGATGGTGAGTTTTATGATAATCATTTCGGAGTACCAAACGCCGGTTTAAGTAGATTTAACCAACGTAGTTTTGGTGGTAATGCAAATAATTACCCAAATATCCATGTAGCATTCCCACAAGTATCTACTGAAGATTTACCTGAATGGTATTTTATATGTGCTAGTTATAATCCAAACGTAGTAGAGTTATCTTATGATGAACATCCAAGTAATAATCCACCTAATCTTAGAACGAATACACAATACTGGTTAAATCATGTTAACGAAGATGGTGAGATTGTTGCTGATAGTGGTCTTGGTGCTAAGTGTAAAGTGGAAATAATAAGTCGCACAGATTTATTAAATGCTCGTGGATATAAAGGTAGTTCTTTAACTATAAGTACACTTTTTGATGAGGAAAATTGGGAAGCACCAGATCCATTAGAAGATGATAGCGATGATAACGGTGATGAAAACGGAGATGGTGACGGAGATGGTGATGGAAACGGTGGAAATCCACCAACAGTTGGGTTTACTAAAGATGATTTGGATTGGAGAACTTTTGAATCGGTATATGAGATAGACACAATTATTGAAGAGGATATGCAGGGGTAATAATTATGGGTACAGGTACAGATTATACAACAGATACAACAAATGTAAATTTAATTACTGTAGTAAAATATATTCAACCAATTCAATTTACTGATACATCGGTTGACGCTACAACCGTTCTTTGGGATTTTGGGGATGGTACTACATCGGAAGAAAGAAATCCGTTACATGAGTATACATCCAATGGAACTTTTTTTGTTACATTAACAGGCTATAATGAATTTGGAGAAAATTCAACTACTCAAACAGTAACCGTATCAGGTATTGGTACAGATTCTTATGAAGCAGAAGTAGAAGGAGAAGGAGAAGAAGAGGTGATGGGGTGTACCGATTCGGCTGCGATAAATTATAATTCTCATGCTAATACCGATGATGGTAGTTGTATTTATGAGATAAAAGGTTGTACTGATTCGGATGCGAAAAACTATAATCCAAATGCTAATACTGATGATGGTAGTTGTGAATATGATGATGATGATCCAGATTTGGGGGATACAGATACTACAGATTTGGGGGATACAGATACTACAGATTTGGGGGATGATGATAAAGATGGTAAAGATGAAGAAGAAGAAACACCACCTGTTATACCACCAGTTATACCACCAACTCCTCCAGAGGAAGAAGTTCAAACTATTGAAGTTGCTGGTCAACTAAAATTAACTTCACAAAACAAGTGGCATGTGGTGAATAGTAGTATATCTAGTAATATGTTATTTTCAAATATTATTCCCTCGTCAACAAGTATAAAAATTATCCACAATGGCCAAGTTTTTGGGAGGATTATTACATTTGCAGAATTACCAATGATAGATATAAATGAACCAATTCATGAAGCTAAAACAAATGATTCTGCGGAATTTTCTTTAACTATCAATCCCTATTAAATTATGCCAAAATTTACAACACCTAAAGAACTATGGGCTAGGGCTAAAATAGATGGTTTACAATCAGTTGGCGGTCCTCAATATGAAGGTAATTCTTTTACTAGTAATACTTTAAGATATGTCAAACCATATCAAGGTATAGATGTTGAATGTAAAAATAGATATTATGGCGATGGGGTTTCATCTGAAGGTTTAGAACAATTAGATCCAACACCATTACCAATTGAACAACAAACTGGAGATGTTGTTGAGGACAGAGATAAGAGAATTGAACTAGGAACAATTACAGAAAGTGACAGAGGATTTTGGGAAGATATAAATTTTGATGAGTCTACACTTCAACCATTTTTAACAAGTAATTTTAGACAAACTGTAGAAACGAGATTGGTATCAGTACCTGATGAAATTGGTGCTATTGTTTATAAAGAGATACCTCCAGGTTTTAGTGATAGAGAATATAGTATAGATGCTTTACCATTTGTTACTGATCCTAATAATGATAATGAAATTATAAGAGTTGATAAGTATTACGATAAAGAAATAAATCTAAATGAGTATAGTCTAGCAACAGAGGGTAAAATAAATTATTATTTATATCCAAGAGATAGTGGAAGATTTTTGCCGGATTTTGCTATAGATACTTATAAACATAAAGATAAAAAGAAAGCCCCTGGTACTGTACATCCCTCTAATTGGTTTGACCGTACTGCTGAAATCCAAGATGACGAATCTGGTGTGGTAACTAAAAATAAAGGATATTTTGTATTTAATTTGGATTGGGGTGATGGTAGTCCAAAAGAACATAATAGTAAACCAAAGTTATTAGAGAGCTCAGTTATGTTAGACCACCATTATGAAAAACCTGGTTTTTATACAATAACTGGTACTGTTTTTAAATCTAATGGATATAAGATTGACCAATATGAAAGATTTAGAACAAATATACTTTTAAATCCATCTAAAAAGTATGAACTTGATTTATTTAGGTATAGAAATTTTGCTACTATAGGTGGGATATCAACTAGTTCTACTTTGGTTAAATCAGTAAGTAGTATGATAGGATTAGATCCTTTTGATTTTGATGCCAATAGAGTAGAAGATGATATTTTAGATGAGTATAATGAATTAGATAAAATTGATATTTTAAATTTGATGAATATGGTATCTGCATCTGCTGTAGACAAATATAGAGAAAAATATATTGAACCATATTCTGCTATTATAGATGGTGAACCAACTACTGTTTTGGATATACCTCAAGTTGATGGGTGTATGGATCCCAATGGAGATAATTATGTGGGATGGGCTACAATTAATAATGGATGTACATATTCTTTTATGATTGAAGGTTCTGTTAATGGTATGGGTGGTCAAACACCAATCTTTTTTATAGGAGAAGTTGTAGAGGCTGATGGTAATAATCCAGATATAGATAAAGATAGATATTTGCTTCATGGTGGAGCTTATACAGATTGGAGTGTTGTTAGAAATGCAATAAGTTCTAATGAGATTGTTGATAATGTCTTAACTTTAACTGGTACTTTATTTCAGACAACGGATTCAACTCAATGGATAATACAAAATCCAAATGATAATAGTTTGGTACAACAGATAACGCCAAGTATGACCATAACATTATACGATGATGATGGTGAATCTTTAGGTAACTTTTCTGGTACTGTATCTACACAAGGTAATAGTATTACTTTATTTCCAGGAGTAGATGACACAATAATGGGTTCTATGGTTTCTTTCACCATTCAATCTGACGCATTTCAAGGTAGTGGTGCGACTGCTTTTGCTTTAGTCATAGCACCAAGTACTATTTATCCAGAGTTAAGTAATAATTCTATCATCGATGAACCAGATCCTGTAGCACCACCTTTTGGATTTAATCCTAGTACGAATCTATTGTATGGTACTTTAAGTTCACAAGGACAATGGGTATGGACAAATGGTGGTTGGGTAACAAATCCCGACTATCAACCTCAAGGTGTTCCGTTTGATGGTTGGACAATACCTGATGGAGTAAGAGTTGGTAAAATAAATACATCAGTTTCTGGTACACCAATAATAGAACAAATTTCAGGTAATGATAGTCAAGGATTTGGTTATGAGATTGACGTTCCCGCGAATCTATTTGATGATAGTGGTACAGACCAGAGAGCTTGTATAATAAGGATAGATCCTGATAATCCACCTAGTGAAACAAATTATTCAGACCGAGTTATGATTGCTAATTGGTCAGGTGATACAGAAGATACAGGAACATTTAATCCCCTAGAACAATTATTTTACGTTCCTATTAATTTATCAGTAATAGAGGGTGATGGGACATTAGTTCTAACCACATCTCCAGCAACAGGACAAGATGGATTTGTTGTCGGTGATAATGCATCAGTTATGTTTACTCCTGAAGCTAATGTTAAATTACTAACGTTTACTTATAATGATGTACAAATCCTTCCAACAGATCCTCGTATAGGTGACGAGGTTGGAGGTGCACCTCTTCTTGATGTTTATAATGAATTTGGAGACGGTGTAAATTATACTTTTAATTTTATTGTCGAGGATACGAATAATATAGAAGCATCTTTTGATGAACAAGTATTCGGGGAGGAATCTGGTCCAGGCGTGGTTGAATATAACTATATACCAATAAGATTACATCCAGTATATCGCATGGGTCCAAATTTCTCAGGAGATCCTCAAAATTCTACGGGAGTTAGATACAATACACAAGTTTATTATAACGAAAGTTTAGAATATTCTTCTTTTCCACTTCTTGGTCAAACAGAAACTTACTTTATTGGTAATGATGCTGGAGTCAATACATTGTATTCCGGTTTCTCTTGGTATGATACTGGATATATTGAAATGGATGCTAGGGCGGGACACTTAACTATAGTTTCGGCAAATTTACCTACACCAGTTGATGTATTTAAAGGGTGGTATTGGAAAAATCCATCTGCTCAGGATTTCGATCCTGATGTACATTTATGGTCTAATGATATAACACCACAATTTGTTGCAGGTTTGGAAACAGAACCTCATTATCGTGAAGTAGATGAACAAAAGTATCATGAACTTTGGGCAGTAGTAGAAAGTGGTTTTTAGATATGGCTACTATACATAAAGGAATGATAAACCACAAAATGAAAAATTCACTAAAAGATAGTGGATTGAATAATTATGACCTTGCAACAACCAAACTTTACAAAGGTGTTGTACCCATGTGGAAACAGCTTGGTTTTTCAAATGATAGTTTTGATGTACCAAATCAAGACCTTTATTGGGAAAATCATATTCCAAAAGATTTTGATTATTTTAATTTATCTAATATATCAACTAAACATGTACCAACTGATGGTCCTGTAGGTGTTGGTACTGGCTCAAGAGATCCAGCTGCTCCAAGAACACCTTATACTGAAATAGTAATAGATGATTCTAGTGGTAGTTTACAACAATGGGATGATGGATATTTGTATCCAGTTTTACCTAGACTAGATAGATTTGGAGCGTTTACGGGAGAAGTAAATGTTACTGACAGTTATGGTAGTGAAGATGCTCCAATAACTAATACAGAAGAAGTAACTGGAAGCTTAATTTTAAATGTAGATTTCAATAAAAGAAATACAGACGATTTAGAAGATTTAACTACTATTAATAATATACAATATATTAAAGATTTTGAAGTGGGTTTTGATGAAGATTTAAGACTTAAAAATAATACTTTTTATCATCCAGATACTTTGGAAAATAATAAAGAAGAACAGGTATTCTAATGTCAGATTTTAAACCAGATTTCCC
>Ga0080013_1003569_pt1 | contig 16211 bp, 27 predicted proteins | sample ETNvirenome_6_85_FD_69236 | JGI IMG/M metagenome (GOLD analysis project Ga0080013, IMG submission 69236) | Marine viral communities from the Pacific Ocean - ETNP_6_85 (SPADES assembly) (version 2) | ecosystem: Environmental > Aquatic > Marine > Oceanic | place: Pacific Ocean | collected 2013-06-19 | reverse complement strand
CCTCAATTACATTTGTTTCGTTATCACAAACGCCCCACGATTTGAGTTTCAGCATTCGGCTCGCTATTCGCACCGACTCGCCGCAACCATCTCATTGCGTACTCTTACTTGTTATTTATACACTCGACCGCGCAATCTGTCAATCTCAATTCTTGCAAGGTCGGCGGCTGAATATGTTTTCAATCTCACCTTTTCTTTTGTTTCCAGAGTCAATGCGCCGCCCGTCCTGAGTTGCAGCGACCCCGATTGCTCTATTTTCTCATAGTTGATTCGTCCATCAGCCGTCAACAAACCTTTGCGGTGGGCTACAATCACGGCATCTTCGTTCATAGGAAGCGGCGCAAACGAATACTCCAAAAGTCGCGATTTGCTGACAACTCGCTTCAATTCGTTTCCTGTTGTTGGGAACGTGGACTTATCTTTTTCAGTTGGATTGCGTGTTTCAAGATAGCCGAAGCCAATCGAGATACCTTTGCAAAGTCCACCCGCAACCAGCGCGAGAACTGTGTCGGGTCGCCATTCGCCTTCGTGACCTTCGGGGCGTTCGGGAAATTCTGTCAATGCCATCAATCCATTGTCTGTCGGCTTGATCCATTTGCAAACAGCAACAGGGTCGGCGTAGTCGTGATTGAAAAAAACCGTCCCCGTCTTGACAAAGCGGCTGGCTTGGATTCCAGCAGGAAGAACCGCCTCGCCTTCCTCATCAACGGTATTAGTGGTTATGTAACTCAAGCACGAACGGTCTGGCAAGTTCGCGTCCATCTTGCTCGCCGTGTAGTCGCGCATTTCGATCCGTGTGCTATCTTTCAATCCATATTTTTCTTCATTCATTTGGTTCGTCCACCATAATTTCAATAGTGCCACATCTGCAATTCGGGTGCAGCGGTGCCGTGCTGATATTTCGATAATTAATGTTCATTGTTTCCCCGCTTGTACTTTTTGCCGTGTCGTTGAGCGAATAGAAATTTTGAGTCAACTCTATAGGGTCTGGATACTTGAGAGATAGTGCCGTGCAAAAGCCGCAAGCACCCGCAGCAAGTACCCATTGTTTCCCCCTGACAAGTCCTGATTGTTCCCACGCTTGTAAGCGAGATTCTTCGTGCAGTGTTGCAATTTCAGTCCTTGCAATCATACTTGCCCTCGCTGCTGTGACTTCGCCACCTGTCAAGTCGAGAATCCGTTGTGAGACTTCCTCGGTGCTTAATCCTTCGACTGCTCCACGACCGATGATTTTTGAGAGTTGGTCATACGTCGTGTTTTGCAACCCTCTTTGCAAACGAATGGTATACGTCCTGACGAATTGCTGCAATTGCTCGCTCTGCATCGAAAAACTAACCGCGTCAAGTCCAAGTTCCGCAAACGCTTCTTTGCCAGACTGCTGGACGACATCTTCAACAAAGTCGCCAAGCGTTTCCTGCAATCCCACGCTGCCTTCTCTGATTGCTTTCTCCAAATCAAGACCTGACTCAACAAGCACCGACAGTTGTTGGTCGAATATCTGTCTCAATTCCAACTCCAATTTTGCCATCGCTTCGCGGTTCTTTCTTAGCAGTTCCTCGTACTCCAAGTTGCCTCGGTCAATGGGGTCTGCCTTTGCGCCGAACTCTGGATTGCACAACGCCTTATGTGAAATTGGGGCGGTTGTGGTGGTCTTGCAACAGTCGCAAGGCATTGGCTCTAGTTCTTTCATGTCATGCAAAATGCTTTCAAGCGTTTTGTTGTCAAAATCAATCGCGCGTTCTTGTTCTATCGGCGTGGCTGGCTCATCTTCAACAGTCGGCTCGTCGACCGCACTTGCGCCAAACGCACCGAAAGGCATCGCCATCGGTGGATTCTTTGCTTGCTCAATCGCAATTTCTATCGGCATTGTTCCCGCTGGAATCATAATCTCATCACCACCTTCAATTGGTGGGAGTCCACGTTCGGCGCGAACTTCGTTTCGTGTACGGATTCCCGCAGCGATGTCGCTGGCTGCTACCGAAGCAAGAGCCGCCTCGTCCTGCGGAACAGGATTGTCATACGCAAGGAATAGCCCCTCGCTATATTGTCCAAACATCGGCACAAGTTGTCTATTCAAAAACTGTTCGTCCAGAACTAAGTACGGCAGGATTGTATCACGAAGCCAGCCAAGATTGCCCTCTCTTGCGCTTGCAAGGTTCGGGTCGTTCGCTTTCAGTTTGGAAACGGGAACGCCGCTGATTGCGGCGATGACTTCAACCTTGCGATTCTCACCTTCGGAAAACGCGAGATCGCGCGGGGAAAAACTGAGGGTCTTGGCATCCATGCCGCCCTCGAAAATAAAAGGAGCGCCGCGCTTGTCGTTGCCACGCAGCTTCTTTTTGATACTGTTTTCTAGTCGCTGGAATTGGGAGTCTGTCATATTGTCTTTCACCATCACCGCCCAATCTGGTCGCGCTTCGTTCGCCAACAAGTTGGATTCATAATTTCCCATTGATTCCAGCAAGTCAATCGCCTCGATTGCTGCGCTCACCCATCCCTTACCATAGTACATATCGAGAGGATTCGGCTGGCGTTGGTGCAAGACTTCGTTCGGTTCAAACTCGTTTGTCGAATTGGGCGTTCCATATATGTAGCCAGCCACCAAATTGTCGAACGTGGTATCGGCAACAATCTCGACCAAATTGCTAGGCATTGAATACAACTCAACAGGAACGCCAAGCGTTTCGCTGATTATCGGGTGTAGGTAAGAATTGCCTGTCAATTGCAAATTAAGCAACCGCAACACGGTCAACGAGTATCCGTCCATATCTGGCGACGGACTATTCAAAACGTCAAGGATCGGGTGTTCGACCACTTCCTCGACGTTGACACCACCAGCCGCCGCGTTGCTCGTAACGTGCTTGCTCGGTCGATGTTCAAGTTTTCCCGCCAGATACAATCGTTCGGCAAACTCAAGTTGTCGAGTTTTGTATAAACTCTTCGTGGCATTTTCTGGACGTATGGCGTACAAGCGCAACGTCTGCGCTGCAACGCCTCTCGCATTTGTCTGCGCGGCTGCATAGACCCATGACGTAAAACGCTGCAAGTATCCTGTATAGTTTTCTGGTTTATTGACCGCCCCGCCCCTGCCGCTTATCGGCTGGAACGTCGACTCAAGATATGATTCTCTGGTTGTGGCTTTGGTAGCCGACTCGTCCGATTTCTTTAACCATTTAGGCATTGTCTATAACTCCGTCCACATTTCGTCGCCCCAAATCGCGTCGTCATTCGCTACGTTGTCCACTGTCATTTCACGCACCTGTGGAGTGGTGCGGATTCCGTCATAGTGGACAATTCCATACCGTAAACTATCAAGCGCGTGGTCATGCATCTTGACAGGTTCGTCTTTCAACGTGCCGCTTGCATTTTTTTTCCACTCGTAAACACCGAACTCACGCAGTAGGTTATTGCAATCGGGGTGAACTGTCAACAGGGGGCGACCCGCCGAGTCGTTTGCAAGTCGAGCCGACACCGCTTGAATACCAGCGAACACAGAATTGTCGGCAGGAACAGCGTCGATATTGGCGTGGCGCATTGCTGCCCTCAACTTCGCCGCCGATGGATCAACGACAAAACATTCAATCGGGTATTCCTCTTGCCATCTTTTCGCTTCGGCAATCATGTCGGCTTCGAGTTGCTGGCGGTGATACCACTCGCGCACAACGAACAGGCGTTTGTCCTTCTCCGCAAGCAGCAGCATACAGGCAGGATTATTGTAGCCCTCATCGACGCAAACGATGACGCGGTCGAACTCGGTCGGCATATCATCACTTACGAATTGCGCGGCGTTCCATCGGTCATACACCAAACCGTCGCTGCCAACCCACAATCCCTCGACAAACCGCTTCCGCGCTACGCCTGTCATGGTCTGCAAGTCTGCAACATAATCGGCTGGTAAGAACCAATTGTCGGTGGCTGCTGTCGTTATCGCTTCGCAGTTTGCCGCTGGCTTGCTTTCGCCATCAAGTCCGAACCGCTTGGCAAGCCAATGTTGAGGGCTTGACGGATTACACGCGCCGTACAGTTGATTTCTTGTATTCGGCAAGTTCATGCGGATACGACCGCGCAACATTGTCCAATCGTCGTTGGTTAGTTCCACGCATTCGTCCACGGCGCAACCACTCAAGTTCATTGACGCGACTCGCTCTGGATTGTCCAGACCGAACAGCATGATTGTTCCACCGCCTTTGATTCTAATTTCGCCATCTTGCTTTTTCCATTCATACGTTCCCTCTGGCAACACAGGCGGCAGCCCGCCGTCTGGTTCAAGCAAGGTCTTGAGCGTTGACCGCTTCAAACTCACCACCGTCTTTCGACATAATCCCTCGCGCGAGTTTGGAACGCTGGCTCTCATTGCGACCTTGAGGCAAATCGCTCTGGACTTGCCAGCCCCGAATGCACCTGAATACAGGCACTCGCGCGATTCGCTTGCGAGGAATTGCATTTGCTGAGGCAGTACGGATATCTCATTCGTTGTCATCGTCTTTTGGTTTCATTGCCTCTTTGATTATGAACGTCAACGCCTCGCCGTCTGCGCCTTCGAGTCGGTCGGGTATCTTGCCATCTATGATTTCCATGAGCAATTTCCAGAACTTAAAATCGCCCTTCAACGCTCGCTTGGCGCAAACCTTGACAAGTTGTTCCGCCACCATTTTGCCTTCGGTCGAGTTGATATACGTTTTCAATTCCTCGCGGATCGAGATATTCGGCGGTCTGCCAGCAGGATTCCGCACTTCGCCCTTCTTTGCTGCATACTTGTTGCCAGCCGCGAAGTCGCCATTCGGCTTGAAGTTTTCGGTATCTTTAGGCATTGAATAATTGTTTCCCAATTTCAAGCGATAACCGTTGCATCATGAACGGCGGAACACTCATTCCGCAAACATAGCCAACATCTTGACCGAGGAAATTGTAGTCCTGTGGAAATGTCTGCGCTCGTATGATTTCAATATCTGAAACCCTGCGGGGCATTGTTGGGTGCAGTTGTTGGGAAACTGAACCGCTTGCAAGTGTGTATGTTGGCTTATTTTTGTGCAACCTTCTTGCATTGAAATAACTCCCTTTGTGGTGCACAGTTGATAGGCTCTTGCCCTGCTCGCACCTATTCCACAGTTCAAATAGTTTTTCTGTTATACGTAGGGTTTTCATATCTGCGTGGCGGTCCTCTATCTTGTGGAAAGGAATGGGTTTTTCACAAAAGTCAAGAGATAGGTTTGGAGTACTAATCCGCCTTGCAATAAAGAAAACACGCTCGCGCCTTTGTGGTACTCCCATAAATGAAGCATTCAACAAAAACAGTTGACAAGAATATCCAGCATCTTTGAACGCCTTGAATATCTGCTTTACATATCCACGCGCATTTCCAAGAATCAAACCTTTAACATTCTCGGCAACAATGACCTTGGGCTTTAACTTTTTAGCAATGTCGATGAAGTCAAAGAATAAGTCATCCAGGACCTGCTCGGCTTGACCCTCGCGAAACTTCTTTTTATCGCCCCAATTCTTTTCGCGATTGCCAGCCATTGAAAAACTCGAACATGGCGGTGAACCGTCAAGAATATCCAATTCAAATAATTCGCCTGGCAACTCTTTGCCTGGTATCTCGCAAAACTCTTTCACGCCCATCAAGTACGAATGCTTTGGGCTGTGGTTTGTTTTGTATAACTCCATCATCTTTGGGTCTATCTCAACACCGCCAAGAACATTGTATCCAGCAAGTTTGTATCCCATCGTAGAACCACCGCCACAATGGAAACACGAAAAAACACTCAATCCATTTTGTTGGACATCTTTCAAATCAGTCAAGTTCCAATCGCCATGCTTCAATTCAACCATCGTACTCAAATCCGCACTTTGGGCATTTATGGTCGAAGTTGCTAAATTCATCTTCACCAAGTTCCTTTGCACCTTCGCCTTTATTGGTTGGGTGTATCAAGTCCTCAATCTCTTGCTCGTTGAAGCCAGACACCAACTCATCAATCGATTCATCGTTCTGCAAACTCGCAAGCGTTTGAGCCAGCGCATCGTCATCCCATATTGCCAACTCTGCCGTGCGGTTGTCTGCGATTGCGTACGCTGTCGCATCAACGCCATCAAGTTCCGTTTCAACGGTGGAGATGTCTTTCCAGCCCAAGTCCTTCGCGGCTGCAAGTGTTCCATTGCCAGCAATCACCACGCCATCGCCATTGACCACAATCGGCTTTTGTTGACCGAACCTAGTCAACGATGCTTTGATTGCGTCAATGTTACGCTGGTCGTGCTTCCTCACGTTTGCGGGGTCGTTGAACAGTGTTTCAATTTTCGCTTTCTTGGTTCGCATTTGTATCTCCGTCAAGTAGTGTCGAGAAGTGCCTTGTCAAGATGATAGTCTGCATCGTTGTCAACTTCAATGGTATCGACGAGATGATTCGTTCCATCTTCGGTTTCGTGCCAGAACATCGACGTCCCTACAACCTGCCATTCCCTGTCGAGTACGGTTTCGATGAACCGCCTGTGCAGCGTTGCCAGCGTGAGGTCGTAGCCACCCGCCTCTTGCTCAGTCGTCAAGTTGCACGTTATCCGCATTCGCATCAACAGACCGCCGTTGCAAAATAGTACACTCCGAAAATGACGCGGAGTCTGTGCCAATACAACTGCCGAATCATTCGCTGCGAATCTCGACGGTAGTGACTAGGAACACCACCCAAAACGGCTGCTGCCCTGTCGGTTCAAACTTGTACTCCAGCCGATAGGTCGCATCGCCATCGGCGAAGTATGTCGCAAGAAGCGTACTGTGGCGGAAATTATAGCCGATCGAGTCGACCGTCCAGCGCGGCGAGTCTGTTTGATAGGTGTCGAACACCACGCTCGCAACCGTACAAGTTCCAGAGACTGTTGCCGTCGTGTCTGCATCTTTGAAAATCTCAAAAGATATATCGCCATAGTCGGACTGTTGAATTGCCGAGCCATCGTTCCCGATAACCCTCGCCAGCGTTGTGGGTGCTGAACCCTCGTAGATAAGTTTTTCATTGATTGTGGTACTAGCCATTTTGTTCGCCTTGTTCGCTTCCAGCAAGAAAAGTCTCGCTGGCTGCATTGCCAGCAACAAAGGATTCTCTTGCCACTGCGGAATATGTTATCGGCAGAATTGCCGAGAGTTCTGTGGAGAATGCAACCAAAGCCGACGAGTTCACGCCGACATCCGCATACGTTTCCTTGAATTGTAGCGCGTAGTCATAGCCCGTGTCTGCCGTTGCTGCCTCTGCCGTCACAATGTTCATTGGCAATAAGTCCGTGGAGTCGTATGCGGTCGCTGCCTCTTGCGCCTCAAGCAGCGCATTCGGAACACTAACGTCGTCCACTTGCAATCGTTCAAAAACGCTCCGCCCTGTCGAAACCAATTTCGCAATCATCGTCGACAAGTACACGACTTTCCCTGTGGTATCTGGCGTGATCGTCCCCGTGAACCTGTCGTTGAAACTTGCAGAATTGTCCAAGTCTGGCGTTGAAGTGTAATGAATAGCATATTGCTCGAACGCGCTCAAGCGCAACCCAATAATCGTCGATGCCTTGTATTCGTTGAGATTCAACACGCCGCCGTCGTCTCTTGAATACAGGGTATACGTTGCTGATTCGTCAACCGTATACGCTTTTGCATATGTCAACAAGAATTGATACTTGTCGGTCGTATCCTCATATTCCGCCAGCACGTTGTATAAGTCTGTCTCCGCCGCGTCTCCAAGTTGCTCGCGCAACACAATCTCTGACGAGTTGGTTGAATTGTTGCCGTCAATTTCAATGAAGCCGAGAATCATCCACGTCTCATCTTTAGCATCTGCCGCAGCGATTTCGTGCGATGCCCTGCTTACGAGGGTCGTCGTATGCGTTGCCGCCGACGTGTTCTCTGTCACAAAGTAGTCATTTCTCACCGTCAATTCCGTCAACTCAATCGCTGTCACGGTAACGTATTCCGTTGTCGCCGTGCCACTTGCGACCGCCTTGTGTTGAAAAACGAACCCGCCATCGGGGTCGGTCGACTCTGTGGTGATGATTCCAGCCCAAGCGTATCCGCTTCTTTTTGTGGTGTTGTACGGCTCGCGTATCATTTCAGAATTTGCCGCCACTACATCAGAAAAAGCGTCGCCGCGCTGAACCAATTGCCATCCGAAAGTTTTGGCGGCACTATCCCCGCCGACAATGGCATGGACGATTACAAGGTACTTGGTCGATGCCGAGAGTCCTGTCATCGCATCGGTCACGTCAACGTATGAAGTTGAGTCGGTTGTGGCTGCCGACGCTATCGTCTCAGAATATACGGCAACGGCTGTCAACGGTTGAATATCCGTCTAAGTAGTGGACGGAACGCCAGAGCGCAAGCACCACCGCCGACAAAAACAAGAACACTCCACCACACATTTCCCAAGAAGTCTGCAAGATATATCATTTCATTTTCTCCGATTACGTTTCCAAGCCGCATCGTACGCTGGATTTCCAGCACGTTTCGCGGCGATTGATTCCCGCAGCGTCGCGGGGTCGTCACTATCTAAGTTTTTCGAGTCAAGCGCAACGTCGCGCCGAACACTAGCGGGAATGAACCAGCCAAGAGAGTATACGACCCGCTTGACTAAATACCCAATCCCTGTTTGCCATAGCACAAACGCGACGCCAATAATCGCGGCGGCTGTTGCAATTTTACTCAGCATCGCCGCCCACCACGGCGACCGATCCGAAACTTTCGTCAAGTCGGAATGAACATCAGCGACCAGCGAAAGTATTTTCGATTGTTCCTCAATGCCAGATATTGCGCTGGCGTTTATTTGACGAATATCTTTGTCGTTTGTCTCGCCAACAATTGCGGTGTCTGCGATTGTCTCAAACCTCATTTTCGAGGTCGAGGCGATTCCGCCGATGGCGTTTGCAGATTGAGCAATGTTTTGCGTTGCCGAACCGCAGCCAGCGAGAATTGTGCAGACAATCAGCGTTTGCGATTTGTGCAACATTTTCCATTTTCCAATCGAGCAATCCGTTCTTCGTGCTGCTCTAGTTTCATTTTCATACGGGTATGGTTTGACGCAGACTTCCAAGCAAGCGAGGCGGATAGCGCAATTCCAGACAGCAGAATGCCGAGGGGCACTAGCGTCGAAGAGGTGAGTGTAGTTTGCTGCTCTTGCATTGCTGCGAATCCAATTGCCGCTGCTCCGCTGCCGCTTGTGGTTCCTAGTACGAGATATGCAATTTCGGCTGTCGGTTGTATCATGGTTCTATTGTTTCCGTTGTTGTGTTCTTGACAATGCGAAGTGGCATATCGCCGTACCTTTTCCATAGTTTTCTTATCTTCTTGAAACGGGGAGTCTCCATGCCCTTGACATCAACGGCGTAGATCGTTCCATCAGATTCGACAACCAAGAAGTCTGCTTTGTATCTGTCGGTATCGGTCAAATCAAACGCTGGCTGTCGTAGCCAATATGCGACTTGTCCTGCGTCTTTTCGTTGGTCGAGCAATGCGGCAAAAGTCGCCTCGGCGCGAGAGTCAAACCGCCAGCCACGGTATTCCGTTGGCTTGGCGTTGTACTTGTTGCGCTTATGAACCCGAACCCTCATGTTGGTGATACTAACAGAAAACCCCTCGACCGTGCAAGTAGGTATTTAACACAGTCAAGGGGCGAAAGGAATCGCGCTGGCATTGTAGCCGAGTATTACATTCCGCACATACCCTCGCATTCATTGTCCCACAATGTGCCTTGCCCCTTGTCCTCGTCCGAACGAAGATCAACCTCTCGCAATGGTTTGCACGACCGATGCAAAAATTGTTGCCCTCTTATTTTCTTGGCTTGACAGTCGTACCGTACTGCCTCATCAAACGAACAGGCATCTTCCCATTCTTCGGGATTCTTCTCTATTTCACGCCATTCCCTATTGCTGTGGTATGGGCAGCCGATGCAAGCACTTCGTGGCACTTCAATATCTGGATAATTTTCCTCTAGCCATGCGATGATTTGGTATCTTCGCCACGTTTTGTCGTTTGGCGAATCAATGCCCCAATCTAAAAATGGGAAAACGTGTTCCTTCCACTTTTCTCTTGACGGTTTTGCCCTTGTTGCCTCATCGAACGATATCCCCATCCATTGCAAAAGTTGTACGCCTTTAGGGGCGCGTTGTCTTGGTTTCAATCCTAGTATTTCCGCACGAAGATATTTGTTGATGGGAACAATTTTATATTCGCTTGTGCATTGTCGTCTGCCCATCCCGATAGAGCCATCTGGCGCAAGCGTGAACATGGGCAAAGCCGCAAACCGAGAACCGTCTTTGTGTGTGACATTCTTCACAACATCTTCACGGATACCATTTTTCGTATGTCTTACAACGACAACGGGGATATCATGCTTCGCTGCTTCAATCTTGCACCATTCAAGATGGTCATACACTTTCTTTGGTTCCCATCCAACATCGGCGAAAACCGCACAGTCGAGTTTTGGCAGAATGCCCCTGCAACTCATCAGCAGCAGGGCGGTTGATTGTACCCCCGCCCCAAACGACAAAACGTGTTTCATTTCAAAAACTCCGCTGCTTGTATTCCAGCACAACTATCCAAGTAGTCATATTTGTATTCTTGACGCTGCATTTTCTTGCGGGTCGTTTGCTGATTTTTCCCTTGCGGGTCAAGTCCGATAGTCTGCGTTGAGTTTCGATGTGACCAAGTTCGGTTATTTCGCCAAGTTCGGCGGCGGTTGATTCTGGATTGTCCAAGACGGCTGCGAATACAATTGTCGCATTCGTTGCGGCTTTCGTGGCGTGTCGCCTTGCGGCTTCAATTGCAGTGTTCGGGTCGTTGCAATGCCAGAGCAATGGTTCAATGGGCTGTATTTTCATTTGCCTTTCTCCTTTCATTTATGAGGACTTTGATTTGCAGAACCTCGACGGTTTCGTCGTCAACCTTTGCGAGTCTTAAAATCTTCTTCCACTGCAGCCATTGTGCAATTGATCCGTATCCGCCGCATACCACCTCTCGCTGTATTTCAGCGACAAAAACATCACGCTCAAACTTTTCAAAGATAGCCCAATTTTTGATAATGCTTTTGACTACTAACTCTGGAGCGAATGTCTTGCGCCCCATTGCGTGTCTAAAGGCAAAGTATAGAACGTCTGCATAATCCTCTGTCGTTGTCATAATTTTCTTATGAGTGGCGTTTTCAATTTTCAATTCGTTCATGATTCCCGCCTGCCATAGTCAACGTCGCCGTCTTTCATGATAGATGGGCAGCCATCTCCAGACAATCTCGTCATGCTGCCGTCGTCGTTGAGTCCAGCAATTCGGTTCGCGTGGGCATCACAACGCCGCGCGTCTGCGCCCTCTTCTATATTTCGAAAACATTTTCTGCAATACTCGCCACTATCCCACGCCTTGTGGTCGTGCGGCTCGTTTTGACATCCTCTCGTTTTGCAGAATTTGGGTGAGTCAATGATCGCTTGAGTTGAGGCGCAATTGTCACAGAGATAGAATACTCCGCCAATTGGCTCAACCCTCGCAATGTTTATTTTGCACATTTCGCAATGCTTTCCATTTATTTCACAATTCATTTCTTGTATTCCTTTCTTGTTTTTTCGTACCTTGTTTCCATGTCCCGTTTTCCTTCCCACCCCCAACTCATTCCATGCAAACTGAACTCAAGTTTCAACTTAACACCGTTGTCGGTGTATTGTTTCATTTTGTCCAATTCTATAAAAACCTTCAAAGCATTATGCAAGTGGTTCCAAGCATCCTGTTCCCTCTGGTAACAATCTGCTTGGTCAAGTGGTAGGTATCCTGTTTTCATTTCACACACAAGTTTTTCGTCTTTAAGTTTTAGGCTTCCTTCTCTTGAGACGACCACTTCATACTGTTTCCATTGGTCTTTTTTCATTCTGTAGATTCCTTGATTTTGTCGTGGCAACATTTGCAAAGATACTTCAGAGCACCATCTTCCGTGACTGAGACAATCCCGTCAAACGAAGTTGGGGTGCTTTTCCCTGCACATTCTTCGCATTCGATTCCGTTGGCGGGATTTTCATTTTCCAATATCGCGGGTATGACTTCCTTCGTATATTCTTTTTCGCAGCAATCGCAGCAGTGTACGGTCTTTCCGTTGATTTCAACGGTCGTCGTGGCTATGCAGCCGCAACGCCACGATGCCCCTCTGCATCTTTTTTCATTTTCTTGTTTTCTCATATTTTCTGGCTCCAGATTTTGTAAGCAATTCTACCAATATTAAGACCGTCGGCGGCGAGTTTTTCAACCTTTCTTGCGTTGGCGGCTGATTGTTTGCCAAACTCTCGCACAATCTTTTCGTGGTCGAATACGGACTCGGAGAACTCTGTGGACTTGTTGCCGTTCTTGATCCAAGCCGACGGGTGTTCAAGCCAGAACTCGCCATCGACAAGCGTGACAGGGTGTCTGGCGAACTCGCCCCGCCCCTCATCTGATTTGTAATACGCCTCAAGTTGGTCGGCGACAAACTCAGGGTCAACGTCGGTTCGTGTTATTTCCCGCACCCATGCCGTGCGGAACTTGCCGATGCCCACCTGTCTGTGTTGCGGAATCCGCAGCCACGCGGCATCGACTTCGCTCTTTGCGGCAAACTTTTCTGGCGATGATACAAATTCCTGACTTTCAATACTCAATTCTGTTGTATTGTTTTGTTTTGTATTGTTTTGTTTTGTATTGTTCTGTACTGTAGTTGCTACTGCGGTGGTAGCGTGGTGGTAGCGCGGTGGCAATGCGTTGCCATCACAGTAGCAAAGCCATCCTATCTTTAGCAAAAAGGGCGTTGCCGCCTCAAAACTAACGACGGGAACGTCCGTGTATAGACTCATATCTTCGACGGTGTACGCCTCGCCCTTCTCATCGGCAAGGACTCCGCGACTCGGAGCGCGGCTGGCTAATTGAACCATGACGATCCACACCGCAAAAATCTCCAGCGCATTATCCTCGCGCATAATCCGCTTGTAACCTCGACCGCCGTGGTCGTTGGGGATAGCGACCCACCTGTGACGTGCTGCCGATTTTCGACTTTGTGCAATCTCAAAATGGTTTTCCCAATTGGAAATTTCAAACATCTTGCCCACTCTTTCGCCAATACCAATTGGCAAGCACGCTGGCAATTAAGCACAAAGGACATTTTGAGTCCCTGAGGCAATTGGTACACATACGAACCCCGCAGCCCTCACAGTAGTCTTGGCAACCTACGTCCTCTGTGCATATCCCCATATTGCAAGAAGGGCAAAAGCTGATTGGCACGTTCGGCTCATTGCATATGCAGCAAGTAGCCATATTTTCTTTTTCTGGATTTTCCATAGTATTCCTTTCGTGGACGAGGCGCATTTCTGCGCCCCGCCGTCCTTTCAAAATGGTATATCGTCATCAACTATAGTCGGCTTTTGGGCAGCCGTTGGTGCAGGATTTTCTTGTGGTTTTTCTTCGCTGGATTCCAGAGGGCGAACGTCCACGATGTCATTGCCATATTTTCCCGCCTCAAGTTTGACAAAAACTTCCTTGCCGATCAAGTCAAACGCTGCACTTGACGAGAAGTTTTCCCACCCCCGATGTGCCAAGCCAGCAGACTTCCACCATCGGTCAATAATTCCTGACGGCGCGCTCTCGCCTACCCAATCGCTCTCGTACGCGCCACTTTCCGTCTTGCCCTCGATGACAATATAGTTGACACCCGATTCCATCGGCTTACCCAACTTGCTCATCGTTAGTATGACTTTTCTGATTGTGAATTTTTCAAGCATTTTTTTCCTCTTTCTTTTTTGAGTCTGCTTTTTCGATAATGGTCTGCAATTGTTCGTTCGTCATTTTGTCGGGGACTACATTGTCCACCCATTTCATGACGGCTTCCGTCCATGACGGCTGCATTTCTTCAAAGAGATTTTTGACTTTGTTGATTGCCCCGCCCCTGTCAAAATCATCTTCCCTTGCGCACGGCTCGTCGAAGTCGCCCATCGGTAGCATCAGCAGCCCACGCAGATAATACTTCCAGATTCCCGTGTTGCACCCAAGCGATGCCTTGTCATCTGCGCCGCCGACGACAGGACAGGAGAAAGTATCTTGGTTTTTCGCGCCTGATTCGATGTGGGTCACAATGAACTTGCAGCCCTGCATCAGCCGACCAGCGACTTCGTAATGTTCGACAGCCGCCAGCGTGACGAGGATTCCGCATTCGGCGAGAACCTTGCGGGCGGCGGCAATCATGTTCTCCCCGCTGGCGTAGTCGAATTTAAAATGTTGATTCCGCGAGTCGCGTTCGATGTGCGATATTTTCGCCCTTGCCTCGGCAAGCGAGACGTCAAGCGGATTGCCGCCTTGCTTCTTTTTGGTTTGTGTTTTTTTCTCGGTCATGTGTTTTCTTTCCTTTCGTTTTCGTGATCTAACTCATCGAGCGTATTTATGTGAAGTAACCCTACTTCGTGGGCGGTTACGCCGAACCTTCCCGCGAAGCCCATAAGAACAGACAAATCCTTAATGTGTTTTTCGCCCCCTTCGCCCCGTCCAATCAATTCTACCAATTGCTTCAGGTGCGTCCGCAGCGATAGCAGCAACACTAGGGCTTCACTTTCGGACATTTCAAGACATACCGTTTTCACTTGTTCCATTTTTTACCTTTCTTTCTTGAGATTCCATTGCGACAATTCCGTACGACTTGTCGCCCTGAGTCCTGAAGGTCAACCGTTGACCCTCTTTTTTTTGCCTACGAAACGCCGCACGGAGCGCGGCAACATCCTGAGCCGAGCAGACAAACGCAACGACGTCTGTCTCCTCCGCGACGGCAGTGACATACTTTGCCATTGTTTTCGATTTCGATTCCTTCATTTTCTTTGTTCCTTCTTTGGACTAATAGGTCGTGTTGGTGTTGCGCCACATTCAGCGTCCTCTGCCATCTCCCATATGGCACTAAAGTTCTCCAACCACTTCCGTTGCAATTCGTTATTGTAGTTGCCATCCATTTGCGACTCTAATGCACACATATGCTCTAGACCATTACAGTCTTGAAAGTGATTGAGAATTGATGACATCATGTCGTACATATCGCCGTGGTATAGGTCGTCGAGTATGGCGGCTAAGATTCGTTGTTTGTTGCTATTCATTTTCTTTGTTCCTTCATTTCCAGAATTGAGTACCCGATGGCGATCGCCAGAAAACCAGCGGCGAGAATGTACGCCGCCAGATTTTGCTGCGCTATGCCGAGGCAAGCGAAGCAAGCCGTTGCAAGCAGCGAGAGCCCAACTTCCGAGGTTCGTGGTCTATAGTTCATGATTTTTCCTTCCTTTATTTTGCAGTGGTATTTGTTTATTTGTCTATTCATTTTTCAAATTCCGAGACTTTTCGCAGTACGCCGCGCACGCTCATTTTTTTTTCCTGCTGCCGCTGGTGAGCGAGAAAACCGTCGACAACCAACTGTTCAATTTCTAGTGAACCTTTAGGGCTGGCTGTGTTCGCAAAATCTGATTGCAGCGATTCCAACAGCGATTGGATTGGACTTTCATATTTCGCTGCCCGCTTTGCTAGGCATTGTTGCACTGCGTCTGCATTGAACAGCCGACGGTTGCCCGCGATGAGCGATGGTATCCGTCCTGCTTTTGCTTCAGCGTGCAACCACCGCTTAGACAACCGCAAACTTTTGGACAGCCCCTCGATATTTACGATAGTTCTTTTTTCTTCCAATTTTCTTTCTATGCTCATTTTCATTCATTCCTTTCGTTTTGCCTTGCGGCGGTTTTAGTTGACCATCCATATTCCTGTGACCATTATTTCAGTAACGCCTTTCCAATCTTGTTCGGTCATCGAATCCGTTTTCTGTTGCCGCGCTTGCTCTGCTTCTTTCCGTGTTTCCCAGGTTCCAATTACTTGCGGGTCGCAACTGTCATTTGTTATTATTATTACGAACATTGTTTCGTTTCCTTTCGTTGTCGGTTGCTTGTCTACTCTTCGTTTATGTGCTCGGCTATCTCATGCCAATTGACGTCGGACATGAATGCAGAGGCGTACGAGTGTGCTAAGGCATTAGAGGTATTTATATCATTGATATCCCCGAATACTATTTCCTCGGCAAAGTCTTTGCAATATTCGTGGTCTATCTCTTGACCTTCAGGGTCGTAGCCATCAAATATCTCTAGGTTAACTCGCCAAGTTGCGTAGTTTGTCCATCCGTTGTACATATCGTTTTTCATTTTCATATCCTTTCGGCTTTCGCCTGTTT
>Ga0080013_1003568_pt1 | contig 16212 bp, 10 predicted proteins | sample ETNvirenome_6_85_FD_69236 | JGI IMG/M metagenome (GOLD analysis project Ga0080013, IMG submission 69236) | Marine viral communities from the Pacific Ocean - ETNP_6_85 (SPADES assembly) (version 2) | ecosystem: Environmental > Aquatic > Marine > Oceanic | place: Pacific Ocean | collected 2013-06-19 | reverse complement strand
CTGTATAATATGGCTTTCTTTTTGGTGGTTCTTTTTTCGAAAAAATGGTAGGAAAAATCTGTTATGATATAACTGCCAGCAAAATGTAGCATTTTGTCTGTTTCTATATTTTCAAAAGGGTTGGAGAGTGATTGGGAGTAGGAGTTTAAACCAAATAATAAAAATAGAACAACAAGAAGGCGTTTCATAGTATAAAGAAGAAGCTTTATTAGAGCCTTCTCCTGTGTTTAAATTAAAGTAACCTATTTAATCTATCTATAAAACTGTTTATTCTATTTTTAAAATTATTTTTTCATATATTTTTATCTATCAAACTTAACCACAAACGTCATATCAACGTTTTTAAGTTTTTGTATAGGTCGTGCTAATTTTCCTATCGCTAATAATCTGCCAAAATCATCATACAACCCAACTGTAGTTACATAAGGATTAAAATCAGGGTCTTTTGCAAAATCAGCTAATTCTTGTACTGACATTATTTCAGTGCATTCTTTAATTGATTTACGCGCTGTTGGGTTAGTTGTTAAATTAAAATCAGTTGCTTTAGCATGACACTTTATTTTTTGTTCATATAATTCACGTGTATTTTTGAAATTCAATCGGAATTTTTTACTAAATATTCCTTGGCCATTATTACCTACTTCTGCTGTACCGGTATGTAGTGATCCAGAAAAATATTTTGGAATGTGCGTATTTGTTAAAGTAACAATTCCATGTTCATAAATTACATTACCTACATTATTTGTTTGATATGCTGTTGGTAAGTTAAGGCTATTTTCATATAACGTCAATATTTCATTATCAGATAACCCTGTGTCATAAAATCTTAATTCATCTATAGATCCGCTAAAAGGATTTTTTGGTTTAATAAAATTTGATACTACAGGTGTATGTTTGTTAGATCCTGTTACCCATGCTGTGCCTTTATCGCCTAGAAATACATCACTTCCATTACTAGTACAAGACATATTATCACCTGTTCTTACATCAAGTTTTCCGTTAATCCAGATTGAGAGCTCATTGTTAATATTTTTCATAATTACAACATGATTATCTATTAGCGGTGTTAATGCAGTTTTTGATTCTAGTATTAATTTTTTATCTTTACTAAGTCGACGTATTACTATAGTATTTACCTTATTACATATCTTAGATGGGTCACCAGCCTGTGGATCAAATGGTTTACCGTCTTTCTCATAATGTGTATTTTTTAACTCTATATGATAAGGATATGCATTTTCCATTTCTGGGCCTTGAACTGATACTCCAAAATGTTCTCCAGTAGCTGAATTCCTTAATATCTTTTTACCTAATCCTGACTTTGTAATGATTGTTACATAATCACGACCTGCTGCTGATCCTGTGTGGACATTTGCACAAGGTGTTGATGTTCCACCAGCGCTATGACCTTGTCCTGTAGTTGCATATAATGTTGTATGTGTTATAGTGTTTATACCTGGTACTTGGTTTTCTGGAATTTTAATCCAAAAGCTAATTGCGAATCCATCTTCACTGCCTAGATTTAATTTACTATGATGTGGTATTCGTATACTACCACTATTATTAAATTGCGCACATATTCCAGTACGTACGTTTGTTTGATAAAAGTTTACTGAATCGATTGATCTTACAGAGCCGCTCTGAGCCATTAAAGCTATACCAGGAACAAATTTTACTTTATCTGATAATGCATTATTTTTATATGTACTATAATCTTTAACGAAAGTTTTACCATACCCATCGTGTTGTACATAATCTCCGGATTTACTTACTTGATTTTTTATAGTATATAATTCATTAAATCCATAATATCCAACAAGTTTATTTTTATTATCTGCAAATGAGGATGATGGTATTACACGATCGATAATATTACCAAATCCATCATCTACTAAATTAAAAGAAGCTGTCGCTGGGGGTGTTCTTCTTAAGTCCATTTCTGGATGTGTCAATAAGTTTGCTACTTGTGCGTCATTTAATGCTGATTCATAAAATCGAATATCATCAATAGATCCTGTAAACGCATCTCTTAATGTATTTGAATTTGGATCATTATCATCTGCTCCTACCGGTACAGAGCCTGATGCTCCAATGTACATATTTCTACTATATTGAATAGATGAAGTCACTGCTCTTGATGTTAATCCAGACCAGTGAGACGCGGGACCTAGAGATGCTGTAGCTAACCCTACTTGTTTAATATTAGTATATCCTGTAGGTGCTTTTGGGTCTGGTCTATATATTCTTAATGTTGTTTTAGCTGGTGAGTGTCCCCATGGTGGTAATTCTTCTGATTGAGATCCAGATGTTCCCATAAATATACCAGGCCAGAATTCTTGTGTTAGTGATACTAAGTTCCAAGAACCTGTTGCTAATCCAAATCCTGTTGATGCTGCATCTCGTGATGCAGAAGTTGTACAATTACTTCCAGTAGCTCCCCAAAACATTTGTAGCGGTACTAGACCTTTAGGGTTATGGGTTGTATCAATTAATGATCCTGTTAGAATATTTAATTCAAAGTATGAATTTTTATCTCGAGTTATTAGTGTAGATTGGCCTGGAGCTCCTGTAACACCAGCGCTATTCATTGAAGCTGGGTTTGGTGGTTTTACCCACATAGTTACTGTATAAGCTGGCATTCCATGTGTTGCATTATCTGCATCAGGGTGAGACCACCAATTAGGATTCTGTGTTCCAGCAAAGTATCCTCTTTGTCGAAGCATTAAACCATTACCAACATTAAATACTTGGCCATTTACAGTAGTTGTACTACCAACCTTGAAATGTAAGCTTCCTGTTCCTACTCTAGATATATTAGTACCAATAGATCCTGTTACTACTTCAACTTGAGATGGTGATGCATCTCTGGCATCACTAAGATCATAGGTATCCTCATGATCGACAAATTTACTCTGTGAAGCTTCTACCTTCCAGTGATTTCCTAATAGTACTGGAAGAGTGTAAGTAGTACCATCATCTGTTAGCTTTCTTTCTCGATGTATTGCAAGTGATTCTATATATTCATCTGTAAAGGTAAGTGAACCTGATTTAATTCTTAAATCGTATAATGGAGATGGTATAGATACAACATGAGCTCGTTCTTGTAAATCGCGGACTTCTTTTTCAGGACGATTACCTCCAAAATTTTCTGATGGTTTATTTACTCGTGAATAATAGAGATGATTTATACTATCATGCATGATAGATTTATACGTACCATTAGGATTTTTTTCTTCTACATCTAGTGGTTTACCTTTAAGTGCATCTGCAAAGCTCCATGAACGGTGTGTAGCGCTCATTATACCCACACCATATCCACACGAACTACCTGAATAGTTGTAGCTAGTGATTGTATAATCCTTGTGCACATTAAACGGTGTAATGCTTACATCTGCTGGATCTATCTTTTTGAATACTGACATATTATACTAATTTAATTTATATATATAAAACCCTCTATAATAAATATAAAGGGCTTATATAATATAGTGTTATTTTAATGAATTGAATTTAGAAATCAAGTTTAACTTTAATTAATGCTTCTCTGTCAAAAGATTTTAATAACGGTTTACTTAGTTTTGCTGTTGCTAATAACTCTTGTTTATCATTATATAATCCAACTGTTGTAATATAAGATTTAGGATCATTAATCATAGTTGAATGTCGTATTGCTCCAAGAGATCCTGTAGTAAATGTTGGATTATTACTAAAATTATAATCTGCATTTTTTACTCGAATATAATAGAATGTAGATGTAACTTCTTCTTCGTTTCGAGCTTGAAATCCGTATGCTGAATTATAAGCATTAGAACCAGATATTGCATGAAATAAAACTTTATTATATTGATTATCCGTATTTGATGAAGAAGGTGTTCCTACTGGTATTACTCCTCTTAATTTTAGTCTTCCTGGATTAAGTAGTATCATACCTAAGTCAGGATAAACTAATCCGTAACCAGGTATAGAGCCATCATCATCTGCAGTATTTTCTCCTGCAGCTATTGTTCCACTTACAACATTATAAACACGTAATCCATCTTTAACATCTGCACTTACAGAAGTACTATTATCAATTAGTTTTGTAATGTTATTACCAGCAACTCCTTGATTTGTAGAGCCGTCGGTTGCGTCAGCACTTCCACTTAATACTAGTTCCCAGTTACCTGGATCTAGCTTCTCTTTTAATCTACCTCTTTGGATGTTTATTACATATATGTGATTTTCATTAGCTGAATTATCGAAAGTAAATGTTGTATCTCCTGGTGGTAATAATACATTAGCATACTGTGTATATGTTGCTTTTGTTGGGTAATCTGAATTTGAAAGTAGACTACCACTACCTTGCTTATGTCCATATGCTATAGCAAATTGTACTGCAGAGCCTGCAGCTGTTGAAGAACTATTATATACGTCCCAATAATATTTTCCTGCATTAGATCCTGTTTGTGCAGATCCTGTGTAGAATGTTGTTAATTTACCAGTACCATTTGACCATAACCCTGCTGTAACTTTTTCTTTTCTATTACCTATAACATCGTTACCTGGATCAAGTCTTGAGTATATTTTACCAGTAGTTGTTTTTTGAGCTAGTGAGTCTCTTTCTTTAACTATTTGACCAGCTAACTTTGTTGCTTCTCTTAGGATAGCTCCTCTAGCAGAATCTGCTGTGGATGGTAATCCATCAGCTTGTCTTTTTTCTTCTTTTAACTGATCTTGAATCGCTTGTATTTCTGCGAGTTCTTTTTCTATTTGCGCTTTAGTCTTTTTTAATGGCATTTGATATCCCTATATTCTATAAATCACCGCCAGATGTTGCAACCTCTTGTTTACTAACAGTAACCTGTACGGTAGCTCGTCCTCCTGTTTCGTTTCCAATGATTGTTAATGTTGCTGTTTTAGCTTCGATTGGTTGATTTTTTGCAACTATTCTAAAGCTAAATCCTACAGCTGTAATTGATTGAGCTGATTCATCATCTCCAACAAATGTTGGAACAGTTGCTCCTTGCATGAGTACACTTTTAACAGGTGTACCTACTTCAAGAAATGCTACATCTGAATTACTTAAAATAGCAGTATACCCTAATGTTGAATTTCCGCCTTCGAAGTTTGATGTATTTGGTCTTATTTCTACAGCATCACCACCCGCTATTAATGTTACTGTTGATTGTGGTACTGTAATAACTGGAATTCGTGTTGTATTCTTTCTTAAAGTCACAAGCTTAAATTTCATAGTTTGTGTTTCGTCAGGAATTGCTTCAATTAATGGCATATTGTCAATTGCAATACCATAATAATTGCTGCCCAGTGAATGAGCAGGATTCCATAAACTATAATCTATTTCATCATCTGCTAGTGCAAATTGTGTAATCTTAAAATCATCAGCTCCTTTAGCTAATATTTCACGACCTTTCTTTGTTAAGATCGCGTCTACTGTAATTGATGTGTTGTCTAAATATCCCATGTTTGTTCCCTTTGTATTCTTTCTCTTTAATAAATATGGTTAAACCCTAAAAAGTACTATTTTTTTATTGTATACTTAAGGTTCCTCCGAAACCTGCATCAGTACTTATGAGTACATTTGGATCTCCTAACGTATATGATACGACAGGTCCATTATCAGGAGTATTTAGACTATCAATATTGAAGTCTGCTCCATTTAATTGTGTTCCTATATACTTCAATCTATCTGCTCCTGATGTACCGCCTAGATTATAATCAGAAACTTCTGCATCTTTTAATGATTTACTATATGCATATAAGTTTACAGAGCCTCCGTCTTCATACGGCTTACCTCTAGATGCACTAATAAGTGCATGTGCTTCTGTTCCGGTTGCGCTTTTGTAAAAATAAATATTTGTTTTTCTTATTTCTGATGGTCTTTGATTTTTAATAAATTGTAAACTACTTGATTGTTGCCAGTCTGGAGTATATGTTTTAATATATGTATGACCACCATCTTGACTTACTGCTTTATGTAGATATGTTTGTTTGTAAATAGCTCCGGTTGCTTTTCTTGTTACTGTTGCTGTTCCTCCCATATCAGATAATGGAGAAGCAACTTGATGTGATGTTACAGCTCCGATAAGTGTAATTAGTTTAATACTAGTACCTGTTTGTGGAGTTCCCCAAGGATGTTGAAGAGTACAATGTATTGCAGTAGTATTAGGTAGATGTTTTTTAGGTTGCGGCGTATATTGCTGTGGTGCTGCTGTAAACTGTTTTATGACAGAATTTAGATTTGGTTTAGGAGCTCCTGGAACCAGTTTAGGTACCGCTCCTACTTTACCTACAACTGTTTGTGGTTGTAGTGTAAATCCTAACTGAGGAACCTCTGGTTGTGCGCAATTAATCTTTGTTGGTGCTTTTGCTTTTGCAAAAGATGCAGCATTGAGCGCAATATTTTGAGTTTTAGTATCACCAGAAACACTTATGTTTCCTCTACTCGCTGCTTTAGATCGTTCAAGAAAATGTGGTTGTATTACTACTCCTAGATCTGCATTAGCACGTGCTGGTAAATATCTTTTTAATAATGTAAATAGCGACATATCATACAGCTTAAGTTCATTAAGATAGTCCATCTTGTTATTATCTTTACTATACTTCTTAAAATATTTTCTATTAAATACCTGTAAGTCTGAGTAGGTGTCTTCAAATGCTTGTTGAGCGTCTCCGATGTAGTTATCAAGTAATTGTCCACCAATATTTTCAAATATATCTGTATTTATTTGATCTGATGGTGAAAAGTAAATTCCTAGATTATTGCTATCTAAGGCGTATTTTTCACTGCTTGGCTTTTCAGCTCTTCCCTCTGCACTTAAGTGTCGTACTAATTTATTTTCTTCTGCTCGGATTTTATTACTGGTATAATTATTTGGTCCTAATTCTGGAGTATCTATATATACGCGTTCTTGTGAATAATTATATACTGGGGTATTCGGATAATTAATTGCAGTTCCTGATACTATAAATGACCTATTTGCATCCCAGTAATTAGCTGAATTTGCATGATTAGGGTGTACACTTGGTATATCTATAGAAGCAGAATTAGATCCTAATCTTGCGCTTCCAGACCAGTGATTTTTCTTTTCTGTTAGTTTTACTCTTAAGAGTAATTCATTAACTGTTTCAATACCAACATTAGATGCGTACATCTCAGGTGCTAATGTATGATTTTCATGAGTTTCATTATTTATAGGATTTGCATAATAGCGTAATTCTTGCATTGCACCATGGAATGATGTTCCAAACGCTCCGTGATTTTGAACTCCAAGATAACTCTTTCCTACACTACGTGTTACATATCCACCAAGATATGCTCGCTTTGTATGTTGTAGACTCCCTGACCATGAATTATTTATAGATGATGACATGTAACCATTATCTTGACCTTTTCCTGTTCCACTTGATGTTACTCGAAGACTACAAGATACTGTTTGATCAACTGTACCGTAATTAGCCCGCATAGCTGTTAGATCGTATTGGAATCTACTACTACTATGATAACTACTTCTAGCTTTTCTATTTAGAAGAATTGTCCACCAACCTTCACCTGCTTGTATACTACTATCTTTTTCGAATATTTTTGCTTTTCCTGTAGATACCGTTGTATATCCAGAACCTGCTTTTGGAGCTGAAGCCGCTATTCTAGAATGAGACATTACTAAACTGAAATGACCATATTCAGTAAAATTTTCTGGTTGGCCGTTTTCTTTTGGTGCGGTCGAATGGCTTCTATGTAATACTATACCCATTTCATTATTAACTTGCCATAATGATTGACTATATGCGCTGGTTAATGGATCAGGCCAACATCTAAATTCTACTGAATTAGGTGTTATTGCAGTTACAACATCTGATCCTCCAACATTATATCTGACTGCTCCTACTGGACCTATTGTATTTTTATGTGGGCCCCAAGATGTAGCTATAGAGTGACTAACAAAATTTAGACAATAAGTAAAGCGCTCTTCTTCATATCTCGTTGTTTGTTCTGTCTTTTTACTAGACCCGTATTCATAAATTGGTAAAATATGTTCTGGTATACCATAGCAATTAATTAGAGCTCTTGCTCCTACTCTTGTTCCTTTAGCTTTTAATAGGAGCGGAAGATTATTTACTAAACGTTTCCATACTTCAGTAGTCCGCTGTCTAGCTGTCATAGTCTGTATAGATGCTGTTGGTGAGTTTTGGTGTCGGAATCCATTTTCTGTCTTACCTAATTTATACTGCCATAATTCTTGATTTGGATCACCGTCAACAAGATTTATACCATATGATTTACCAATATGAAATACTGTGTCATCAGAAATACCTGTTTTATTTTCATAATTTGTATTATGGAATCGTGTATTTTGCAACGTGAAATATTTTGAATATGCCCATGGAACATCATGTGCTTGCCCGACTAAATCTAAAAATCTTAAATATGTTTCATTATCCGTTTCCCCGGTATCGTTTATAAATTGTGGTGTTGCTTTTCTTAAAAGATTATTATTTTGTTTATCAAATGCACTAGATGATGCAATAGCTGCGTTATACCATGTGTTTGCTTTTGAATGAGTTACATGTAGCAATTGATATTCAGGACCAGGCATAAATAAACTGTGAACTGCCCAATCAAATAATTCATCTACATTCCAATTTAAGTAATCGTCTGACCATCTATCGTTTTTATATGAACCGGATAGTTTTGGAAATGGTGTTATAACAGATCGAGACCAGTCTCGGTCATCTGATGTACGAGATCCTGATTCTGTTATATATTTACTTTGAGACCCACTTTCAAAATAAAGCCATTTTTCAAAATCATCAAATTGATTTATTAATTTAACTTTTTTGTCTACCCACTTCTTTTGATATTTTTTTACGTAAGAAGAGCCGTGTGATCCAGTATACTCATAAATAACTATATCTGATGCGCTGAAATTACCCATATCAAATTTTTGTGCAGCTCTATCATAGCTACTCATAAGTTTTAATTTATATACAAAGTTGTTTATTCGCTGTTCAGCTGAACCAAAATGAATATAATTTTCAAATATAGAGTAGTCGATATTTAATTTTACGCCATCTAAACTTGAACTATAGCTATTATATATTTCTTGTGTTACGTCAGAATCTTCACCTGTTAATTGATTATAGCTTCTAAAATCTGTTTGAAGTCGTGATGTTGTATCTAAACATAAATCAAAATTTGGTCCAAGAAGTCTTGAACTACGTAGAGCGGTTGGCGTATCTAAATGTACAGTATTGATAACTGGTTGTGTTGATTCTGCTACTAACCAGCATTGATGTGAATCTTCAACAAATGAAGGAAGTGGCTGATATAGTTTAAGTAATAACGTGTGAGGTACATCTGGATCTGGTGGAAATATGTCATCAATTAACCATGCACCGATAGTGTATATTCTATTATAACCAAAGTTAAGTTGCATTGATGTCCAGAGAGGGTTATTTGGTATAGCTGCATACTGAAATGGACCTTGTACTCCCGATGTATGTTTTAATCGCTGGAGCCTGCTGTAGAAATCTTCAAGTTCTGATCCTTCATTTATATCATCATCTTCAGGTACAGATGGTACTAATCTAATTTCCGTTCTGGATCTACTAATACCATGTATCTTAAACTTTGGACCTAAAGGTTTCCCAACTGCATCTCTGTGAAGATTGTGTACAGTTACAAATGCACCTTGATTGAATCCAACTTCTAATAAATCTTTATTAATATTGAGATCAACTTGAGGCATTCCTTCAGCATCAGTGCTAGTAGACCATCCTTCTATATTATGTTGTGAAAATAGTAATCGTTTATTTATATCATAAACGTGCATCTCAACACGATCAAAATCACTCTCTCCAAAAGCTGGATTTTGCATATACCCCCATTGCTGATCCATTATGCTCAGGTGATTAGGTAAATAAATTTGGGCACTAGACTGACCCGGTGTTGTATTTATTTGATCAAGGTTTGTATAATAATTAAAAGGCATTATAATCTTCCTATAAGTTCGGTAAATTTAGTATCTATTGATCTTAAATACTGATTGTATGTAAATGATTGACTTCGTAAACTTATAGTTAATTTAGGTCGATCTCCAGTCTTCATCATTATTAGCCCGTTATTATTTCTAGTTAATGGATCCTTTAACTGTTCAAGGTCTCCCATTATTATGACATCTTTTTCAGAATCTGACTTAATATCACTAGCTAAGGTTCCACCTACCTCGTTTCTAATATCCTTTTTATCTGCTGTAACGCTATCTTCTAATGAAAATACTATATCACTATCTTCTAGCGACGGTCTAACTATATTTTTAACTAATTGAAGATTAGCAGTTACGATTTCTCCATTAGGTAATGTTATTATACCACCCGGTTGTCCCGGATTCGGAAGATTTGTTTCTTTATCTATTTTTTGTTCCGTCATTTCAACTAGCTCTTTTGGTACTTCAAAAACCACTTGGCCGTGTGAATCTACGAATTGAGCTAAAACAGGTATCTCTAAAGGAGGTGGAGGTGGTGGAGTGTCTGGTTTAACAGGCTCTTCTTCATCTATTGGCTCATACTTACATGATCCATTATCCATATTTGCATCAGGATCGTAGTTTATTGCATCAGGATCTATACACCCAGGTCTAAATGCTTCAACTTGAATTTTTATTGTTGGTTCAAAACTAGCAGTAGCTGAAGCTTCTACTGTAATAATATTTTCATTAATGATTTCAATATTAATTTCTGGTGTTCTTATTATTTGTTCGCAATTTGATTGTGCTTCTAACACTAACTCAGTAGGTGTTATAGGTGCAGGTGGAACAACTATATCTTGTTTTGTATCAACCGGCTCTTTAACTGGTACCTGCTTTGTAATTATCTCGTCTACAACTTCTTCAGATTCTTTTATTATCTCATTAACTACTCTTGTAATAATAGATTCTGTTTTTGGGCTCGTTGGTTTTGGAGGGCGAGGTGGGATGCTTCTAACATATTCAGGATTAGGTCTTGAGATAATAACAGGAGATTCTCCTGGTGTCTCAGGATTAACAAACGGTTCATGAATTATTGGTGGTATATATGGAGCTGGACTACCATTCATTACTCTACCCGGTTGTACATACTGTACAGGAGCTACTGGGGGTAATACGGATGGAGGTGGTTGTGGTGGGTTGGAAGGAGCAACTGTTCTTCCTCCTATTGCCTGTGCTTGTTGTATAGGTGATTGACCTTGATTTGCAATCTGACGTGCACGATTTATCCCGCCTGCTCCTGCAGGAGATACTGGGGCATTATTTGTTGATCTATTACTTGCCATTATCTATTAACTTTGAAATAAAAATTTTCATCATATATAACGACTGATGAATCGGATTGAGTAACTTGAAAACACATTTTATAATACCGCTGTGGCATAAATGAATCCATGTTTAGTTTGAAATAATTACCATTTGTGTCACAGCTTAACTTGGTTCCTAAATTACTATATGGTACAACAAATTCATCTGTTAACGCATCTTTAATACCGTAATAAGATGAAGTTGGTAAAAATTTAATATTTTTATAATTTGATTGTGTTGCAAAAGCTTTTGTTGGGTATCTATCACGACCAAGTACTCTAATAGTAGGCTTTTCTTGTTGAGAATATTCGTGTCTTAAGTTTTTAAGATAAACTACACTCTGTTCTGATGTTAGCTCTGTTAGCCCTGTTGTTACAAATGATGAATCATCATACACAACTTCTAGTCTTGGTTGATAGACTGTGTTTGTTTCTCGTGAGAAAAATAATAATCTACCGTAATTTGTTGCATTTGTTTCTTGAGATCCTGATCGCATTATTATTAAACCATCGTTTGATCTACTACCAGTCATTAAATATTGAATAGCAGGTGATACATCCATTCTAACGTCGGCTGATTCATGATTAAAGGATTGAGATCCGTAATATGACGTATACCAGGTTCCTCCACCTGTTACGCTTGAGTAAATCATAGAAGAATTTGCTGCTAATGATTGTGATGTCCATGCTGTATCTTTTGATGCTACATGCTCAATTGCATCATGCTGCTTGTCTCTATATGTCCACGAAACTCCTCCGCGAGTGTATTTATTTGTTCTTGCTGGTTCTAGCTTTCTACCGACTCCAGTTGTCCATGATTGTGATACAGGATATGCTATTAGTCTATATGCAAGTGGTATCTCTTCAGCTGATGCTTGATATAAATTAAGGTAAAATTTTGGGCCCTTTATATCTCCAGCTGCACATGACGCACTTATACTATTAAGTGGAAAGTTAATTAAGATACGAGAGTTATATATTCCTACAGAAGATGATTGTTTTCCAATTTCTATAATTGAATCAATCCCGGTATTCATACTACCAGTTTTTTCATATATTGTTGCGTCAGCATCTGCATAAATTGATCTAATCATATTTTATCTCCTAAATCGATACGACACGACCTTTTATGTCTGAGTTTTTATATTTTACTTCAAATATACTAGGGTCAAGTGAAGGATATATAACTTGATTTCGTGTTGCTTGTTTAATATCATACAGGTTCCCTGAATAGCCTTCTTTATTATCATGGAAGTTAAAAACATCAATTTTTGCAATACTTTGAACACCCATTATAGATGCAAGTTCGGTATACATGTCTGCTAATATAATAGGCTGATTTATTTGCCATCTATCAATATGGAAAAATTCTTGTATACGTTTTATTGATTTTAACAATACTTCATTACTATTAAATCCGGGTAGTGTAATTATTTCAAAATCTATACCTATATTAATAATATATGCATTCTTAATTGTTATTGAATCTGTAAGTAATCTGTATGGTGCTAGGTAATTCTTTATGTTTTGTTTAGTTGCAGGATTTGTGCTAACTAATTGTTTATTTGCATTATATGATAGTACATATAAACTTACAGCAAATGGATTTTGTATTCTATTTACTCCTTGATACCCACCATGATTTAATCCTTCATCTTGTGTAGCGTAAACTTTTGCTATAGAGCCGTAGTGTGATGGCATAGTCATTGTTCGAATCATATAATCATCTTTACTAACAACTCGACCTTGTGCATTAAAAAACGCTAATGCATTATCTCTAATTTCATCTATAGTTTCTCCTCCTCTTCCTCCTTGAGCAGGTTCAGGATTAGTTGCGGCTACAGAATTTTTTGCATCTGTAAATAGTACTCTAGATAATCCAGCTCCATCACTAATATATTCGATTAAATCAATGTCTGTAATTTCGCCTGTAGATACATTATCTGATACGCCTTTTCCTATAGTGTATTCAACTGTAAGTGTAGTATTACTTGGTGCTTCACCATATGCTTTTGTATACATGAAATTAGATGGATCAATAAATTGATTATTCATTGGTGTAGCTGATGGTAAATTAGAACCAGCATTTTGTGGATTAGGTACAATTTCTTCGTCAGGTCTAGTAGTTACTCCTGAGCCGAATTCTAGTACCATCTTTCCATCTTCTCTAAATCGAGATATAAATCGTTTAGATGTTTTTTTAAGTTTTAATAAGTAAGGTGTTTGAGCGTTATATTCTGTTAATGATGGGTCATTATACTGACTATTTAATACTTGTTTGAATACTGTATCTTGTGCTAGATATGGTACCTCCGCCCAATCATTCCCTGCTGTATCAGTTACTTTATTTATTTCAATTATATTATTACGTGATAATGCAAGTTGTAAAAACGGTTGAGCTTGTCCTGCTGAAAACATCTGCTTTAGTGTATTTCCTGAGCGAAATGTTGCTCGTTTACGTAATAAGTAATATGTCGGCTCTCCAGTAGTATCATCAGTAGAATAGATTGATACATCTGTAGGGTTTGCGGATCCGGATATAGAAAAATCTATTGGTAGATCTCTTCGAAATGTTGTTCCGTTATTTGCTTTTACCTTCATACCACCTTTTATAGCAAGTGCATATCTCCAGTCCGGAGAGTTTGCCTCTCCTATTCCTATTGATGGTACTGTTTGATATATATCTACATCAACGTGAGCTGATATAGCTTGTTTTGGTTTATACCCGAGTGCCTGTGCTAGTGCAACTACATTCTTTCTTTCAGAGGCATATGGTAGTAGTGTTTCTTTGAATTGTTTATCTAAATAAAAGCTTAATACATCACCTACATAAGCTGTTGTTTCAAGGAACATCATACCTGGAGATGCTTCATTGAAGTTATTAAATGTTGTTGGATAATACGTTTTTGCAAAATCAATAAGATTTTTACGAATTGTTGGAAAATCCTTACCCGTATATTTTATATCTTTACTTATCTTTTTATTTACTGACTGTGCCATATCTTTCTTATATATTTCCTACGGATACACTACCATTTGATCCGAATTTGAAGGTTACTGTTGTAAATTTTGTAATGTCGTCTATTACACTAAATGTTAAACTTATGTTAATTTTATACTCGTCTGTATTTTCAATGGTATGTGATACGTTTATTTTATCTACATTAACAAACGGTAACCAATACTTAATTGTTTCTAATAATTCACTTCGTATTTCACCACGTAATGAATCTGTGTTAGGTTGAAATAAAAATCTTCGTAGATTAGTCCCAAAGGTAGGTTGCATAAATCTTTCACCTTTATGTGTTAGTAAAAGATTTATTATATTAGTTTTAGCTTGTTCGAGTGTAGTATATACTAACTTGAAATTTGATCTACCAGAACCAAAAGGTAGTGCTATTCCCGTTGCTATATCATCTCTTCCATTGAATGCTTTCATTATTACTTCTTAAATTTTTTTACTAATTCACTATAATCACGTGTTAAAGCTTTTGCTACTGATGCATCTACTTGAACACCTTGATTAGACACTCCGCGCGTATCTACTTTTGGTACCATTTCTTCTAATGTTGGTGTTCCGCTAGATTTCATATCTCCGTACCCCATTTTTGCAGCTAAAGAGTTTCTATCAAACGTGTGTGCATCTTTAGATGTAAGTTGTTTATCCATAGTAGGATACTCTCCTGTTTCTTGTGATAATCTAGATGCATTTCCTGCTGATAATTCAACAGCCGTCTCATTAAGAATATTATTTAACATCTTATTCTTTGTATATTTTACTTGTTTCTTTGGTTTTCTTGCTCTACGCTCTATACTATCTTGTAGCCCTAGTGCGTGCTGCAATCCAGACTTAAATTCTTTTACTGGAACTGATTTTGTTTTCTGTTCGTTTAATACTGTTCGAACTTCTTTTCGAACTTCTTCACGAACAATTTTTCTTATAACTTGTGCTAATTTGTTTGTTGACATGGTTTCTCCTCTGAATATACTTTATCATATATAAATATAACTATTTCTAAATTATTGGTTAAAAAAAGACTAGGATACTCCCATCCAAGGTACAGGTGGTTGAGGTATTAAGGGTGGTGGCATTGGCCCTGGCATCATTCCAAAATATAATCCATTGATCATCGACATGTGCTTTATAAACCCACCTACTAATATACCGGCTACTGCTGAGCAGCTGTTTGAATGAAATGCATCATTTATATCTGAAGCTAATCCTGGTATTGCGCCCATTCCTGGATCTAGTTGTTTACAATCAGTGGGTCCTCCTGTTAAAGGTACTACAGCAGCTCCGTGCCCAGTTGCTGGCATTGCCATGTATGTAACTGCGGCCCAGGCATTTACTGTACCTGCGGCTGCTGACATCCATACAGGTGTGCCTATATCAACACCTTCAGGAGGTGCACCTGCTGCTGCCATTTGTTGATTAAATGAAGCTTCGAAGCCTGATTGCATAGTAGATTTTACGAATCCACTAGCGACCAGATTACCAGGAACAGTTACTGCAGCTGTAGCTATTGCTTTTTCATACTCGTCAGCGATTTTCTTTGCTGTTTGTGATCCATCTGTGGTGTCTTCTCCACCTTCTGAGTTTCCGCAAAGCCATTGAGTTACTGCTGCTTGAAACGGTGGCCATACTGCTGGCATAACTTTTTCTCCTTACGGTTGTCCAAATACTGTTGTACTGTATTGATCTGGTATTTTAGATTTTAATGTAGCTAAATCAGATTGTTGTGATGCATATTGTGGGGCTTGTATAGGTGGGCCTGATGGTCCAACGGGTGTTGGATGTATTTCAGATTGTAGTGTTGTTAGCATTGCATCTATAATATCGCATAGAGTTGCTTTCCACGTATCATCTTCATCACCTAATACAA
>Ga0080013_1003567_pt1 | contig 16216 bp, 16 predicted proteins | sample ETNvirenome_6_85_FD_69236 | JGI IMG/M metagenome (GOLD analysis project Ga0080013, IMG submission 69236) | Marine viral communities from the Pacific Ocean - ETNP_6_85 (SPADES assembly) (version 2) | ecosystem: Environmental > Aquatic > Marine > Oceanic | place: Pacific Ocean | collected 2013-06-19 | reverse complement strand
CCTGATTGTTTTATTAAACCTTTCTCTAAAGCTTCGTTAATAGTCACTTCTATCAAATCTATTCCTCCACCTACTTTATAAGGTAGTATAATTGAATCCCAATCATCCCCACCTTGTTTAGTTTTCTTTAATCTTATCTCCATTTCAAATCCTATTTTATCTTTTCCTTCTTCTATCCAACCTGATCGTCTAATTTCTAGTTGTAAATGAGTATAAAATTGTTGTCCTATCCCACCGGGCATATTATTATAAGTTACTCTGCCTACATTACTTCTTAATTGATTTATAGCTACTAAAGCTGACCCATGTTTTAAATGAGTTAGTAATTTAGGTAGAGCTGAATTTAAAAATCTTGCTTGCCAAGCCATTGGACTGTATCCAAATTCTTCATCTTGGACTGCTGCAGGGACTAAACCTGCGAAACTATCTATTACTACAATATCTACTCCTTCTTGTAAAGCTGAACTAGCTACATTAAGAGCTTCTTCCCCATTTGCAGGTTGTAAAACAATAATTTTACTAGTATCTACTCCATTCTTAGCATTCCATATAGGGTCAAAAGATTGTTCAGTATCAATCCATACTGCTGATCCCCCATCTTTTTGAACATTCGCTACTAATTGAGAAGCTAAAAAAGATTTACCTACATTAGTAGCTCCATATAACATACTAAATCTTTTCTTTGGTATTCCTCCACCTACTAATTTATCTAATTTAGGTACTCCAAAAGAAATTCTTTCGTAATTAAAGACTTTATCATCCCCTATCTTTAAATCAATCTTAGGATTTGCTTTTTGTAATCGTTCAAATAATTTATCATTGTCCATTTTATTCCTCTTTTGAATTCTTTTTTCTTAGACATTCAGCCCAAGCCATTAGTAAGGAAGCTCCCTGTATAACTTCTGAGTATAAAATATCCTGTGAATCTTCTTCATCAACAATATCATACATTTTATGTACTATTCTAGAAGTAACATTTAACCACTTAGCATCTGAGTTTTTAGTTTGATCTCCCCATAGAGCATCTTGTCTTTCTCTCTCTGCTAAAAGTGAGTGTAGAACCTCTGCTCTTGTAATTTCTGTTTCTTTAGGATCAAACATTAACTTTTTGTCTCATCTAGAACTTCGTCTATTTTACTGTCTACTTGTTTTCTTACTTCTTCCCAAACTTTATCTACAGTTTCTTTACTTTTATCTAGTTGATCTTCTATAGGTAAATTAGTATCAACATCACCGATTGTAACATCGACTCTACTATATTGATTACTGTTTGCATCTCCAACTCTGAATGTAAATCCTAAGTGTACATCTATTTTTGCCATCTCTAGTCCTTTAAACTGAGTCCCAATCAATTCCATCATGGGTTCTATTTATAATTATATCATCTAATTGTGAAATTAAAACATTGTATTTGTCTTTTTTTACTATATTATTAAAATCTCTGTCTCCTTCTTTTAAAAATTTAGCTTTCCTATAAAAATCTTCTCTAGATAAACATCCTACTAATGTAATAGTTTTTGGTACATAGTCTTTATGTTGTATACTAGAAAATATATACATATCAGGTATTTGATGTTTACTTGTATATGCATTTACAGAACAGACATAATCAGGTGAGGGTTTAACTGTTCTTAATACAGCTTTAAGCTCACATTTTTTACCTTGAAATATAATATCATAATTAAATTTGTTTCTACTTTCGCCTGTTTGATTAACCAAGCTACTTTCAGGAAAATATTCTAGGAAAGCTTCTTCAAATAAAAGACCGGCTTCGCTGCCATTTTTAAGAATAGTATTTTGTTTAAAGTTTCCTCCTCTCCTAGCAGAATCTTTAAATATATTCTCAAGACGTTTCTTTGCTCTTAATAACATCTCTTCTGTAAAAGGTAATTCTATCATAATTTTCTTCTCCATTTTTAAACTCCTACTGTATCCCAATCAATATAATCCTCAATTTTTTCAGGTTCCTTTCTAGAAGGTAAATCTGAGAAATCTATTTTTCCTCCTAAAACCCATTGAGAATCTCCCTGTTTCAAAAAAGTAACATCTGTTTTTGAAGCCCAAGAAGGTTCACAAACTTCCACATCTACTTTTAATGGGATATCTAAACTATTGTTCTCTAATAAATTTTTAATTTCGTATGTTATAGTATGTAATTCATCATCATGAATCTCACAGATTATCTCATCATGTACTTGTAATAACATATTACTTTGCTTATCTTGTAAATATTTATGTACTTCTATCATCCTCTCGCTTAAAATATCAGCACTAGTGCCCTGAACTAAATAGTTTACTCCTTTGTAAGCATATTTTGATTCAATAGCATAAAACCTTTTATATTTATTATATAAATATCCTCTATCTAAAACTGCTTGCATTACACCATTGATAAAGTCTCTTGAACCTTCAATATTCTTAAAATAATCTTTTTTATATTTCTTTGCTTCTTCTACTGTAGCTCCTAATTGAGTAGCTAATTTCTTATTCCCTATTCCATATATAATTCCAAAGGTGATAGCTTTTGCAGCTTGTCTATAAGTTTTAAAATCTGCATGGTTCTCTGAAATATTAAAGGCTAACTTAGCTGCTTCGGAATGAAAATCTAAATCTCCTTTCTTTAATAAGTCATCAAACTTTGGATTTTTTAAATAACTTAAAAATACCCTTACTTCCATTTGAGAGTAATCAAAAGAAACTAAAGTGTAGTCTTTTCTAGGTACAAATAACCTTCTAATAGATATTTCTTTAGTATCTGTTTCGTCAAAAGACTCATCTCCTATAAATCCCCAAGTGTCTAATACTTCATCATCTAAATTGTCAATAGGTTCTCCTCCCTTAGAAGTCAGAGAAGCATTTATTCTTTTTATGATATCTCGTCTTTCATCAGTATCGAATTTTCTGTCCGATAGTTTGAAGTGATTTCTAGGTATATTCTGTAGATTAGGGTCTCTAGATGATAATCTACCTGTTAAAGTGCCCCAATTACAGAAAGAAGAGTGTAGAGTAGGGATTTCATAAGGCTCTATTAAAGATTCTACATAAGTACTTTTTAATTTCTCTAGAGTTCTATATTGCCTGACTAATCCTGCAATAGGATTATTTATTCTAGCTAAAGCTTCCTCACTCCAAGACTGCTTCCCTTTAGGAGTTTTTATAGGAGATTTAATTCCTCTTTTATTAAGAGCTTCTCCTAGCTGTTTAGTACTTCCTATATTTATTTCAGGGTCGTCTAGTAAGGTTTTAACTTGTTTTTCTACCTCTTGTTTCCTATTATCTAATTTATAGATTAAATCTTTCGCATACTCTAGATCAATTGGGATACCTGTTCTTTCCATATGGTTTAAAACTCTTGTTAATTCACATTGTGCTTCAAATAAATCCGTTTGATTAGTCTCTTTTATATCTAGCATTCTATCTTCATGTAGTTTAGCAGTCCATTTCACATCCTGCTCACAATATTCCCCTAATATCTCCACAGGAGCTAAAGAAAAATCCTTGTGCCATTTATTAGACCTTAAAATTTTCTTTGTTTCTATGTCATATGAAGCTGCTTCTTCCCCATAACTCCTAGTTATTGTAGAAGTTAAATCTAAATCACGGATAGTAGTAGGTTCAGTTAAGCGTACCATTACTAAGACATCCACTAGTTTGGTATTGGTGGTATCTAAGCCTTCTAGTTCTAGAAATTTTAAATCAAACTTAATGTTATATCCGATTAGAGTCTCTCTATTACTCATAATCTCCATTAAAGGTTTTAAATATTTCTTGATTATTAGATTGCCACCCTGTTGATGTCGAAAGGGAAAATAATAAGTATCTCCTTCTTCTGTTCCTATTCCAATCCCACATAATTCATTAACGTGGAAAGGGTCTAAACCATTAGTTTCAACATCTACTATCCATGATTTCTTTGGGAGAATTTTATCAATAACTTCTTGATAATTTTCTGTGTTTACTATCATTCAAAAAGATTTACATCTTCAGATTTTGAATCTGTTGTGTCTGCTTTAAGGTTTGGGGAGTATCTAGATTTAAAATATTCCTCTACAGATACTAATTCTGAAGTATCTTTATCCGAATCAGAAACTTCTCTAGTAGAAACTGCTATATTATAAGTAGTCTCTAGTCCTGCTCCTGTTCTTTTTACTCTCATTACACCTTTATTAAGGTTTCCCCATTCTTCAAAAATATCTACTAATTGATTCCAAAGGTATCCACCTCTTCCGAAAGGTAGGGACATTATTCTAAAATCATTAAGCTCTTCTTTATACAGGGTTTTACCACTTGGGCCTTCTATTGCAGTCCAACTATCTACTTTTTTCTCTACATGTAAAGCTTCATATATGTATGCCCATAGTGCAAATTTCTTTTGAACTCTAGAATCGTCAGGCACATTTAAAGCCACTCTAATTTTATCAACATCATCATTTTCTGTTATTAAAACACTTTTGAATCTGTTGCCATCTCTCCAAGTTAGCATTTGTATTTCGGAAACAAATGGGTCTCCTTCTTTACCATCTCCTGCTGCAGAGAGAAAAACTTGATCTCCATCTCTTAAAAAGTATTCTTTCGTGTCTATATTTTGGGTTTGTAATCTTTCTTGTATTCTTGATTGTATTCGTGCTATTCCACTCATATTTGCTCCTATTTTTACCAAAAATTTCTTTTATTAATAATTGTGTTTAATGTTACTTTGTTTTTTATTTCTTGAACATCTTTAAATTGCTTTGGTAAATCTATTAATGATACTATAACATCTTTAGAAAGCGTTGTCAACGCATAATCAGTAGCTTTTTTTCCTGTTTCATCATTATCTAAACAAAGAACTAATTCTTGTGTAGGCAAACTTATTAGAAGTTCAGCCTGTCTTCTAGATAAATGAGCTCCTAATAAAGCTACTGATGGATGTCCATGCTTGTCTAACCATATAGCATCTAAAATGCCTTCGGTAATACAAACATAATCAGTATTTTTAATTCTATCAGAACCAAATAAAACTAAAGATTTCTTCAACCCATATGAATACATATATTTAGGAGTGGCACTAACTCTTCTAGTGACCCAACCTACTAATCTAGTACTATTATCATATATAGGTATTATTAAATCATTGTATTTATTGGTTCCACACCCCCATTTAGATAGACTTTCTTCGTCAAACCCTCTATCAAATATCCAATTTGGATAAGAACCTGCTATAAAATCTTCAGGTAGGGTAATTTCTTGTAAGCTATCATCTTCTTCAGGTGTATAGAATTCATCAAATAAATTTACATCGTATTCAACATCAATATCATATCCCAATTTCTCAGCAAAGGTTTTTAATGAACCTGATCCACAACCTGCGAAACAAATCCAAGCTTCTTTCTCTACATTTATAGAACAAGAAGACCTTGTATCGTCATGAAAAGGGCATAGAATCGAGAATTGATCTCTATCTAGAGGAACGTTTATTCCTATATTTAATAATGTTGATGTCCAATCAGCCATTTACTTATTTCTTAGCTGTTGTTTCTAAAGCTTTTACTAAAGCCCAAAACTTCTTCATCAAAGCACTTCTTTCTTTAGAAGAGATTTTACCATCCTGCATACTTGCAACTGATACTTCTACTAAATCTAAGAGCTCCGGAAGAATACTTCTGTACTTAAAAATCATTCTAAGCATATTTACTCCTTTAACTTCTCTTTAATAATCATTCTCATATTTATTATACTCTTCAATTATACCTTTGTCTACATCCCACTTTAAACTTACTTGATAGGATGGTAATTCACCATCTCTATATTTTTGAAATTTAATATCTCGTTTTCTATCTTCTTGTTGACTTGATAAACTTATCTCAGATATTCCTGATTCCGGTTTTCTCATCGCAATGGCTACATCTGCAGCTCTGATTAAAGCATCGCCAAAAGCTACATGTTCAGGTCTTGGGAATGCTGCAGTATCGGCTGCTTCTCTAGTAGCTTGAGTAGAAACAACTATTGGAATATTAAAGGATAATGAAAGATTTTTAATCCCATAGAATAAAGAGTGGGATTGTTCCCACATCTGTTTCTTACTTCCACTTTTAGTAGTTACAAGGTATATTCCATCTAAAACTACTAATTCAGGGTTGTACTTTCTAATTAAACTAGCTATACCTTCTAAAGATATACTAGATTCTCCTTCTATATGATCACATATTAATAGGTTTTTAGAGTTTAATTTAGATAGAAACTCTTTATAATTGTCTTCTTCTATCTCCCCACCTGTTCTTAACCCTGTATGAGAAAAGGTATATCCCATTTTATGTCCTAATACAACATCTAATCTTAAACTTATAGCCTCTACAGGCATTTCAGTAGATATTAATAAGGTTTTAATCCCTTCTTTAACTGCCGTAGCTGCTATATCTACACACATCCAAGTTTTTCCTACAGTTGGTCGAGCATAAAATGCTATCAATTCTCCGGGTAACCACCCTACTCCCATCTTATTTAACATACTAAAAGGAGTTTTTACCCCTCTTAGACCATCTTTCGTGTTTTCTTTCTCTTCTTTTCTTTTAATCCATTCTTTAAATCTGTCATCACTACCTTTATCATACTCTATTATATCTTCATCTCCGTGAATCATAACATCATCTAATAAAGAGCTTATTTGAGATATGGCTTTCTTGGGATTTTCTTGTAATAATTCTTTGTTATTTTGAAAAGCTTTGACAGCTCCTCTAAAAGTAACTTGATTTTTAAAGACTCCAATTAAATAATCTAGATTGGTGTCTGCAGCTTCCGGATTAAGCTCAGGAAAATTCTGTGCTAGTAAAGTATGAGGTGGAAAATCTCCATTCTCATCTACATAAGTATTTAACCATTTAAATGCTTTGCCATGTTTAGCAAAATCTGAAGAAGAATATTTAAATTTTCTTAAAGCTACTTTACTATTTAAATTAAAAATTAATCCTGATTCTATAAATTCATTATTTTCCATTTTTATCCTATTGGGTATATTATTCTATTACTATTATTTTTTAAATATACATAATATTCTATATTATCTTTTGTATTGTTGTCAACATATTCTTTTGCTAATTTAAAATTTGTATATTTTTCTTCTTCCCAAGTTTTATTCGTATTTTTATTGAGACCTATAATAACATATTTTTCTTCTTGTGAAGTCTCTATTGTTTCTTTTTTGTAAAATCCTCCACCCCCCTTTCTGTTTCTAAGAGGCATGTTCGATATTCTCCTTATAAAGCTGTTCGAATTTTTTTCTAATTTTATTTCTTACTCTATAAGCCGATTCTCCTAAATCTTCACTAATCTCTACCATTGTCAAATCTTCAAAGCGTAATTCTATATACTTCTTCTCTTTGTCAGTTAAATTTAAGTTGTCTAAAATATCAAATATCTCAATTTCATCTATAAAAGCTTCAGCCTTTATATCCTCTAAAGCCTTAGAGATTTTAAAAGGGACATATTCTGATTCACTATATACAATTAATTTATCCATACTACTAGGGTGTATTTTTTTCTGAGCTTGAGATATAAAAGTTCTAATAGTATTTATCATAGCTGTATGTAAATAAGTATGAAAAGAGGTTTTTTTGTTAGGATTAAATTTTTTAGCTGCTTTTACAATTACTATTTTAAGTTCTTGAACTAAATCTTCTTTATCCATACCTTGAATTGATGTTGTAGCTAAAATTCTATGTATCTTAGGTTCCCATTGCTCAATTAATTTATCTGTAATTTCCATTTTAATCCTTAAATTTCTTATCTTTTACCTCACAAATTTTTCTACAGTATGCCTTTTTAGAGCCTAATTGGTGAGCTTGTTTTATTTGCGATCTTAATCTTATAAAAGGTTCCTCGCAATAGAAACATATTAATTCTATCCGATAATAATTTGTTTTACAAGTAGTAGAACAGAAGGTTTTCTGTTCTTTTTTCCCATTATAACGATTTTTTCTTCTAATCGTCTTAATTAAGTCTCCACATTCGACACAATATACAGGTCTACTTTTTAACCCACTTGGAATTTTAGTAAGCATTCCATTATCTTTTAAGACTTTATGTACATAACTTCTATGATACCCCATTTTTTTAGCAATTTCGCTAGTACGCATAAAAGGATTTTGTAATTTAAAACGTATAACCTTAATTTTTGTAGGTATTCTTCTAGGCATTATTTAGAAATGAAACAAATGTGAATGTTCTGTATCTGAATCAACAAATTTAATATTGTAAGTAGTAGGGATCATCTGATTTGTTGCAAAAGTATGTACTTCAGCTACATCTCCCCCATTAGCGTTCTCCTGATTATTTTGTCCTCCTTTTATAATACCTATTACTACCGAATCTTGAGGAAAATCTGTGGATGTCCAATCTATTATAGTCTGTATTTGAAATTCATTTGGATGTTCATCATTCCAATATAATATATAATTAGTATTTAATCCCATATCAGCATTTAACACGTCTGAATCTTTGGTTGAACCTGCTCTAATTACATATTCTTCGCCTGTATCTAATATTAAAGTTCTAGAAGCTGCTGATTGTTCTTTATAGGGTTGGCTTGAACTATATCCCCAACGAATTTCTTTTGATCTTTGAACAAAAACAGCTACATCATCTGCATGGGCTGAACCTCCATTAAAACCTCTTACTACTGTAAGGTCATGGCTTGAAACATTTGTTACTACCATATGTTCGCTAGCTGTAGCATTAGAAACACATAATACTTGTCCCGGAGAAAAATGGGCTCCATTATCTACAGTAACTGTTGTATCTGTAGTATTTGATATTGCCCCATTTAATAATGATCCTGATGGAGCCATATTTGAAATATGCATAGGTTCATTAGTATCTTTTCCTAAAGCAAATTTTTGTTGTGATCTATCTCTTTTAGTATGATAAATACTTCTTTCAACAATTTCATTACTTAAAATTTCAGTTGTAATAGGATATTTCATTATACTTGCAGTTTCTTTTTTAATAGTTTCAAACTCTGTTCTTAAAACACTATTTAAATCTGTAAAAGTTAGGCTAGAAACCAAGTGATCATGGTCTATGTTTGCTATATCATTGTCTATTCTTACTATATCTCCTGCTCTAATTGGTACATGTACTTTTACAAACTGTCCTGCAGCTAATGCTGTATCATCTGCCCACTCTTCAGTTGTTCTCCCATTTATTTGAATTCCTTGAATAGTTCCTGAAGCACTTGCTGTTTTATCTGTTCTATCATCTAATACATCTGAGATATATGCATGAGGCCATACTTCTTTTATTACGGCTCCTACTGCATGATCTTCATCTATAGTATAAGTATGGGCTTCATTTCTTTGTACTCCTGTAAAAGTATCTGATGTTTTACCACTATAATCAAATAATTCGTTTCCTATCTCAATAGTTCCTGAAGATGGGAAGTTTGCAGTTGCATTAGCATCTATTGTGCCTGATCCTGTCATAGCAGTTGAAGAAGATATAGCAGTCCTTACTGTAGTTTGGGCAGGGTCTTTAGTAAAATTGATATCTTCATATTTTTCTATAGCCATTCCTGTTTTTATACCCCATTTTCTAGGGTCTATATAATGTGCTGAATTAGATAATAAGGCTATATCTGCTCCATGTCCTGTAGAAAGATTGCTAGTTTTTCCTACTATAGTTGAATAAGGATATTTAGTTATAGCAAAAAGCCCATTAAGCCCATTTGTTTGATGACTATTAATTAAAGAAGCTGTAATTGCTTCTCTTATATCCTTTTTATTATTTATACCTGTTAATCTAACTCTTCTTACTCTAGGCATTCCATATTTTTCTCTTAGTCTCCCTTCTTTAGGTTTGATATAAGAGGTTATTCCTGAAGTATTTCCTACCATTTGAGTTAATAAATATACTTTGGTATTATCGTCATGAGTCGCTGCTACTGTAGAACCTACTCCTCTCGTACAACCTGTTAAATTCTCACTACTTATTCCTGTATAAGTTATGATTTCGTTGTCTATCAGAATTGCCCCACCTGCACTTGGCAAGTCACTAGCATCATCTAAAGTTATAGTAGTCTCACTATTGTCTAAATCTTCATTTAATTGTTGTTCTATAGGTGGGAAGAATATTAAATCTACTCTAGAGCCTGCTGCATGTTCAGTTGCAGTAGTACCATTAGCTCCTCTTTTAGCTACTGTATATGTTCTAGTACTTAAAGAACTTACAATTATATCTTCTTTTCCTATTCTTAACATGCAATGTAAGTTTGGAAAATCATCTCCATCATATAAAGTAGCATCTTTTAATACTACCGAACTAGCCCCTGATGTTAAAGCAGTATTTAAAGTAGTTGACACTCTAGGTAAATCTGAAATTAATACATATCCATTAGTTGCTGCTGTTATACTTGTTTGATGTTGTACTCTACATATCTCATTTGTAGCTGATCCTAAATATCCTCCAATTCCTGATGACATAGGAGGTTGAATTATTTCCCATTTTTTTACTCCAATAAAATTATTTCCATTATCATAAGACAGTTTTAAAAACTCAGAAGTTTTCTTTATAGTAATTGTAGCATTATCTGAATGAGATGCAGCAGTAGTATTATTATATTCTCTCACTACAGTTAAAGTATTACTAGAAATATTAGTTATTAACATCTCTTCGTTATCAATTTTAATAACATCTCCTGCCTGAAAAGCGTCTCCTCTATCTACGTCTACTCCTGTTTCGCTGTCGTCTAGAGCTTCGGCTAATAAAGTACCTCCTGCACTTATAAATTCGTCTCCTTCAAATAATAAATCTTTCCAATGATATTCACCACTAATCTCTCTTGCATATAATAATTCAAAAGTTTTATGTTTTGTATGTCCTGCTGGAATAGAGTCATCTCCAAGACCGGTTTCAGGATAATATACAACTCCTTCTGTGAATAAATCAGTATTCTTTTCTGTAAAAGAGAAGCTAGGATACATTAAAGCTTTTGCTTTTGATACATAGTAAGCAGTTTTATCACTTAAATGAGCAGCTGCTGTAGTTCCTACTATATAAACTACTGTATTATCATCATGAGTTACAGCTGTTGTACCATCATATGCTCTAGTTACAGTCAAAGTATTTGAAGAAATTCCTGTTACAAACATTCTTTCATCTTTAACTTGTATTACATTTCCTTGTGCAAAATCAGTCCCATCATCTACATCTATTCCTGTTTCTGAAGCGTCTAAAGCCTCAGCTAATAAAGAACCTGAAGCTGTTTTAGGCATAGAATCTGCCCCTGAACCTCTTACACAATCAGATAGTATTGTAGGTACAGCTTTGTTATGTGAGCCATATTCAATATATTCACTATCTATATAAATCACACCTCCATCGCTTGGAAAAGTAAGAGCATTATCTAATTCAATAGTAGTATCGTTATAAGCAATACTTCCTGATACTTTTGCTTTTATATTTTGATTTTGACTGTTATGCTCCGTAGCTCTATATCCTGAATCAGCTGTATAAGCTACAGTAAGCCCCTTAGCTTTTAATGGAGCTCCACCTGAATCAGAAGAAGGTCTAGTAAATTTTTGAAAATAATTTAATGTTTGAGCTGGAGCAGAGACATTTTGTTGTGCTGTTTTTACATTAGGGTCTGCATAATAATTAAATCCATGACTTCCTTCAAATAACAATTTAACTACATCATTATCACTATGTGAAGCTGCTGTAGTATTATTAGAACCTCTTACACAACCTGTAAAACTTGTACCTAATGTAAGACCTGTATATTCAATTATTTCTGTTCCTATTAATATTTTTCCTGCTGTCGGAAATCCTGAAGTATCTTCTACTACAATAGTAGCTACAGATGTATTAATTCCAGCTGTTAGGGCTGTAGTATGAGAATGTGGTTCTGAAGCAGCTAATTTAGCTATAGAATTAATTAATGATCTTCCATCTTTAGTTAAATCTATTTTAGATGTTGATCCCATTAAGGTGGGAGACTTAGTGAATTTAGCACTAGAATTTTTTACGAACTCGTGATCACTATTTATTGAATCTTCAATATCTATAATGCCTGCATTTCTAACTGCTCTAGTTATTACATCTGATCTTTTAGTTAAATTATCTGAGAACCCTTCTAAATTATCGGCTGTATGTCTCCAAGAATCTGTTTGGAAATCTTGAAGTTGTTGTAAAGCATCTATACAAGTAATTATTAACTCTGTACCTGTTGTTTCACTTGCTGTTTCTTCAACATTATATATTTTACCTGCAAATAATATTGAATGTGTTTCTATATCAGTTATTTTTATATCTGTAAATTCAGTAAAAACACCATTAAAATAACCTTTTCTACTGTCTACTGTTGATGAGTAAGGATTAGTAGGAGTATCTTGTACTCTTACTACAGCTGTTCTAGGTTGTCCAATTAAATCTGTTATAATACACCCTAGATAAGCTTCTTGACCTTCTCTAAGGGGTCGTTTCCATCTAGACCCATCCCAATATTGAAATTTAGTTATTTGTGCCATTATATATCTGCTAATCCTGCTCCATCACGACCACCCTGTAATCCTTCATTATTAACTCCTCTAGTAACAGAATAGTTAGTTTGGTCATAAGTTATTGCAGAAGCACTTGAGTGTTGATCTAACCTTGTTGTTGCTACAAAAGAGAGTGAATAATCATATCTGTTCTCTTTACCTGCAGATAAATTAAAAGAAGCATTTTGAATGGCTACATTATATATACCTCCACCTGTATGATTCATTCCTGTAGGCATAGTGTGTTGATTACCTGCCGGTGCGTCTTGCCCCAATACTTCTAATTGTATAGGAGTGTCTGAAGAAGAAAAATGTACATAATATACAAAGTCTTCTAAAATATTTTTATATGGAACATAGTATTTTTTAGCACAATAGTTCGTAGTATTTGGAGTATTATGCAAAGTATATGTTAATTCTTGCATATGGTTAGTCGTTGCATCTGCTGAATTAGGTAAGCCTACTGTATCTATTACTCCTGAAACAGATATATTAGGTCTTACTACTCCTAAGTCTATTATTTCAGGTCTACTTTGAGGTATGGGTATTTGTATAGGGGTTTTTGTCATAGTAACTGAAAACCTATCTGCTTGTAAAGCAAATCTATTGGTGGCTGAATTCTCACTTCCAGCATGATTTCCATCTCTTAATAATATACTTAAACTCAATGAAAACCTCCCTCTGCTTGTCCGGTACCACCAGCTTGACCAAATACAGCTTCTAAACCTTTAAGTGACATCTTTGTCCTAGTTATATCATCGTCAATTCCCCCTGCTACCCCTGTAATTGATTTTGCTACTTCTGTAGCTTGAATCCCACTTAAAACAGATTTGAGTTCTGAGGTCATTGATGCAGGAGAATTAACAAGAGAAATTACTTTATTCACAGTATCTTTTAATCCGGGAGTTTTACTGCTAAACAGGTCTCCTCCCATACCGGGCATTTCTCCACCTCTATGAAAACCTGAATATATATCTTGTACTAAAGCAGCTCCTGTTTGTAAATTAGCTACTACCTGTGCTGCAGTTTCAGGTTTTTGAATAAATGCGTTTGGAACACTCGTAGGTATTTGTGCAACTTCATTACTTATATTAAGTCCTGCTACTGCAGAAGCAGGCCCCCCCATTCTTTTAAGCATATCTACATTTGTTATTCGGCCTTTTTCTATTATAGGTTGGCTAACTTTGTGTTTTTTTCCTCCTACCCAATCCGGCATGGTATTTTGCCACCAAGTCACAAATTTATCCCATAGAGGCAGTAATACAGCCTTATAAACGCTTTCCCCTGCAAATACTAATCCTCTCCAAAGATTCTGAATCATAAATATTATCATTCCTGAAATACTTCCCTGAGAAAATAGTTCTTTAACAATCTTCCCAACACTAAATAAGAACTTAATCAGATTAGGTACCATATTAGCGAATCCTTCTATAAGGTTCGGTATTTGATCTAGAATAGGGCCTACTGTTTCGGATATTTTAGCTACATTTCTAGCTGCTTTTATACCTATAGTTGCAGAAGCAGTAATAGTTTTAGATAGAGCTGGGGCTAAAGGAGCAAGAATTGTATCAATCATAGCTCCTGCAATTTGGAAGAACGATCCTGCCGTAGCAGTAAAGACTTGGGATTGTTTTATTAAAGACCCAATTGTAAAGCCTCCAAAGAATCCTTTAAATGTGCTTTTAGCTAGGTTTTGAATGGGTTTTGTAATTTTCTTCAAAAAATTTCTAGGCTGTATATTATCCTGTATTGATTTAAGTCTTTTATCAATCGTAGCTAAAACTGCATCGATTTGCTGTTGGCCCGGCACTCCTGCCGATCCCATAGCTGCTATTCCTTTATTTATTATGGTGAAAGTTGCGTCTGTCATTTATGTTCCTATTAAAAACTATTTTTAAGAGCTTCCTCATTCTCTCTATTTCTTATAATCTCATCTACTAAAAGTAAAGATTCTACTTCTTCTGAAGAAAGTGTATCAATCCTGTCGTAGTCTATTCCTAAACTTAAAAGTTTTATTTTGGTCATCCAATGAGTTAGAAAAACAGTTTCATCTAAACTATTTTTTCTAGCTTTTAGGTTCCACTCGATTCTTTTTTTTTATCTTCAGGAATTTTAGAGTCTTCAAAAGCTGCTGGAACTACTTTTTCTAAGGCAGCTCCTAATCTACTATCTATAGAAATTAAAAAGGTTTCTGTTGTATTGCCCCACGGAGCTTGAACTAGAATTTCTTTCAAAACTTCTCTCATATATCCTTCAGTATCAAAAGAAGAAACTCCCTCTGAAGACCATTTAACATATTTTGAAACGATTTGATTCTTTTTACTCCAAGATAGATTTTTTATCTTGACTTCAAATTCTTCTCCTGTTTCTTCTATCTTTACTGTTTTAGTTATTAAATCTGTACTTACTACATACTTTTGATAATCAAAAGCAGGTTTAACTTCACTTGTCATTCTTTCTCCTTATGGATAAAGGGGTACACTATCCTTTATCTGAATCTTCATATTTCTAAAAATCATGCTAGCATCTACTTCAAGAGCTCCACTTCCACCTACATTGTGAGTAGCTGATGTTATAAAAGCTCCTGATTCGTTACCTCCTGTAGCTGCAGTCCCATCTGCTGGAATAGTTATGGTTATGCTATCATTAGTTGCTCTAGTAAAAGTTAAAGTAATTGCAAATCCTTTATTTGAAGGGCTTGCATTTGTACCATAATCTCCTTCTAGAAGTAACTCTTTAAATAGTGTAGCCGTATCTGCAGTTGCAGCAGTACTATCAGGCAAAGCTAATGTAGCTGACATATTATAACTTCTTTGTCCTTCTCTAGTTTCACTAGGCCCTCTTTGTAACTTCCCATGTCTAGTACTTATATAGTATCTAGATTCTATAGCATTGTCAATACTTATATTAAAATCTCTTACTCTTGCAAAATCTGTTCCAAATAAAGAAACAGTACCATTACTAAAGAAATAAGGGTTAGTTTTTGGATAACTTCTATCTCTTAAAGCGTAGGAAGAAGCACTAGAGGCTACTGTTCCTGTCATATCTCCATCATCTATTGTCTGCATTAGTCCAAAACCGGGCATTGACTGACTAGAAGCATAATCTTCTCCTAATCCTGTATGATCAGCTTGGTTGTGGTTCATTCCTAAAAAGGTTAAACCATCCCAACTCATAGTTAACATTCCTTCTTCAGAAGCTGCAATAGAAGTACTTCCTACTTTAGCTCCGAAATATCTTCTAATAAGGTCGTTTGCTTCTGTTCCCCCACTATCTCTTAATAACACATTCCAAGATATAGTGTCTAAATCTACTGTCTCAAAAATATCATGTTGATAAAAATCAGGGGAAGATATTTCTCTAATTTGATTAGAGCCTGAACCTGCTCCTGTATGATCAAATTGTAAAGGATAATTTAATTTAAAATAAGTAGTATTGCTTACAGCTACAAGTCTTCTTACTTCGCAAACATCTGAAGATGTTGGACTGCTTGCATAATCAATCGCAATCAAATCTCCTGCAGCTAAATTAGTAGCACTATTTACTCTTATCCACATATCCCCTTTCTTTGCATCATCTTCTAGATAAGTTCTTGTTGAAAGTGTTCCTCCTGATGGTATAGAAGTCACTTTTCCTATTGGAAATCTTAGTGGCCAACCATTTAATAATGTAAATGATCCTATACCCCCACTATATGATTGTGAACT
>Ga0080013_1003566_pt1 | contig 16217 bp, 31 predicted proteins | sample ETNvirenome_6_85_FD_69236 | JGI IMG/M metagenome (GOLD analysis project Ga0080013, IMG submission 69236) | Marine viral communities from the Pacific Ocean - ETNP_6_85 (SPADES assembly) (version 2) | ecosystem: Environmental > Aquatic > Marine > Oceanic | place: Pacific Ocean | collected 2013-06-19 | reverse complement strand
ACTTAAGACTTCAAGAATTAGTAGAGCAACAGCAAATATTAATTAAAAGTAGTGAGCTGTCTATTTTTGAAGAGGTTCGGAAACATATTGAAGTTGATTTCAAAAAGATCATTGAAAATAAGAAGGCCGCGGGTAATAAAGACTTAACTATTTTAGGTTCTGACATAGCAAAATTAAAAAAAGAAGATGGGACTGACGTTTCGCCTAATATAAAAGCGGCTTTAGGTGGGTATGTAGAGTTAATGAGAGATATGCACAAGACTCTTACTAATGGTGTAAATGCTAAGGTTGATGCTATTGTAGAGAAGGCTAAAGGAGATAGAAGTGAGACGGAGATTAAGGATTTAAGAAAAAAGTTAATAGATAGGTTGTCACCTAATTCTGAGGAAGGATATTACCCTCACTTTATGATTAACTTGGACGCTGAATTTTTAACTGGTCTTATGCCACGTTTAGATTCTCTTGAGTTTGCAACAGACCCGTATGTATTAGAACATCCTAATACTATTCAAGAATCTATTAATTCAATCAATACATATATATCAAAGCATGCTCAAGGAAGAAAGGAACGTTCCACAGAGCTTGAGAACTTAGAGTATTCACCAGCTTTTATAGATGTTGTGACTAATTATATAAATGCTGTAGATAGATTTAACTTTATTGCTTTCGCTGATAAGTCACACGCTAAAGCCCTTAGACATGTAGAGCAAACATATAAAGACACTGATATGGGTCTTGAGGGGTACGCTCTTGGTGTCTACAATTATATAACTGATTTAAATATGGCTGCAACAGGAAGAAGAGATATACAACAGAACCCACACATGAGAAATTTTTTACGTACTCTACTTGGGTTTGAATTTATATCTAAGATGGGTATTAACCCTCGTGGAGCAGCAAGAAACTTTACTCAGAGGTTGTTAGATTATATTGAGTGGGGACCAAAGATAGTAAAAGAATCTAAGAAGTGGTGGTCACAGCCTGGAGGAGGTGATTCTGAATCAGCTAAACAATTTTTAGAGGAGATGGAAGGAAAGGGATACTTCTTTGCTGAAGGGTCTGGAGGTGCTCCCGAACTTTTAGAATCATTAGGGACAGCTAATGCATTTACTCAGAGATATATAATGTATGATCCAGCAACTAATGAACATGTTACAGTTGAACCATCTAAGATGCGTAGAGCTGGTAAGATATTAGATTGGGTTGCTGGTAAGAGTGCGTTTATGCATAGAAAAGTAGAGAACTCTAATAGAAAATTATCATTACAGGTTGGTTACTATCAAATGTATAAGTGGTTGTCTCATCCTAGATATGCTGAGAATCTAAGAAATTCAGGTGACGCAAGATTTATTAATAAAGAAGGGACTAAATCCCGCGAGACAGAAGTTGAGAGAAATATAGAGTCACAGAAAATACGTACAGCAAGAAATTATGCAGAAAGGATGATGATTTTAAATCACTTTGACTATAATGATTTTTCTAAGGCAAGGATATTATCAAGGCCATTAGGTAGAGTACTAGGTCAGTTCCAACACTTTAGTTTTGAGTTCTTTAGAAGGACAATGGAGATAGGTAAGGGAGCTAAAGATGATTGGTTAGTTGGTGATTATAATGGTGCTAATGCTTGGAAAGCATATAGATACTCAATGATATATTTTATGGCCCCTGTGATAGCATCGGTGTTAACTGGTATTGAGTTTGAAAATTTAGTAGAGAATGATACAGCTAGAAGATTTAAAGATTTAGCAACTTGGCTTACCGGTGATGACGATGAGAAAAAGACTGCATTTTATGGTCGTGGGCCTGTAATGGGTAACATAGGTGCTCCAGTATTGTCTGATCTTTTAGCTATAGGTCAACTCATGGATATAGTAAATATGGATGAGGATGGATTACTTGCATTGTTAACAGGCTATGATGACATGAGTAAAATTAGTACAGATAGAGCTACCTATGAAAAGGTCAGATTATTAAACACAGCTGCAGCAAGAATTATTTTTAGAGATTTACCTCAAGCTATGAAAGGAAATCCAGGTTGGGCTTTAGTGCAATCAGAGTTAGGTTTGTATCCAACAGCTACAGCAAGGAAAAAACAAGAGGCTGTGAAAGAAAAATTACCACCTGAAATAATGAAAGCTCTTAAAGCAATAGAAGCAGCAGGAGGAGCCAAACTTTAACTCCCCCTGCTATGTGAGGCTGATAACTAACTCTGCAAAGGAGATTGTACCTCACATGATAATATTGTAATCATTGATTCATTTCTTCTTTTTATTTCTTCAAGTATTCTTAGACTAATTAATAATTCTGTTTCATAATTTTCATCTGTATCTTTTATCATAGCTTCTATAATTCCTGATTGTATTTGCAAAAATGTTAGAAGTTCATTTAGTATCCTATCTTTTTTATTCATTATGTTCCTCCTTAATATAGTTAGCTATTAACAACGCATCTGACGTAAGCTGAGTGACCTTTAAGTGTTTAAATATATCTTGTGCTATTGATTTCTTTTTGTTTCTTCTTTCTGTGCCCTCCATCCCAGCTGCAAGACCATCCTTTCTATACATAGTCTGCCATGTTTGAGGGCTAATTAATTCTGGTTCTATATTATTTGATCCGAATACTCCAAGCCACATTCCAAAGTTTGATCCAAATTTAAACATCCCTCTTTGGCCTGGCATTGAGTGTACTCGTTCAATTCCAACGAAAGTGTTGCGTAGGGTTCCACCATCCATTGTAAAATCATGCACGATGCGTCTGACAGAATCTGCCATACCTATAGGTGAACCTGGGCATTTGATAGCATTTGATTCATTTTTCCAGGGCCTTACATATATGTAGGCTATTCCACCTTTAGCTCCTGGGTCTACACCTATATACAGATGATTCATTCTATAACGTCCACCCATACTCCTTCAAATCCACAGTCTTTTTCACATATGAATCCCCCTATCGTGTCATCTGGTGACGGTGAGTCACTAAATTCTACTTCTATTACAGTGGCTCCACATTCAGGACATTCTTCTTCAAGTATTTCGTACATCATGATCCATCCGTTCCGCCTGGTACTGGAGATGGCCCTTTTGTTGTGTTTGCTGTTGCTTTGTATCTTTTTTTTAGTAAGTCATAGTTATTCATTATTTCAATCCACTCGTCTTTAGTTAAGTCAGTTAAGTCTCTGGCTTGTGGATCAAACATATTAAACAAACCTTCATTTCTTACATCTTCAAACTGTTTAAATTGATCGTTAGAAACCATAATAATCTCCTTCATTTGTGGTCTTTAATTCCAAAAACATCTTCACCTGTCCAGTGTCTACTTCTTTTTGTTCTAGTGCCATAATATTCTTTCATCATACATGTTCTGCATACTGGTTCAAGAGTAGTGTGTGTAAAGATAGTAACAAATTTATAAAACTTGCCACTACCTGATTGTTTACACATTCTACATTTTCTGTGTATTCTATTGCCTAGGTACTTTGTGTTTTGTTTCGTCATGAGACGCCACGTGTGGTGACGTATAGAATCTACACTTATCTCCATAGAAACCAGCCTGTATACTTGCTATCGTACCGTATCTTGCCTTACCTGTTATTAGTTCAATTTCTGTGCTATTATATCTGTCGGGATTAAAGTTATATCCATAGAATAGAAATAATATTGTCTCAGCAATTTGTTCTATGTTACCAGACTCTGCAAGGTCCGACATTCTAGGTCTAGGGTCAGGCCTCTTTTCTATTTCTCTATTTAACTGTGATACTAATATAGCTGCAAACTTTTCCTTTTTTGCGAGCCACTTATAATCATCAAGTATCTTCTTTACTTCAAACCTACGTTCCTTCATATTCTGAGTCTCTACCAACTGTATATAATCATCAATTACAACATCTGGTTTTTCCCTTATTATCTCCCTTAGACATGAGTCTATATCTCGAATATCATCGTACATATGTAGGTTCTTATAGATTATATCGATATTCTCTTTTGCCTTGTCCATAAGCTCGATTTCACCGTTAGGAACGAAGCCCTCGTTACCTATGCGTCTTACTCTTGAGTACAATAGTGGTTCTGACTCCAATACTATGAGTTTCCTTATCATTTCGGTGTTTGTCATTTCTCTATTAAATAACATTACTTTCATGCCTTGATGTATAAGACCTCTTAATATATTTATCATTAGTGTGGTCTTGCCATGTCCTGGCCTTCCACCTATAATAGTAATCTCACCTCTTGTCATACCTACAAGATGGTCATTAAGAACCTTAACACCAAATGGCACTATATTAGCACCAGCTTTTATCTCTTTAACAGCTTGTTCTGTTATTTCATCAATAGATTTCTTATGTGATGGGTGCATCATCTTTAGTTCTTCTACAAGTTTTGAATGATTCTCAAGATGTGTTGCAACCTCTTCAAAATCATCAAAGCTAAGATTATACATTCTATATGCACTCTTAGCTACCTCTCTTTGAATATATCTTTTCCAAACAGTCTCAGCATATTGACATGCAAGAGCCGATGATGGTGTCTCTTCAGTAAGGTCTGATACGTATAATGCATCTGGTATATCATGTCCTCGATAATTGTCCTTGCATTTTTCGTGTACAGTAATTACTGTTATAGGTTTCTTCTCTCTGTAAAGCTCCAGCATTGACTCCCATACATGTCTATTATCTTTATTATAAAACGCATCAGATATAGGAAGATATTCCATGGCTTGTTCAATCCACTTCTCTTCTTTTAATATACATCCTAGCACAGCCCTCTCTGATTCAGGGCTGGCTGGCATAGATTTTCTATCGTCCATTTTCGCCTCCTTGCCATAATGTTTCTTGAATTAATGGTTCATAATTCATAATTACCAACTCGGTAAATATCTTGCTACGTGCAGACTTAGCACCAGCATATTTAGTTTGTATATCACGTATGTTATAGTCTTTATACATATCTCTAATTTCATCTTTATTATCATAGCTTACCATAAATTTTCCACCAACCTCATTTATAGCATCACATACTTCCTTCAATCCATTGTGCATTTCCCAGTCAAATTGGTGCATATAATAGTCACCTCTTTCACCAGCCACTACATATGGAGGATCAAAATACCAACAATCATACTGTCTTGGTGGATACTTCTTAAACAGTGTACGAAAGTCAAGGTTCTCTATTGTTGTACCTTCAAAGTATTTTCTGGAGTACTTCAATTCTTCTAGAAGTTCTTGTCTCCATTCAGGTTTAGGTGTCTTAGAAAATACACCATATGGATTCTTGTTAAATGAATTTCTTATAAGAAAATAATAATGTGATGCCCTCTTAGGGTCTGGTATATCCATCACCTTACCAGCCATAATCTCAGCCTTGAATCTTGTATAGAGTTCTCTACCTCGTGGTATCCAATATACATTCTCAGAAAATTCCTCAAATCTCTCCAGTATAGTAATATAAAGATTTACTATATCATTATCAATATCATTGACTACGTTCCATACAGTTTTCTTTTTACGAAAGAACATACTGAGTCCGCCAGCAAAGGTTTCTATATACCTTTCATGGGGAGGAAGCATTGGAACTAATCGTCTTGACAGTTCAAACTTCCCCCCGTAGTAAGGTATAATGACTGGACAGGACGGAAAGTCCGGCCCAGCCACTATGCTTCCGCGATTATGGTAGGGGCGTTTGAGGCCATCTTCTTCATTTCAGGCCATATTGTTGACTCGAACTGATGAGTGGCTTCTTTTTCTCTATCCATTATGTGAGTCGAAACCCACGTTAGCATATTGAGAAGGTCCCAATATGTCTTTGGCTTGCTCTTGAGAGTGTAGTTTAAAGCTTCTTCCATATACTGTTCAGGTAGAAGTTCTAAGGCATTTGCTATATGACCTTGAAATACAGGAGTATCTACTAACTCTTGCATATCATTCTCAGCAATAACCTTACTTGCTTCTACAATCTGAGGTATAATCTCATCTAGCTTATCAAGGTTAGGGTTATATACAGAGTGTCTGTTATTTATCTTGCCAAATATCTTACCTATCTTCATTCCATTAGCACATATTAGCCTGTAGGCACCTGCTATTACATTAACAGCTGTTGTACCATCATAACTATTACCTATGTTTACAGTAGGATTAACAAAGTCACCTTCAGCTATCTCTACTTTATCAGGGAATGTGAATGTCCAGTTACTTCTTCTACCATTAGAGAAACTTCTGGCTTCAGTTAGTTTTGCCTTGTGAGTTTTCATTATTGGCATAACATGTTTCATTACTTCCTCGTTGGTGACAAGTCTATATTCACTTGACATACAACTAAGAACCTCAGATGTGTCACACCTCACAATAAACTTATAATCAGTTGAGTTCTTTAGTCCCTCAACCTTAATTGAGTCTTCTACTACATCGAACATCGTTGGTCCGAACATTGTTATATCACTCATCATTCTCTCCTTTTTCTAGTTTTAATATTTCCTTTTCCCATTCGTCATATGTGGTAAGAACCTCTGCACCAGGTACTTTTCCGTGCATGAGTTCTTGATTATTAGTCATCTCCTCTCTATTTAATTTATGATTTAATATCATAGCCTGCAAGTAAGCAAACCCTTTACCCTGATACATTCTATTCTCTATATAGTACTGGTCAATGCACCATTCTACAACATCATCACTACAGTGTTCTATTGTATTGAGAAACTTTTTAACACTATTAGTATCTATTCTACTTGAAGGGATTGCACTTTGCATCTTTCTCATCATTCTTGTAAGACCAACTCGTGTAGATTTTGATCTCTGTTGCAACAAGACTGATATTTCTTTATTTCTTTTTATACTGTATTGGTGACCACATCTAGGACATCTCTTACTCTCCGCCATAAGATTCACCTATATCAGATTCATCATACCGTACTGAGTCGCCCTTCCATATACCATCATCTATTAAACTATTTTTTGTTGCAAGCATTTCATCGGCTGATTTCTCAGCATGTATAAATCCACACTCTTCTCCTAAATATTCAATTAATTCGGCTCTTCTATTGCCATCCACTAAATACGCTATCCATGACATTTTACTCATTTCGTCTCTCCTTATGTAATTTCTTAACGGATGTGCTCCCAGCAATCCAAGCCTTAGTCCATCCGTCTTCTGATTCTATGAGGACCTTTACACCATACTCATTCTTATCAATAGACAGTCCCCTTTTATTTCCCTCTATTATAAATCCAGTATTAACAGGTAGGGCATCTAGAGCCCCGTAACCTATCGGATATTTGAGCGTCAATTTCTTCCGCTTCTTCTTTTTTAAGTTCGAACCTTGTTTTACTTTCATTTTTTAACTCTCCATTCTCCGTAGCCTTAAATTTTTCATATTCGTTTTCATATTCTTGTCTCATGTTTCTAAAGTTTTCAACAAGATCATTAGCTACATTCAATTCTTTTTGTAATGTTTCTGCTTGTCCATTGTGTTTATCTAGTTCTTTTGCTACTTCTGATATTCTTGCGGCAAGGGCTGACTCAAGACCTCTATACTCATCCATCTTTATTTGTATTGTTATTGAACCTTGATTATCCATTTCATTCTCCAGATGCATATAGGCACCCTAGTCAATACTAGAGCGCCTATACTAATTTAATAGGAGGCCCGGCGAGAGGGAGATAAGGAGAGACTTGGAAGGAGCCAAGCCCCCTAAGTATTATGTCTCTTATAGTCCTTGTACCCATCTCAAATTAATACCTCACTTAATATCCATCAAGTCATTTATGGCCTTTCTAGCTTTAACTCCCTCATCATACATAATCGCCGGTCTATCATGCTCGACACCACATTCATAGTTTGAACGCCGGGCATACCATGTTAATGCTGTTATTACAATGTTGTGTTTCTTACGTTCTATGGCGAGGTCTTTACATAACACTTCTACTGGAGAAGGCCCAAATTTCTTTGTCTTTTTAATATCCTTCATAGCTTTACCTGCCACATTTATAAATGGTCCATCTTCATCTACATCCACATCAAATACTTTATCACCTTCATCTTTATCAAAGAAAGTAACCTTTGATTTACGATTAAGATTCCTCGCTTTCTTTTGCAATCTCTTATCCTTCTTTCTTTCTAAGTCGAGTGAACAATTACCATGATACCACTTATCATTATACACCCTTATTTTGTCGCCCTGTTTTATTGGGACATCACAGCTGGGTCTAGGACATGTAGTATCATACTTAGCATATAGTTCAGTTGGTCGATTCATGTTATCTCCTTTTAAAATTTATAGGCTGGAGCCATAGCATAGGACGCTAGCTTTATTACAGCAATAACCCACTGGCAATGCCCAGCCTAATGTACTAAAACGGTACGTCAGCGTTAGGATCAACTTCCTCTGGACTTAGGCGTGAACCTTCAGTCCATGGAAATACCCTATTAGCTTTCCACGCACCTCTTTTCTCATTTGTCTTCTTATCAACCCACTCTTCTCGTTTAATGCGAACATAGCAGGGAAGACCAACGACATCATCTTCTTCAACAAGCATAAGCTTCTGGACTTTCTTTCCATCCACTTCTACTTCTTCTGTTGCGATGCCTAGCGCTTTAAGGAACTCAAAATAGAACCTATTCTTAGAAGAGCTACCTCCTCCTTGAAATAGGAATACTCCATTCCCATAAAAACGCTTATCTACCATATGGCTACATCCAGTTGTTAATTGTTCACCACTACCATTCTTGAGTGGTATGCGGTCACCATTAACATCTGTTTTATATGTCCAACCTTCCATATCCCACATCTTTTGTACTTGATGTTTAGCTTCATCAGCTACAACATATTGTAGGTTTACGACAGTGGCTGGACCAGCCTTGGTATTTACTTCTCTAGTGGAATATCCACAAACATGTGCTGGATATGATCCTGGTTCTATTGGGACTCTGCTTCCAGTGCCCCCACTAGAGGATGGATCATAAGTAGCATCTATCTCTTTCATTTACCGCTCCTTGTTGTTGAATACTCAGTAATGAGCTTTCTTATTTTGTCTTTTAGTTCAACCATTTTACTAGAAGGATTGTCACCGTTAATTCCTTGAAAATAGAATTGTGGTGATACCCATCCATTGTTCTTGGTCTTCATGTAAGGTTTACTACCTCTTTTTCTGGAGCTTGCAAGGCCCTTTTCTTTAAGAGATTTAACCGTGCTGTTGTTAAGAACGCCTTCTTTCTGAAGTTTCTCAACATCATCCGTTGTGAGTTTAGCCATAATATGACTCCTTTTGTGTTATTTCCAAGACCCAGATGCTCTAGCCTGTTCATAGGTAACTTCATTAACAGAAGATTCTTCTTCCACAGTATATGTGTGAAAGCTAGGATTAACTGTTAACTGTTTGTTATCCTCAGTGCTAAATAGCATCATAGGCTTACCGTTTAACTGTTTGTATCCAACGAAAGTTATCCTTTGAAACTCTCTACCATCATTGGTGCCAACCGTGTAATTATTGCCTGGTAGTAGCAATCCTTCGTCATAACTTGTGCTTACTTCTTTCATTCCTTTATACTCCCAAAATTCATTTGCTGTTAAGTGTTCCACAGGGTTTAACTCCTCACATTTCTGATCTTCCTGATTCATCAATTGCTAATCTCCTTAGTTTATTAATAGATGCATCATAGTTCCATTGTCCTATTTCCATACTCTGTATCTTTTGTTTTACTACATCCATTCTATCTGCGTCTTGAGATATTGCAACCAACTCTTCTATTTGCTCATCAGTAAGAGTTTGGTCATCCACTATATTTCTATATACATCATCAGCAATATTAAGATACATATTAAAGGCTTTCTTGATACAGTCTGTATTAGCAGCTTTTATATCATTACCAATATCTACAAATTCAGTAGAACCTTGTTTTCTCTGTATCCTATGAGCTGCCACAGCATCACCCTTTCTCCAAATACCTTCATCAAACCATTTCAACCTACCATGTACTTCATAAAATACATCTCCAATAGGTGCTGATCTAAGTATAGTCCAACTCCAACCTGGATATTCTTTATCAGCTACATCTCTCATGTAACTATATTCTACATAGTCAAGACCCATCTTTTGTTTAACATACAAAGGAGGAGTACTAGACTTGCTTACCTTCTTATGTTTATCAGTTATTTTCTTTTGTATAACCTTAGCAGCGTCAAGATTTATCTCGACACCAGCACCAGTGCTTACAACTATATCACTTTGTTTCATTTAAGTCCCCTTTTGTCTTATTTTATCTGTCATATGTCTAAATGTCCACACGTACTCTATACGCACCTCCTTTAGCTACTTGAAACCTGTTGCTATTCGATCCTTCTATGGCGTGGCAACACGCACACAGCAATATGCATTTTTTCAGTTCATTAATCAACTGTTCCCATCTTAACAGAAGTCCGTTTGCATTAAGCTCAAACTTCTTGTCTCGAAGGTGATGGAACTGAAGCCCGGCTAAGTGCTTGTCCCAACCACAGCGTTGGCATTTTCCACCAAGATAGTCAACACATTCTCTTTTCCTTGCCCACCGCCTTTTGGAGACTTGGCAAGAGGGACATTGTGTTGAGTTTGGTCTTCGCTTATCTGTGAACGTCTTTTCACAATACTTACACTTACTCATTTCTACCTCCTTATTTAACAGCTCGACTCTTTTCACGTTGTCTTTCCCAATGCCTTTTCATAATTAGCTTTGATTTGTTTGTCAAGTGGCTATCCTTAAAATATATTCTCATATTATTTGTAAGCTGGAAACCACTTATTCCACTATATTTGTTAATAGGCATCATTATCATTGAATGATATGTATCTATCCATGCATTTATATTCATGTACTACCCCTTGCCAAATGGCGTATCGCATATATTAGAAAACTCACAGTATCTACATTCCCACTCATATACTGGAACATTTGGTTCTGCACCTGCTACAAGGACATCGACCTCGAAATGTTTTATTTCTTCTATTACCTCACTAAGTTCAGCCCAATATTCTAAAGCTATAGCAATATATTTTTGGTGAACTGTTTGAGACTTTATACTACCATCATCTTTCTTATACCATAATATGGACATGTCTACATGTGCCAGTTTATGTTTATCTGCAAGACCAAGAGCATATGTACCTATCTGTGTTTCATAGTTCTTACTCGGATTAGGGTCTCTATTTTTCTTAAGACCAAACATCTTTCTCCACTTAAAACTATGAACAGTTTTTATATCTACTATTGTGCCATTCTTAGGTGGGTTATCAGGTCCATCACCATCCATTGTACATATATCAATATGACCTACTACTTTAAAGTCAGGTATTTCCACCCTATACTCAGTATAATATTGTGAGCCTTCTAAGGCTTCAGCAATATCATTATGTACAATAGTACCGAGTCTAAAATTCCTAGCTACTCTTTGGTCGATTTCTTCTCCTATATAATTTCTCATTTTATACGCTTGCTTCTTAAAGCATTGACCCGCGCTGCTAGCTCTAAACCAGCCATCGTATTTTATATACGCCCCTTTTCTAAGGTCAGATTCGTGCTGTATATACTTATGATACAGGTCAGCAATATCTATTTTCATGCTAATTTCTCTCCTTAATTAGTGTCTCTAATTTAACAAATATAGACTAGTTAACAAATAACAATTGGGGCACCCTCAACCAAAGCCTCACGTTTGGTGTTTATCCGAGGTAAGGATAAGGAGTGAGGAAAAAAGGAATAGAGTGCCCCTATTAAACCTTTGGGGCAAAAGCCTTTGTGCCAGCTGAACACAGGTTAGTTCCAACACGAGGGTTTCAAGATATCTCGCCTAACCACTTCTTTTGCCCCTATATAAAGACAGAAAAGGCTTTACGACCCTAACTCACTTAGTTTTATTCTGCCTTTGCAATTTATATTCAACAATATCAACCTCTTGTTGTAGCAATTGAACAACTCTTTGTCTGCTCCATTCAAGACCATATATGTTATGTTTATTCTGTCTATATTTCTCTTCCCTAATACGTCTTAGAAGATAGCTTCTAATAGAGCCCCATTCATCTTTATCCTGATATATAGTATCATACCATTTGCCGCAACCTTCTTCTTTACATTTTTTTAACATATTTGGAAGCCTCCACTCTCTTCACAGAACTTACCAAACTCTAGTACGTTCTCTTCATAAAATGGATAGCGCCTAGCGAAATGTTTATTCTTACCCTTACCATCACATGCATTACACGTAAAGTTTGGGTCTTTTTCTCTCTTCTCTATACCTAGCTTATCCATTCTGAGGCCTGTGCCATCACATAAGCCACAGTCCTCATCAGGTAACTCCTCTATGAAGATTTCATAGTTATCTTTATACTTTACTATTAAACCCTTTTTATGTAGAGCTCTTATCCTAGCCGCTATCTTCTTTGCTTTTGTTTTGCTAATACAATGACCACCATTGCTATATCCAGCTTCTATATCATTTTCAGATAATATACTCTTACATTCACCACTAATAAATTCCCATAGTGGTCTCCACCACCAGACATTATTTCTAAAATAGTGGCCTGGTACAGCTTTTTCAAAAGCATTTAAGTCTTCAAAAAATCGGTCTCTTTCACCTTCAGTTACTTCTTTAGACCAATCCATCGTTGGTCTCTCTACATTATGTGGATTAGTTGGTTCTAAACCATATACATCAAAGCCCATAACTAGTTCTCCTTTTTCTGTTTTTTATTCTTTTAATTTGAGCTGGTGTTCTACCATGCCTACTCAAATACTCATCCTTTTCACGTTTCTCATCTTTGCGACGTTTAGCTTTTTTATTTGGCATATTAATATCCTAATGAATGATATTAATGTGATAGTACATAATATGCTATCCATACTGAAAATATAAATGACGCTACTATCAGTGTAGGGACAACAATATATTCAAACACATTTTTTTCTTTATACACTGTCTTCAACGCACTTATATCACATTTTTCACACCATTCTATTCTTGATAGTTTCATTTAATTTTACTCCAATATGATTTATGACAACCATAGCAATATTTCCTCTCGTACCTAGCATTAGGCCTGTGAAATATCTTACACTTTATCCATTCCCAAAGTGATATTCTCATAATTACTCCTAATTTAAGGAGACCAGCGACAACTACATCGTTATCTTGCGGAGGAACAATATATTAGCTGCCGCTAGCTCCTTAACAGATTATCCTACTGTAATAGGGTTCTGGTTCTTATGATTGTAAATATCTTGGAACATGTGAACGTAGTCATCTATTCCTGGACATCTAACTAGCTTCACACTAAGATACTCTAACTTTGATAGCATCTTCTTGTGGCTATACTCTGGCAAGTCCCACAGCTTCTTAAATCCAAAGATGAATCTATCTTGCTTATTGAACTTGCAATACTGTCCAAAGTCTGCCACAGCTCTAGCAAAGTCTTCAGCTTCAGATAGGTTAGCTGTTACGGTTAGTGTCCCAGCCGTAAGATCATTTTTGACATTACCCCATCTACCTCCACATAGAACCTTCAGAGCTACACCTGATTTGAATCCGTGTCTATCTCTATATCCAGTTACTATCTTATACTGATGTAATCCCTCTCTCGTATCAGTATCAGTTGAGTACGTCTTTAGGAAGTCAGCTATCTTCCATCCATGTTGAGTACTATTGACAAGACCTACGTTATCAATCGTCATTTTAGGATCAATTACGAACCAAATAGGCTTATCAAGATTGAATCTAGCCCAATACCTATGTTGACCATCAAATATAGTCATTTTCATAGGTGCGTGGCCATTTTGTTTAGGTTGACCAACAACTATTGGATATGAATTGCCAAAGTCTATAAGACCTATTGACAACTCTAGCTGTTTTACTTTAGGTATTGATATGTCCCTATTTGAAGGATCGAAGTCAAACCTATCATAGTTAGTTGTTTGTTTTATCTGTTGCATTGTGTTCCTCACTTTGTTTGTTAGTGTAATGACTGTTTAACAGTTCATTTATCTTTATGTTCATCTTAACTAGTAATCCCATTGTGTCGTCTTGAAAGAATGATAACTCATGTTCAAGTGCATCAATTCTCTCCCTCAACACCTCTACGGCATCCCACAACGCATCTATTCTAGTATGCGATGATGAATCGATTGATAGAGGTGCTGAGTGTTTTACTATACTCATAGTAATGTCTCCCTTATTATCCACCAGGCTATGTGTCCTCCGAAATATAGAACAGACACACTGATTAGTATTATGTATGCCAGTATCATCTTATCTACTTTATCTACAGGTTTATTACTGTTCTTCATTGTATCCCCCAATTTCTTTTGTGAGTTGTTCTATATCACTCTCAGTTACACCCCAAGGGTCCTCTTTAACTATTTTGCTAACACTTAAACAGTGTGGCTGTCCATCTATATAATGATCCTGTACCTTGAATTGACCCTTCCCATCTACTACCCATAATAATATTCTAATCATTACTAGGTATAAATCTTCGTGTTCTTTGGCACCAGGCCCACTCATCTTCCTTATCATGGATAAGTTTGCAGTATATGACCTGATAACACCTTCTACTTCCTTTTTTGTTCTCACGATTGTTCCTCCTCATCTATGTATTTTTTTAACTCAAACCACAGTACTTGTTTAAATCTTAGACCAAATACTTGGTTACTCGAGTGCATCCACATCCATTTCTTCCACTCACTCCAATCACCTATTACCTTAAATGGATCATTCTGCACATGCTTACCCATCTCATCCTTACATATACCTCGATATTCTTTAAACTCTTTACCAACAATCTCCATAATATCTTTGACATCTGAATGTTTGAAGACTCACCTCCTTGGTTGTTCACTCTCATTAACTATTCTACGTACTTCCTTCTCAGCCTCACTCATCTTTAAGTGTGGATATATCTGCTCCAACTTCTCTTGACTAGGAGGCCAATCAGCTATTCCTTCAGGCAAACCAGCTTCCTTGAGTAACCTACGATGCTCCTCGTTACTTACTAACTTCTCGTACATGTCTACACCTCCAAATGTCCCACATTTACTCTGTGCGGTACTTGGGATACACAGATCAGCAAGTGGGAGCTGAGACCCTTTTTAATCACTCTTGGGTCTTGAGTGAGACCTGCCCCAGCAAGCCTTATAATCTCAGGCTGTTGCCATTGTTTTTCTACAATCAGCGCAAACACGGTCGGCGGGCATTGGTACCTCGTCCTTTGGATACTCATTGTCACAAAGAGGAAAATTACAACAACACCACCATTCTGGTGCGTTTGCCATACCCTCTAAGATGTCATCTATAATAACATCCCAACCTTCTTTACTTGGAATACGTACTTTACTCATGATCGTTCCTCCGATTTGGTTAATAAAAGCCCAGTATATGGGCGGTTCCCCATCTTTCATCCACCTTCTCGCCAAGATCATTATATAAGAAGGCTCTAGCTAACCCGTAGCTGCGGGAGTAATGTTCGATTTAAGGATATACTGGGCTAAATCTTTACAGAACCATGATTCCAAATCTTGTCCTACAGGACCAATCAAGAGCCTGGACGCACTATGATTGGCGTATGCTCTCGTGGCCCTGCGTTGGAACAAGTTTATGCCCATGTTAATAGTAATAGTATATGTATAAGGGATACAGTACAAATGGATATGGATGATATATTACCGTACCCCCTATATATACATAGTTAGCCCTAGTGGGCTATTAAAAGGAGTATTACTACTCCTCCCCCAATAATGGGTTGATCTCGGGCATCTCATCAGGTTTATCCATGAACTCAGACAGGTCCACATGTAGTAACTCTGCTTCGTTAAACAGGTTCCTAATGTCCTGGATCATAGCCGACTGACAGTCACGCTTAGATGGTATAGACCTACCTAGTACGTACCCGCGTTTAATTGGTGCACACTCCATCTTTTTACGGCCGCTCCTTAGTATGCGCAAGAGCTCACCTTTATAGTACTTTAACATATTAACTCCTTTATTTATGTTCATTAATGTATATATCAATTATTCAAATGCAATATAACGGAAATGTTAATTTCAAAGTTCTCCTTTAGGAGAACGTATAGGTAAATAAGGCTGCATATCATTTGTACACTATTCCCTTGAACAACATGGGCATTTAGCTCTAATTTTGCATATAGATGGAAACCCCTTTAACTCTCGCTAACATCAGTAATCATGTTGAGGAGCATGCTGCTTTGTA
>Ga0080013_1003565_pt1 | contig 16219 bp, 46 predicted proteins | sample ETNvirenome_6_85_FD_69236 | JGI IMG/M metagenome (GOLD analysis project Ga0080013, IMG submission 69236) | Marine viral communities from the Pacific Ocean - ETNP_6_85 (SPADES assembly) (version 2) | ecosystem: Environmental > Aquatic > Marine > Oceanic | place: Pacific Ocean | collected 2013-06-19 | reverse complement strand
CACCGGGTTGCAGCATTTACAACCTCCAGGTTGCAGGGCCAAACCCAACGCAAGCCATTATCCACCAACACACACAGCACGTTGGCACCGTGTTCTGGGTGCTCACGCACAATGACGCCAATTCCCACCACTGCATTGGATGGAGCGTGACGAAACACGCGCACAATATCACCGGCTTGCATTTACCACCTCGTAATACCTTTCGTTAAAGCCTCGCGCAGTGAGACCAGGGAGGTAACGCCGCTCCAGATCGGTTATCACCATTGGGTTACCCGATGGGCACGGGTGCATAGATAACACCACGCCAACGCGCCCGTCCATTTCGGGAAACATACGGTTGCCGTTTTGGCATCTACTACTGATATCTTTAAATCTCACCAGATCACCGACTTGCATTTAGAACCTCCACGTTAGCGACACGATCCCAGAACGTACCGTAAGCACCCCAGTTCACATGCACAAGGCGTATCTTATCTTTGTCCATTTTATCTATTCCCATGACAATGCCCATACGCTTCCCTGGTCGGGGCTCACCATTCACCATGGTCGTGGCGCGGGATGCGCTGGACTTATACGTCACCAGCGTACCCACCGTAAACGCCGCCTGAGCCTCCGCAGCACCCGCAGACGGCTCGCGGGTAGGCTCTGTCTCTGCGACGGCACACGCGGCAACGTCGGGCGATTGTCCCACCGTGTGGAACCACTCGCGGTATGCTGCTGCAATCTCGTCCTTTGCGTCATGTGCTGCTTGCGTAGCACGGATCCGGCTACGTGTTTTATTGTCCCACTCTGCGATACCCGCAAGGATCAATATCTCGCATGCAGTGTTGCCACGTGCGCACGTCTCGTATGAAAGCCCATTCACATCCGGAACGGGAGACGCATCACGCCGCGAGCCTTCTGCCGCTGCCTCTGCGATGGTCAGTGACTTTACAGTCAACAACACAAACGCAATGATCAACTCTGTTAGAGTGAGCATCGCGGTGCCAATAGTAGTATACGTCTCTTTATTCATTCTATGCCTCTGCGCTCTCGGTGATCTCGGCAGCGAAGACCAACATAGCAGCCCGCTCGTCAGTCGTCAGTGTCTCATCGGTGCGGATGCGCGCCAGTTCGGCATGCAGCGCAAGCTGGATCGCCAGTACGTTATGGGTTGCTGCGTTCTGCTCCATAGGAGTCATTGCGGCTACGGTTTCGGGTGATTCAAGTGTGAAGTCAAACATTGTTGTTACTCTCCTCTCAGCCCTGCGCGATGATAGCAGCCAAGTCCCCACCGGACATGTCCGCAGCGGTCTTCTCGACCACCGCGCTGAACGTGATATCTGCGCCCGGCTTGCGGATCGCGGTGACGGTGCCACCCTCGACGCCCAGAAGCAGAACGCCTCGGTTCGCCTTGCGCGGACGGAAGAAACCGACCGCCTTGACGTTGTTGGCCTTGCATGCAGCGCGGATCTGGCGCTTCGCGTCCTTCCAGGTGACACAGGTGAGATCGGGGGTAGTCGTGAGGGTTCCAAGGGTTTTAGCGGACATGTGATTCGCTCCTAAGCGAGTGGGTTACATATAAAATTTAGTCACCAGAGCGGCGACGGCAAGGGGTAAGGTGTCAAGTGAATGTCAAAAGGGCAGAACGCTCCTGGTGCCCCTGTGCTGGCTCCTATTGGCTCGCGGGTGTCTGCACACTCGGAAGCCAGCAGACGCCGGCACAGAGCCTCCCAGGTTACTCCACGGCTACCACTCGCTCATTGGTCTGGAAGTAGGGGCGCGCTGCATACTGGGGTGTGGTCATCCACATGCGTTGACACTTGCTGGCGACTGGCTTTGGCGCGCACAGGTCCGTGAGGATGATGTGACCGTCAAAACCCTTTTGGTTAACGTATTTCGTCGGTGGGTTGAAATCCGTACCACCACACTTAACACGTTCCCAGTTACGTGACTGTCCCTTCTTCCATGTGTATACCAGAGACTCATCTACTTCTGTATCAAATGGTATTACAGTAAATTCTGCAATCTCGGACAACTTATTCAACTCAGCGAAGAACAGAGCCAACATAGCATCATCTACGGAACCCGACTGGTCAATGGACACAGCGATGCGTGCCTGACGGCGCACCCGCTTGCCTGGGTGAATCTTAGGGAACCGCTTGTTAAGGCGTCGTGGCGTGCTACGCTTGTCTGCACGCTGTGAGGTCTTAACGAAGTAACGCAAAACCTTACGCCAATCAATCTTAGTTGTGATGGAATCCAGAATCTGCTTACGCATGTCGCTGGTCATCGTGCCCCAGTTACGTGCTTTCTCCGCTTCCTCTGCTGCCTTCTTAACGGCATCGCGCAAACGCTCCTTTGCAATGTCACCAGCCGTGCCTTCGGTATCGCCAAAGTCATCGTGTGAATCAAAGCTATCGGCATCACCGAACGGGTCGCCGCCTTCGCCTTCGCCGCCTTCGCCTTTCTCGCTCTCTTCCTGATCCTGCTCAAGACGTGCCTTATACCATTCATATGTTTGATTTAGCGGATACTTTGCGAATGGGCCCTGACCTGGAATACAAGCCTTCATAGGCTCGCCCTTGCCGATGACCGGTCCTGGCTCATTCTCGTTAGGCAGTTCGTTAGCGATATGCGAATTGATAGCGAGATCCATCGCAATGTTATCCAGACGCTTCAATCCGCCCGGTGGCTTGCGTCCGGTCACATGCTCGAAGATGATGTGATAGAACTCATGTTTGAGTACACCCAATTGATGCTTATCCGACAACGCACCCATGAACTCAGGGTTATACATTAGCTCGAATTGAGCAGACGATGGATTCACGCGGACGCCCGCAGTCGGGATCGCCGTGGATCGCGTCTTTTCGATGCGCCTGGATAGGGCAGCGAAAAATGGCTCATTCATCAACAGGCGCGCGGTGTGCATATTGAGGTTAAAAGGTTTGGGGGTCTTGTCATCGGACATGAAAAATTCTCCTTACACTGTAAATATAGTCACGAGGCATCAAAGGTCAAGCCAGAATTGTCAAGAGCCTGTCAACTGTGATCCAGTCGATGCCAATGTGCATTTCGTCTACCCATTCGTGTTTTTGTTGAGTGTGAACCCACACTTTGTATTCCATTCTCGTCTCACTCGTTCCATAACGTGTGCGATTGGTTGGACGTGTCTCCAACACGATCCCAGTTTCGGGCTTCTTGATAATGACGGCTCGAAACAATAGATCGCCTACTTGGATATCGTCTCTCAACTAATAATCTCCAGATCGCGGGTATCGTATGGGAGAGCGCCAGCACTGCCCAGCAACGCCGGTTGAATAAACTGCAACATCACAAACCGATCCTCCAGGCGCGGGTACATAGCCCGCATCGCCGCACTGTCACGCCACCCGACAACCAGAGCCAGGTTATCCTCAGACATCCGGGTAACCGTAACAAGGTTACCCGGCTTTGCGGATACGTTGCGCATCACCCACCCAGGATCTTGACGAGGTGTTCGCTGACGCTGGTGCCGTCCGCTGCGGTAGCCTTGTGCAGCTTGATGCAGTTATCCACGCACTCGTTATCACCTACGACGGTCCAGAGCTTCATAGCCACCTCAGAAGGCAACATAACGAAATACGTTGCCAGGTTTGCCATGCGCTCATCTGACAGTGCCTCTGCGAACAAGTCTGATGCTTGCATCTTTTCAATCATGGCACTGTGGTCATTGATGCCCCACTGCTCCACCTTGTCGAACTTGGCCCTGTCGAGGAGGTCTTCGATAGTTACCTGCCATTCGTACTTCTCAACGAAATCCTTAACGGAAACCGCTGCCTCAAAGCCAACGAATGCACACGCAAGGTTGTAGAGCAGATCCATGTTACCCTTCTCCTCGAATACGCCAGCCGGAACCGCAGCGTTGTTGAAACGCTCCCAGGATCGACGTGACGGATAGACCTTGTTCGGCTCGAAGTCGCCAGTGTGTTCCAGGTGTGCGTGGTTCTGGTTAATGAAGTCCCACACGATCTCGTGGATCTTGCCGTCCTTTGCCCAGTCGAGCCAGTCTTCGATAGACGGTTCAACGTCAAACACAGTCCAGCGGTCCAACTCAGCCGGATCCATCTCACCCACTTGGTACTGTGCGCCATGCTCGCCACCGTTGACGGCAGCAAGGATCAGCGTGTCCTTGTGGAGAAACCAGCCGTTAATCTTACGGCTATCCGTAAGCTCAAACAAACCTTGGCGGACTTCGGGTGTTGCCCGATCCACCTCATCCAAGAACAGAACAACGGGCTGCGTACATGCAACGATCAGCCAATCCGGCGCGTTCCATGTCGTCGCCTTGCGACCGTTGATCGCCGTCTCGGCGGTGTCGGGCAGGCCCAGAAGGTCTCCCTCCGTCATCTGTGATGCCCGGCGCTCGATGACCGGAAGATCGCGCTCCTTGGCGGTCTGATAGACCACTTGCGACTTGCCGATGCCGTGCCGACCGCGTAGTAGGACGGGCAAACCGCAATCGAGAATGTGCGTAACGGTTTCGAGAAATGTTTTGAAGTCAACTGCCATGATGGGGGTCTCCGTGAGAGAGTGAAAAATTCGCCTTACACAATAAATATAGTCACGAGGGACAAAGGGTCAAGAACTTTCTTTGTCAAAAGCATGTCAACGCTTCTTGTCCTTAAAATGACTGTCGGTAACCGTGGAAGAACCTGCATAATAGTCGGCAGGGATTTTATCCCACCCGTTCGGCGGCGCTTTTGATACGAGCGTCCGAGCGTCGTATCTGTCTGGATCTCCATCTGTCGCCCATGATCCCACCTGGCGATCACCAGAAATCTTAACACCCGTCTTATCGTCTTCTTCGTAAAGGTGTGGCAGCGGAAAACTGGTTGTGTTGCGTGCGCCCACCTTACACACTTGATCCAACCGGCGCACCATAAGCGGCTTCGGGTACTGGTGTTGATCGGTGATATTGTCCCAGTTAATAGAAACAACCATATAGGGATAGTTACGTGATTCATATACCTGACCGCCCTTACCATCGGGATAATAGCCATAACTGTTATAGCTAATGGTAGCGCCAACGCCGATACCTTCACGCTTCAGGGCAGCAACCACCTTCTTACGCACAATGCCATTCTGTTTTGCTGCTACTTTTCGATCCTTCTTGAGTTCCTGGCACGTGCGGCGGGTGTGCCCCCGCCCTTCGTCACCATATGACCCATGCTTATATTTGCAATAGGAACACCGACGCTTGGCGCTCGATGGGCGCGTCACCTTGTTACCGGTACGCGGATCGATGCCGGTGCGCTCGATTAGTCTCTGCGCGGCATGATCAATTGAGGCTTCGCTTTCCTTGTTCCGAACAGCAAAATCGTAACGGTCGCGGTAACGCTGCGTTAGATCGGGACAGGTCCGCTTATTGTGACCGTATGTGTAGCAATTTCTACATCTTGACATGAAATTTCTCCTTACTCTTAAAATTTAAGCACCAGCCAGCGCTGGTCAAGGGGGTGGTTGTCAACAAAATGTCAACAAGCCACGCTGATGGTTTTTAGGTCGCAGATCCGGTAGGTGCCACAATACCCAGTGCTCAACCAGTGTACGGTAGCCTCTATCTGACTCCCCCATGCTGATCGCACAGACATCACAATCCCAGGTGGACCCCTAAAACGCGGTTTAGAAACAATAAGTTGTACCAGATCACCGATTCTCATTTATAACCTCACAAACATCGCGCCCAAACAATAATGTTTTACCCTGGCTAACCAAGAACACACGGGGCAATCGCTTCCGGTGTATCCCAAATTGTTCCATACGCACGATTACACCGATCTGTCCTGCGCAGGTCTGCCCATATGGGCTAATCCTCACTAAATCACCGACTTTCATTTACCAACTCCAAAAGCGTCCTACTCCATGGAGTAGCTACTCCATGATGACGCTCGTACCGGCGTTGAGGCCCATTCAATAGAACAACCCAGTTACCATTACCCGCAACATGGGTCACTAAAAAAGCCCCTTCTTCCGATGCGCGGTAGGGATGCCTAAACCTTACTAAATCACCGACTTTCATTTATAACCTCCAAACTTCTTTTAGGGGTACTGGTGCGTATGTTGTCCTGCGTCCACATAACAATCTGTCTCTCATCTGTCCCAGGTATCTGTCGAATCACGATCCCGATCCACTGAGTCCATTCCTTTGGTCCTGAGTTATATCTAACCAAATCACCGACTTTCATTTACTACCTCCAATAAGTGCGGAAACACATATCTTGAACCGTTAGCAAACAAAACTTCGGGTATATCTCCCAGTTCATCCTCAACAAACCCGATCACAATGCCCATAGACCCATCATGATCCATAAGATTCGGTGCTTTTACCAGATCACCGACTTTCATTGATCACCTCAGCCAGCCCGGAGCACACCCTGCGCTTGCCTCGCTGCGTAAGAACCCAAAAGGCACCACCAGAATAGACCGATTCGATCACGATCCCGATCAGCGCCCCGTCGGACGCGGTCCAGCGCACCAGATCACCGACTTTCATTTATAACCTCGATCTCGTTAATGGGCAACCAGCCGAACCAATCGCCCGAACGCACAAAAACACACCGAACACCCGCAAAGCAGATCGGCTTGTCTTCTCGCACCAGCTTGAACACCGGTCCATGCTCGCGCAAACGGTTGCGTGTGCGAGCCGACGCGCCCGATACTGCTGTAACTCTCACGATCTTCATTCCTTCACCTCTGGAAGAGACACAATCACCAATGATTTGCCTCCCATCCGTTGCTTGCCATTCCGAGGCCATAGGACCACCGGATTGCCCACACCCTTCGCGTTCAGTGTCCCAAAGTGGTCATACGCCATGACGATGCCCACCTGGGTCTGATATATCGACCGGGCGTACAGGGGGCTCATTCGGACGAGCGAGCCAACGGGAATGTGAGAAATTTCCTTCATGCTATAAATGTAAGCACGTCAGTCGTGCCGACAAGGCACCCACCGTCAACAGCATGTCAAGACTCGCTCAATAACTTCAGGGCTTCTGGATCCTCATCTTTATATACTCTGCACTCATCGAACCAGTAAACATGCACGCCGCTCCAGGGAACATAATTATCGTTACCGAATCCCGTCACAACCCCTTTGGGTAACTCATCCCACTGGCGATCATCGCGTTCTGCCCATCGTCCACGCAATTGAACTAAATCACCGATCTTAAATCCGTGTTTCATCCTACCACCTCCCACTTAAATTCATGTATTATCATGTGTAACCGTCCGCGCCTGAGCACACACAGATCACCTTCGTTCAATGCAATAGAATCGGGCAACGGGCCCACAGCATTGTCACCTAAACAGTGCTGCATTATGTCCCACCGACTGACATCACGTACCATGCCCTCACGTGCAACAATGACCACACCGATATCACCGGTGGGTTTGTGCCTTAAAATGTCGCCTGCCTTAAACATGTCTTTCCTATGAAGTGTAATAGGGATCCTGTGTGTTGTGTGATCTTCCTCACACCGGTAGCCTCTCTGCAACTGTTTGTTTTCCCGTTTCATTGTAAACGCTTATGGTTCGTTAGAGACATAGAACCACCATAACGTAATTTAGACACACAGGATCCCCTGAGATTATGCTTACTTCATTCTCTTAATGTGCCTCTCTTCCACGTTTATGGGTTTAATTCCACCATAAGGCAACACCTTATAGTGCTTTGCGCCATTAGCGGCGGAAATGATAGGAAGATCGTGCGAAATCACGACCGCACCCTTTGCAATGGCATTGCGCACGCTATACGCCGCACTCGCGCGGGGCTTTACTCCACTCCCCACAGCATACTTAGCGTCTGCCTTGTGTGCCTTCAATACCTTTTGTGCATACTTATTGTTGTACAGCTTCATGAAAAACCGCTTGGGTGGCACGTAATCAGCATTACTGCGGATTGCATGCACATATTCACGATAGTATGCGGTCGTAGCGTAGTAATTAGCGAGCACGCCTGCATCATCAATGTACTTTTCGCGATACTCAGTGGGCCACATGTTACGTGCCGCCAACGCATCATCAGTATACTCGGCACTGATGTCCGCCAGCTTTGAAAGCTGCGCCTCCGACAATGGATTATCGAATCCGCATGCGTGTCCGGTCATCGCTTGCTCTCGAAGTGACTGCGCAAAGCCCATATTCCAGCTTGAAGCGTCTTCTTCGGGCATACGAGCGATCAGATCATCAATTTCCTGCACGATATCAGGCTTATCGCTGTCTTCCAGGGTGGCGCGAGCCTCGATCATGGCTTCCAGATTATCAACCCAGTGCCGCCGACCCGTGGTCAGCATGCGCTTGCGCTGGTAATACGCCAGAAGCGATTTAGCAAAATTCAGCTTTGAAGCAGGCAAATTCGGACTATCCACGATAGCCTGCAACCTGTCGCCAAGGGTGATTCGGGGCATGTTTTTCTCCTTACTCTCTAAATATAGTCACGACAGCCGAAAGGTCAAGATTTTGGTTGTTAAAACCATGTCAAGACTCTTCTGACTCGTAAACCCGCCGGAATCTATCGGCTCGATCATAAATCTGAGACAGTTTAACATCTCCGACAGGCTTAACAAACTTTACTTTATACGCGCCCCAGTCACCATCCCACATCGTGTGCTCCATAACGAGCCCGATGCCACCGGTGCGCATGTGTCGCACAAGCGATCCAACTGTGATACGTTTACGATTCACTAATAATCTCCTCTTCGGTGATACCAGTCACAACCATAATCTGCTTGCGCAGGTGCTTACCGATGCGTGAATGTACCATTTTCAGGTCAGGATCCTCTGGATCCATGTCGAAAGTGAAACGCCCCCACATATCTATGCAGTCTTGCCCTTCTGCGCACAAAAACCGAGAACACATCTCGGTCAGTTCTGATTCGGTCATAATGTTTTACTCCTTACTCTAAATATACACACCCCTTGATTAAAGGTCAAGGGGTGAATGTCAGAGATTTGTCAAGACTTGTCGGCCATGAGTGCGCGTTCCTTCCGGTAAAGGTGAAGTCATCGCTCATGATCTTGGCTACTTCACCCAGCGTCAATTGACGTGCTGCCTTGTGTCTTTTGTTTTGTGCTCGCACAAGTTTATTGTAACGCTTCTTAACATATTTCGCCGCATAAATGTTTGGTATCCCAATCACTTTCATTCGATGCACCATTCCACGGGTTGCTTTCTCCGTATCCGGTTTAGTTAATACTGTTTCATAACCTGTTATTTTGCCGTTTATACTCTCGACATGAGTTTGACTAACGTAATACTTCACTTATTACCTCCAAACAACGATGTTTAATAGGGTACATTGCTGCACCTTCGGGATCGGGCGCTCTAAACCATCGAATTTTGACCCAGTTGGGCTGAAAGCGATCCCTACCTATCACTATTCCGACATCAATACCTTCACTCCCGTTCCACATTACCAAATCACCCACCTTCACTAATCACCTCCACATGAACCGAGTACCGAAGGATCCTCTCCCCTTTCGTGGTTAGAATGAACATAGTACGAATATGCTTCTGGAGAACGGTGTTGTGTGTCTCAAGAACAATACCATATGTGTACGGTGGCGCAATACATCTCTTCTTCGTACACCAGCCTTCCCGTATCAGATCGCCCACTTGCGCGAACCATCCTGGTTTAATTGCTTCCACTTATAACCTCCAAGTCTCGTGATAGATACCTGCGCTTGTGATTAGCGGTGCCAGTACCGATCAAGTGTAGCAAGTGTATTCCCTCCTCCGATATGCCGCCTCCGATTGGCCTGTGAGACTCCAGAATCAACCCAATGGTTCCTTGTGGCACTCCAATAGATGCGCGTTTGATCTTTACTAAGTTACCGACTTGCATTTATCACCTCAGTTTCGTCTGCTTCCCATTCTTCCCGACTGCCCTCAATATGGACTTCCACATCGAGTACTCGATACTCATCCTCACATAAAATACGTGTGATCACTCCGATACTATCGGGACACCACTGTGGTAGCCGACGCTTAACCAAATCACCTACTTTCACTAATCACCTCAAAATGTCCTGACCATGCGCTTTCTTCTAATGCCTCGTCAACCCATACAAAATCAATGTACTCGTGGACAGGCGCGCCGGGATGTGCCTGCGATGTCCGCGACCTGATAACTAACGCTATGTCGCCGGTTTTCTTGTTTCTAATCAAATCACCTGTTTTCATTTATCACCTTCAAAATGTGATCTTGCGTTCAATGTTAACATCGTCAAAGCCCCAGCCTCGTACTACGTTATCTTCGTTCTCCTCGCCTATGCGAACAAAACGATAGAAGTAAATACCATCTTCTGTGCGAAGTCTGTCCGTATCCTCCTCTGGTGGGATCTTCGCATCGTCGCACCAATCCATAAAATCGGTGATAGCATCGATCTCTTCGTATCCCTCGTGCCACTTAATACCATTCCAGTTAAACAGAATGTTGCCAGTGCCGCAAAAATCGTTGACGCGCATATTTGTTTCACCAAAACACAGTGCCCGTGCTTTTGGCGACTTCGCCAACGTGGCTAAGAACTGTGGCATCACCTCTTTGGCGACAACAAAAACGACTTCTGAACGATATCCCATGAAAAATTCTCCTTACTCTCTAAATATAATCGCGGATCACCCAGCGGCAACCGGTTGGCTGTCAAGAGAATGTAAAATGGAGCCCAAGATCAGAATCGAACTGATGATCTCATCCCTACCAAGGATGTGCTCTACCAACTGAGCTACTTGGGCAATATGGTGGCTCCGGTGGGACTCGAACCCACAAGCCCGTACGGGCGTCAGATTTTGAGTCTGATGTGTATGCCATTTCCACCACGGAGCCATGGTTATGGTGCTACCTGGGTTATAAACACTTCACATTCATAGTTATGGTGGTCCCATGTGTGTTCGCTCCATTCTCGAAAAACACGTGTTAGATCCTCGCGCGTCAGAGCCTTTAATTCTTCGTCTTTCCACGGTGGATATGTTTCCTCGTCTTCTGCGTTATCAAAATACGACGCATCCACTGCTAAATACTCTAACACAGCCCAAATCGCGGCATTCATTGCGCCTTGTTCTGTTATGTGTGTTGAGACAGAAATTTCTCCATCCCATCTCTGCACAAATGCCCAAATCTTCATGAAATTATCTCAAACCTATTTGCGTGAAAGTGGGAACCTTTGACCAATACTTGTTTAGTGCCGATGGGGTGGATCCATTGGACCGCTAAATTACGCTTGTTCTCGCGAATCACAAGGCCAATCGCCCCCTCAAATTCAGGATAGCGACCATCGAAGTCCACAAATCTTACTAATCTTCCAACCATGCTATAAATATAGTCACAGGAAAAGAGAAAACAAGGGCATCTCTGTCAAGAGAATGTCAAGAGTGCTGGACACTCGAAAGAACGCGAACGGTGCTCGCTAAATGAAATTCGCTACCTACGTGACCCGCTGTATACTTCACCCAGATGTAATAAAGCGGTACGTAACCGTCCACAGAAGCCTTCTCTACTACATCTGTAACGAGTCCAAAAATGTTTGTTGGCTTACCAGCCAACGTCAAAATTTGAACAAAATCACCCACATGATGACCGCAGTTAATCTGTTGCACTAATCACCTCCACGTCTCGATCAAAAACCCATCCCTCAGTACCATCAAGCCATTTGACATGATATCCCCTTTGCCACTCGCCATCCCTTTCTGTTGCAACCACGATACCTGTCTTTTTGGGGGGCTTTAAGATACCGTGTAACCAATCGGGCCCTCCATACAATTTCACTAAATCACCTACTTTCATTTATCACCTCGATATCTACTGACGCTACACACCCTACGGTTCCGTTAGACCATTGGATAGAATAAGTAGCGTGCGGGAATCCGTATTCTGATTGTTTAATTCCCACAATAATTCCGACTTTTTCTTTTTGCAGCACCACATCGCGAACATATGGCGTATATACTAACCTCACCAAATCACCCAGCTTCATTTAGCACCTCGATATCATAGTTCTTTGTATCAATAACTCCCCTTTCGCTACCCCCTATCAATATAATCCATAGCCCGTGATCGGGTGGTGGGTACTGTGTTAGTACCAAACAGGGGCGCGACCAGCGTGCATACATGTCCGGTTGAAAATTCGGCCTATATACGATTAAATCACCCACTTTCATTTAGAATTTCCAACACACCGCCGGTGCAACGACTTCTCCCCAGATGTGTGGGGATCCACTGCACGCTATATTCAGGTGAGAGCGTCACGTTGAGGGGTGTATATACTCTCACGATGACTCCCATTAAATGGGTGTCTTGTCTCTTATGTTTTACCAAATCACCGACCTTCACTAATCACCTCTATGAGCCTTTTCAAAATAGGGCTCACCCTTCCATCGTTCCATGCGACGGTTACCCCATTGAGGCTTTCATGGTGCAATTCCACAATGATGCCCAAGCCCCCAGGCTCGAAATTAAGATATCTCACCAGATCACCGATTTTCATTTAGGATCTCCACGTCTCCGACAGTCATATATTCCAACTCTCCATCTGTCCAGAGAACCTTATACATAGTCCCCCACACGTCTCGTTGGACAATTTCAAGAATGATACCAACCTGATGCGTATCAGGATACAAGTTCTTTACCAAATCACCCACACTCACTAATCACCTCTACATTCCCGTGTTTGAAATCGGAATCGAAAACTTCCCATTCTCCGCAATCAAAAAGCACATTCCATGCCGCGTCGAGAGCGGGCCCCTGATAAGTGCGCGCCAGGACAAGCCCAACACGGTTACTGTTGTGTGCGCAAAAGAAACAATCGCAAGCAAATTCTCCCTCAAAACATATGCGCACTTTAAGTAGATCACCCACTTTCATTATCATCGCTCCTCTGGTCAAAAAACTTGGAAGGCTCAAACCCATCTTTATATCCGATGATTCGACCGTCTTTCCATACCCGATTTATCAATTCCTCATGTTCATCTACTGTGTGATAGTAATACGAAGCGTCTTGAATGATCCCCTCGGTTGGGTGTGCTACCTTGTAAATAGGATGATCTGCGCGTAACCAGCCCTGCGGGCTTGGATTCTCTTCGTCCCATTCGGTCACATCCAGCACAATGCACCACCCGCCTGGCTGACGACTCTGCCAAACCAAATCCCCTACTTTAATCTCGTAGAGGAAGCCTTGAACATTAGCTACCACTAATCACCTCAAGTTTAGATATATGGCATGGGTTTTGGGAGGCTGGCCATCGAACAACAACATAACCATTTGCGGAGTCGTACCAAGCAACAACTATTCCAATGCCATAGAACAGCGCGCGGTGTTTGACTAAATCACCGACTTTCATTGATCAACTCCATCTGTGTTATTGGCCAAACCGCGCGATCTCCATTTAATCGCAGCACACAAACCCAGCCGGGGTGCTCGAAACCTATTACCACACCCAGGCGTGGCTTGAGAGCGGCTGTTAGTTTTACCAAATCACCGACTTTCACTTATGACCTCCGCATCTTTATTCTCTTTGCCCCAACTAATCTCATTGCAGCCCCTTTCATAGAAAAAATAAATAACAAAGCCAGTCAAATTCATCAGCAAGGCGCTTTCTAAAGGATCCCTCGATGCGCTAAAAAGCAACACTATGAAACTATTGAAAATAGCTATCAGCCTCCAAATGATTGCCTTTATTAAACTTCTCTTTTTTGTTTCTACATACATATAATATCACCGACTTTCATTTTACCACCTCGATCTTCGACACTCTCCATTGTCCTTTTCCCAGGCGCGTCATAACAGTAACAGAATCAAACGAAAGGATCCCCCCTGTTATTCTCGATGGCTCCTCGATGATTATTGCTACCTCTTCGCGACCGTTAATGACGCGCTTTACCAGATCGCCCAGCTTCACTTAGCACCTCCAAAATAGGCGTAACATAGGGCTGTATCGTCCCACACGACCATCTAACCCACACCATGGTCAGGCCTGACAGTGCACTGTCAACCTTAACAACGATACCGATGTCCGTCCATAAAGTGCTTACGGGTTTTACCAAATCACCCACCTTCATTTAGCACCTTTCCACATCAATAGCTCGTCTTCCACGCCAGCAACTAAGCTCGTGTACCATACCCATGTATGACTGCAACCCATTCCTTGCCACAGAACCAGCACACGCTGTTCCTGCGGAACGCCAAACTTAATGATGACACCATAACGAGAATCTTTCTTTGAGCGAACCCAATCACCGGCTTTCATGTGCTTGCCCCTTGTGCTTCACCTGACGGACGTAGCCGCGCTTGCTGTGGTAGCCAGCGCCGCGCCTACCCGTCAACCCCTTGGCGTGAGCCGCGAGCCAGTTACGAGCCTTCGGGGGCTTGTTCTTGTTGCGCTTTCGAGCCATGGTTTTTCTCCTTCTCTTAAAATATAGACACGAAAGGGTAAAAGGTCAAGGTTAATGTTGTAAAGCGTTTGTCAAGTGCCGTAAATGGGCCTGAGTTCGTCGTAATCAACAAGATGATTTTCTACTAAGTGTGTCCATAGATTATACTTTTTTGATTTTGGGTTTAAACTTCCACGTAGAGAATACATCGTAGTGGTCGAGGAGTGCGTGTAACTGGAGTGGTATTTTTTGATTAGCTCACTCATTTGTTTATGTGAGATAAAAAAGCAATACATTTTTTCCCCTCCACTATCATAAACTTCAAAAATATAGTCGCACGGATGATGTGGTCGAATCTGTAAGAAACATATGTCTCTTTTGCTGTCGGTCATCGAGAACTTATATTCAAAGTATTTGTTGTTGGTCGAATGAAAATCTCCCTTTTTTAGTTTCGGAGAAATCTTTTTGATCAAACCGCTCATTTTTTCAACGTGAGTGTCTTGCATAAAGTTTCCCCTCTTTTGTGGCGTCATGGCTTCTAAAAACCACCAGTTATCACTACAAAACTCTGTTTTATTTTCTTTCAAATGAGTAACATGCTCTGTAAACTTCGCACGATACTCATTAAACTCATTACGTGTTAGCACTTGAAAAAACCTCCAGTTGTTTCATTTCGACTTTGTGTTTCTCGGCATTTGCGAAGATGACTGCGAAAGGCGCGGCAATCTCCAAGACAACAAAAACAACGTCAATCCACACCTCATCAGTGAAGATTGGGTTGATTTTTACCAAATCGCCAACTTGCATATTACTCCTTACTCTATAAATATAGTCACCGTCTCGGTCAGGTCAACTAATCTTATGTCAGGAGATTGTCAAGAGTCGTTAAGTCGGTTTTTGAGATTCTCAATCAGTTGTTGAAAGTGTTTTACCATATTTTCATATGCTTCAATTTCTCCCTCAACAAGTTTTGTTTCTTCTTTTGTTAGGGCCATTTATAATTCCCCTTCGATCTTTTGTAACAGCGTTTGGGCTTCCTTACTATCTGTTTGTTTGCGTAGATATTCTTTTACTTCCCCCAATAGCCATTCTGCTTTAATTAAGCGTGTTTCTTGAGTGATATACGCATCCTGGGTAGGGTGTGGCTCCTGGTTCAATGAATCTGCGCGAGATACTCGCGGATTGTTCCATCTAATTGAATATTGATATTCATCGTAGCTCATTAAGTTATATCCTCCTTGAAACTTACCTCATGACTACCTTTAATTAGTGCCACCACTGTTCCTTCGCTCCCAATTTGTTGTTGGGCCACTCTCCATGCCGGCGCAATATCATGCGTCCGTGTGTTAAGATGAAATGTGCCGTACTCACCGAGCACGTCATTTAATACTAATACTACAGTCCACATCATTTTTCTCTCCTTATGCAAATAATTTCTGATTCTGTTTCGATCCACACACGTGCTCCACATGATAATGGTTTGTCTGGCGAATATATTACCCTACATGGTCCGTTTATCACAGCTTCGTGACAGTAATCGTTTGATTTATAGGTTTTAACCGTTAATACGGCTTCTTGCTCGTTGTTCTTCCGATTGGATCGGATTATATGTTGATTTACGTGTATTCTTTTTTTCATGGTTTTCCTTAAATCGAAACTTCGATTTGTGCGGCAAGCATAGACAGCCTTTGAAAATCTAATACACCAGTCGGCTGAATAATCTTTGGAAGCGGGGTTTTTAAAAGTTTTTTCAGATTTACGCCGCGTTTGCGCAATCCTTGTGCTACGCCTTGAATATAGGGGTTACTTAACTGAGTAACATAGGGTTTACCACC
>Ga0080013_1003564_pt1 | contig 16220 bp, 33 predicted proteins | sample ETNvirenome_6_85_FD_69236 | JGI IMG/M metagenome (GOLD analysis project Ga0080013, IMG submission 69236) | Marine viral communities from the Pacific Ocean - ETNP_6_85 (SPADES assembly) (version 2) | ecosystem: Environmental > Aquatic > Marine > Oceanic | place: Pacific Ocean | collected 2013-06-19 | reverse complement strand
CAGAACGCATGGAAGGCATGGACACTGGGTGTACGTCCTGCTTACCATACTCGTAATGCTTTAGGTAACGTCCTTAATGCTTACAACATTACAGGTCTGGGCGAGAATATACCAAAGGCAATAAGCACATTTAAGGACGCAGCTAAACTGCAATACTATGCACGATGGGAAGGCAGTGACCTAATGAGGAGACAGACTGTTGATCGTCTCAGAGATATGGAGAAGGGAGCGCAAACAAAGTTTGTAGAGTCATTGCCAGAAGTGAAGGATGCAGACTGGCTTGCTGCTAACTATGCTGATACCAGATACTCTATGCGTGAGATATCAGATGAAGCATTGAATCGTGGTATTACCTCTGGTCACTACCATAAAGATATAAACAGAGATGCTGTAAATAAGATAGAGGCAGCTTATGGTGTTGGAGAAGGTGGAAGAATAGCAAGAGCACTAGGTATGGATAACCCTGCTGTTAGGGCTGGCTTTGCTTTCGGTGGTACGATTGAGGGTAATGCCAGGTATGCTGTCTTCTTGAATACTTTGAGGAAACTCAAAGCAGGTGACGATATGGAATGGATTGCGCCTGATGGCAGGAAGATAAAGATATCAGAGTTCGATAATCCCAAGCATGAATTCTGGACTAGAGATATGAAGGAACTTCCTGATGGCAAGTTTGAAAGACAGTGGCGTCGGATGAGTAGGCGTGATGCTGAGTTTGATATAGCATCCAATGAGGTTAAGGCTGCACTCTTTGATTACTCTGATCTCTCTGTGTTTGAGAGGAACTGGATGAAGAGGCTCATGCCATTTTACACATGGTCGAGAAAGAACTTCCCTGTTCAGATTAAGCATCTTGTTCTCAATCCCCAGAGGGCAGAGAAACTACACCTTGCTAAAGAACAGTTCGAGTATGAGACTGGTGACCTGGACTACTCAGACTATGGTGCATTCTGGGGTAAGCGAGCACCTGTATTCTTAGGCAAGGAAAGCAAAGGAGTTATCAAAGCCTTTACCCTTCTGAATACTATTCCATTGGCAGAGTTGCAAAGAATTCATAGCCCTAGAGAACTAATAACTGAGATGATATCTCCTTTACCGAAGGAACTCTTTGAGCAACTTGCAAACTATGATACCTTTAGGCAAAGACCTATCACAGAATACAAGGGTCAGAGTAAGGACTTCCTTGGTGTAGCCCTTCCTCCTAGATTGTGGAAATTAGCACAGCTTATGGTTCCACTGGGTGAGATAAACAGGCTTAATCCTGGTGGTGTCTTTGGCAAACAGTTAGTTGATCCTGTTACTGGTCAACAGACAGTGACTAGAGGCTGGGGTGGCTGGGGAGCAATGAGAGAGAGTGGCCCTTCTGATATAGCTGAAGCAGCCAGGTGGTTAAGGTTCTTCTCTGGCGTTAGAATATATGATATTAACCTTGACAAGCAGAGATACTTTATGAATAAGAATCTGCGCCGAGACTTGACTGACCTGAAAGGTAAGTTAAAGTGGGCACAAGCAAGAGGAGAAAACAGACGAGCAGAGCAACTACTTCTATTGATCGAAGCTGTACAAAGACAGGAGGAGTTTGATCCAATGCTTAGAGGACGATGAAAAAGTTATGTGCTATGGCAGGTGGTACTAAATGGGAAATCATTTCCACTGAGGAGAAGATTGAGATATGAGCAACGGAAACCAACTGAATAAGAGCATATCTGTAGGACACATCGTAGCCACGGTAGGTTTAATAGTAGGTGGTTTCGCCTTCATTTATGATCTACGGGAGAGTGTAGCAATACAGGCGTTTCAATTAGATTCGGTAGAGGATAGATTAGAAAGAGTAGTACAGCGCACAGACGATCAGTTTGGTGAAATCATGGATCACCTTATTCGATTGGAAGAGAAGTTAGATTCCATGATAATTGAAGACTAGGAGAAACATGAAGAAACTTTTATTTGCATTACTTGCTTTACCTATGAGTCTGTTCGCAGCAGACTTTGACAGGATAGGTGTAGACGTATCCGGTTCCAACGATCAAGGTGTTCACTTTGGCATTGCTAATAGTGGAAGCCTGAGTCTTGGTTTGGCTGGTGAGGGATATACATTCACCTTCGACCAAGATGGTAACGATATGGCAATCAGTTCATACGGTGTTGAACTAAGTAGGTCTGATTCCAAGAATGTAGGAGTAAGTTATGGAGCGGGAATTGGTATTCTTGATGGTGGCATTCACTACAATTGGATGTCTAGTGGTGACCATGTTGTAGGCGGAGCTACTACGCTCACAGTTGGGGGCTTTGACCTTGCAACCTCCGCAGATTGGAACCTGAGCGCCTCTGACATCACAGGAAAAGTAGGAACTTCAATGGATTTGTTCGGTGCGAAGGCATCCGTAGTATCCAAGTGGGACATAGATGATCTATCTTATGAAGGTTTGGAGCTTGGCGCTGGATACTCTATACCTGTTGCTGCCGGTATACATCTTACTCCATCCGTGGGTGTTGACTTCGACAGTGACTGGGGGCGTGGCGATGCAACTGCTTCTGTTGCTATTAGGTTATCATTTGGAAGTAATGGAATTCCATCATCTTAAAATAGTCAAGGAATCTTATGGAAGGCATTTATTGTTTACCATAAGACTTTCTTCCATGCTCCTTCTACTGACTGGGTGCGCCATTCTTCATGGACTATTGCCATTCATTTTAACTGGAATAGTCTCTGATAAAATTAAACATCTGAATAGAGTTCTTACTGAGAGATGAATTACTACTACCAATTTAACAAAGTATTCAGAGGGAGACACGCTGGAAGAACTGGGAAATGAGTGACGCGATTGATGTAAGCGATAGAACTAAATTCGCAATGCCAGTTCGTAACCTGATCTCACTGATTGCGTCTGTAGGTGTAGGGGTTTGGGCTTACTTCGGGATTATTGAAAGACTGAATAACATTGAGACAAATTATATTCTCATGCAGAATGATGTCACAGAGAATAGCACCTTCAGTCGAGAGTGGCCTAGAGGAAATTTGGGCAGTTTGCCAGCCGATTCAGAGCAGTTCATGTTGATCGAGCACCTATCTGGGGAGTTCGACAAACTTCTGCACAATATCGAAACAGGTAAAGCACCCTTCGATCAGCAGCAAGCCCTTACCTTAGACTTCTACAGACAAAGAATAGAGGGTCTAGAGGGTCACGTAGAGATATTAAAAGACACCGTAGCTGAGTTGAAGGCTCACAATGGAACCTCACAATGACTATTAAAATAATGTTTGTTCTGATGCTATTCCTTAATGGTAACGTCATTGAGTTCATGGGTCACCATGAGAATGAGAAAGGAGAGTGGGTAGAAATGGGAGTGCCAGGATGCCTTGCTATGAAGAGAACCTTGAGTCGCAATGGATGGAAGGATAACGCCGACACCAACACAAGGTATGCGTGTGAGAAGCATGAGGTTGCAGTAGAAGATAATTGGGAAGGTAGGGAAGTTGTAAGGAAAATCTTAGATTAACAACACGGAGACAACATGGATATAATCAAAAAAATATGGCTAGAAATTAGGGAGAAACCTTTATGGGCAGTCGTAATATTAATCGTAGTTATGTATCTCTTTGGCTAGTCCTTTTCTCACTGAGTATCGCAGGATGCAGTTTGCCAAAATTAAAGAGCAGTCTGATAACAGGGGCAGCGACTACCGCAGTTGTTGGTGCAACGAGTGCCTTGACGGGGGGTGCGATTGTACCAGCACTAGCAGGGGGAGCGACGGCTGTAACTGTCTCTGCGGTGAGTGCGCCGGAGCCGATTAAGGGTGAACCGATTGCTGTTACTGCTGATACTGTGGTAAACAAAGCACCAGATAATTTCTGGACTCTCTTGGGTAAACTTACTTCTACAGGTGGATGGTTATTAATACTGATACTGATAGTTCCGATGGTACTGGGTTGGATACTCCCAGGCCCGTTAGAGCGAAAGAAGAAAAAGCGTTAGTCCTCGTTAAATGGCGAGACATACTACAGACAGCAGACTGGACACCTGCCAATGAAGTAAACTGCCCTACTCTTATGAGTGTTGGGTGGCTCATCTCCAAAGATGAGAAAGAAATAAAGATAGGGAGTACACTTGTGGTTCATGCAGCAGATGATCCACAAGGTACTCCCTTTTCTATTACAGCCTTTCCCATCGGCTGTGTTGAGGAAATTAAACTTGTTTCATAATGCTTCTTTGTGTGATTGCCCTTATTCCATTGTAATATCCTTCACCATCTAGCCCCTCAAGCATGATGATACCTCTCCACCACTGGTACTCAGTATCCTGACACCACGTTTCAGTGTACTTGGGATGAGAGTAGCATCCAGCAGCCAGACCAAATATCTTTTGACCATCTGGTTTAGTCTGTTCAGAATGGTTGTATAAGTGAGAGTGACCCTGTACCGCAGAGCAATGTAACTTTGTAATCAAAGCATGGCCTATGTGTACAGAGCTAATCGGTCTTCCCATCACACCTGATGTAAAGTAATGACTAAAGGTAATGCCCTTAATGGTAACACACTTCTTAAATGGTGTTATCTTCCATCCAAATCTCTCATACTCTAAGTCTTCTATTCCAATAGCACCATCAAGTTCCGGTGTGTTATTAATAGCCCTTGTTATTCTATCTTCATGGTTTCCTATACACATATGTAACTTAGGTTTATATCCACGTATTTTTTTAATAGGAGCGAATAGTTTTTCCTGTGCGTCTATTGCAGATTTCACATCTTTCTTATATCTCCTGCCCTCGAACCCCTTTGTTCCCCTATCATAAGAGGATAGGCTTGGCATATCAGCCATATCCCCTATACAAACAATTACTTGGGGCTTTTCCTTTGCTATGAACTTACCCAACGCGGTAAACCTACTGTTATCATAGTCAGGATGGGCATGAGGATCACCAATAACTAAAAGATTCATTTGTCTGGCCCTCTTGCGTCTGGACTGAACAACACTACGTTGTCCGGCCTGTTAATTCTCCTTAAAAAGATTGTCCACATCTGCTCTTCCCATACGTCTTCTGCCTCCTTAGATTGCTCTATTAAATGGTTCATCAGTTGCTTCTCATCTACTAATTCATTATCAATACATACATTCATTAGCGCACAAGCAGCCCTCAAGTGATGACACATCATCCATACTATACTTTCTTCTTCTTTCATAGCTTTACCTTCTTGATCCTATCAGATTGAAACCTCTTTATATTAAGAGCATCAATGAAGACATCAGTGTGTTGCCAAGGATCAAACGCTACCTCTTGAACCTTATCTTCTTCCTTGTCTAGCCTTACGATAACACCAAGTTCAGGAAGTTCTCCTCTCATCTCACCTATGGCACTGACATAAGCAGCTACCTGGAGATAGTATTCCTTATATATCTTGGCGCTAGTCTTGAAGTCAATGACACACCGCTTACCGTTAATCTTAGCCACTGCATCTACTGTACCTGCATACTCCCAATTTCTTGAGTAAATCTTCTCTTCGCATGACTCCCACTCTATGTCATGGGCATCTGCCCACTTATGGAAGTTCTGCATTGGAACCTTGACTCTCTCTGGATAGTCTGTTTCTGCCTCAACACCAATGATCTTACCTTTAATGTAGAGTTCTATCCACCTATGTACCTCTGATCCTATCTCCTGTGCTGCCTTACTAATTTCTTTATGGGCGTAACGTATACCTTCACATACTTCATCGATAGTGTACTCATATAATACATCATCTCGATTCTCACGCCACCAGTCAGCACCACACGCTGCTGCCCAGTCCGTAAGGTATTTGGGGAAGACAGAATCAATTACCCTGGTGACAGAGGGAACTTTCTCTCCATCCACCATGTAGGAATGCTTCTCCTCATTATATTCCAGGTCTACGTTGTCTCCGTCCCAGTATTCTATAGTGTATATCATTCTAGGCTCCTCATAATAGCGGGGTATTTGGAAACTATCTTAAGGTGCTGTCTCCCTACCTCGGATAGCAGAAGTTTGCTATAGCCCCACCTTTTATTGCCTCTCACAAGGTCTTTCTGGTGCATACAGGTAGCCTCATCTCGAAGGTACACCCTCTCTCCCCAGTCAGGGTCAAGAGGGCATATCGGAGCATTACACCCTTCAAAGTTACCACAGTCTGAAGGTTTCAAAATGGTATGTCGTCCTTAGAGGCTTGCTCTCCCTCCCTGGCTCTGGCTGTATAGTTCTCAGTGATGGGATTGACCCTCACTTTTCTATAGGGCTTACCGGCAGCAGATACCATGTCTCGTATCCCTAGCCAGTACATTGAACCCTCTACCATGATGCGTCCTGACCAGTCATCATGCCAGTCTTCCTTCTTAGGTTGATCTACCGCAAATGCAGCACCATCATTGTCCTTCTGTTCATACTCAGGCATTGTAATCTCCTATGTGTTTCGTAAGTTGGCCTGTTCTGTTCGCCATGTTTCCCATATTAACTTCTCCGTATCACGCTTGGCTTTCAGAGTCATGTAATCAAACCCCTTATCAGTCTTATCTTTCTCCCAAGCGGTGTACTCCTTTGACAACTTGGCAGCAGCATTAGCCTCTGCCACTGTATCAAACAACTTCTTTGCATGCATAAAGGACTGTGATATTACTACTCCCTCATGCTTTATTGCATCATTGTATAGAATGAACGCCCTGGCATAGTTTTCATCTGTCTCTGCCATATAGCGTATCGCTTTCTCTACTCTTTCTTCTGTTATCATATGTGTATTATACCATGTTTGAATGCTTTGTCAAGTGTATCGAATATAAATAATGGTTGACAAGATAGGACAACCTTATCTCCACCATGTAATTTACCATGACAAGTATGACATAGTGGCATGGCTAACCAATCGTTTGTCTTCATCCCCATTCCTTTACTCGATACTTTACCCGCAATAGCACTGATGTCTATCGCATGATGAGGTACTATAGTCTCATCTATTATACCACAGTTAGCACAGGATAGTGTTGCTATCCAGTTTAGATACTTTCTATTTACCCATCTCTTACTCTTACTCAAGTCCATTTATTAACAGCGTAATTAAAGCCTTCATAACATTTTCCTCCTATCTCCTTTAGGTATTTCTTCACCATTCTTTTTCCATGCTTTCAAGGTGTTACGATTAAGTCTCTTATCACCTCTCCAATCAACAGTATAAGTAAAGCTACAGTCATCTCCTTTATATAAGTGTTGTCTGCTCCCTCTGGTTCTGATTAGATAAGGACCATCATCATCTAACCATACATAGTGTTCAGAAGGAGTGCCATCTTTTACTGGCTTACCATTATGTTTCATGCTATACGAAATATAAGATGTAACGGTTGATCTTTCTTTATCGAACTTTTCTTTTCCCTTTTTCTCTGGGAAGGGTGGATTAAGATTGTCTGGATGTAGTTCCTTTCCCCAACAGCCTGGAAACTGAGAACAACTATAGAACAATCCATACTTTCCATCCTTAACCAACATACCATAACCACACTTAGGACATTTAATATCTTCCGGTGCGAGTTCTATCTTATTGCCCCATTGGTCTTCACCGGCATCTTCATATAAGTGACTTTGTTTTTCATCGACTATCTTTTTATCGTTGTCGTCTAAAGTATGGTACAGTTGCCACGCTCTTGGACTCCACTTACCACCTGCAAACTTCCTAGGCTTTTCTGCTTTATACATCTTCTGAAGATCAATGATGTACTCTATTTTATAGTGTAGATCATTGTTTAACAAGCCATCTAAACTTAGGTCTATTTTAGACATTACATACTCCTGTTGTGTTTGTTTTAGTAATCCCAAGGTTGTAAAACTTCCCTCTTATCAGGATTACTGATACTTCTTATTACAATTTCTGGGTCACTTTCTGTTGCGTATACGCCATCACTCATATAAACACCTTGACTATCACCATATCCTGGAAGATCGCTATACCAGTCAAGGTCTTCACCTCTTACAAACTGTGTATAATCGTCATGCCACATTTTAGGCTCGATACCTTCGCCTTCTGTAAGGTAATAGTTCCATAGCACTACATCTGATTTTCTCATTTTCATCCATGATCTCATTCGCCTCATGGATGGTTTATATCCTATCTCTTTTTCAATAGGTTTGACTTCATGATCCCAAGGCCAACCTATGTCTATTTGACTAACGTTGGGATCATCCTCAGGTACGAGTGTTGGTTTTTTCATTTTTCCTATTTCATTTAAACCAGCCATCCTCGACGCTATAAAACTTGGACAGCATATATCGCTCCACTCAGTTTGTTCTTCGTATGGAGCAACTAAAGTTACACCATCATCGAAAGCGTACCACCACTTTCCTGGACAGTCTTCATGTGTTTCTATTGGTGCTTCAGCGCGATCAAATACACTTATACATAAACAAAAATCGTGAAGTAGATTATGCCTGACCGACTCTATATCTAATTTTTGAGTGTCAAATTGTTTTGTTCCATAAGTAAAGTTTTTCATATGTTACATACTCCTGATAAGCATTGCTCTTCACTGTTATCCTCAAAGATCACACCTCTCTTCGAGTGTGCTTCTTCATAAGGTACAGTAGAGATTGGTTGACCACCCCTTGATCCATCGGGGTACCATGTTAAACCTCTTATATAATTTCCTTTTGAATCGGGACGTGCATACTTCTTAACTAGGTTTGCATTGTCTTTCACCTTGTCTTCATTGTTTAAGTCTGTTCCCCATGTGGGTAAGTTGATCGTAGAACTTATTGCGTGATCTCTTACAAACTTTTGCATCTCAAACTGAAACTTAATCCTTATTTCTGGATCTGCTGCCAGATCAACTGCTGACTCTATGTCATCTGGATTAATACCGAGGTCTATGAGGGCTTGAGCCGTAGCATCCACAACATACTGATGCTTCCATCTTGTTCCATCTGTAAGATACCTTCTACGGTATGCGACTGCATAGATTGGTTCAATTCCTCCAGTAGTTCCAGCAAGGATGCTAATTGTTCCTGTTGGAGCGATGGCTCTGTATCCCTTAGGTTTGTTAAGAAACATTCTATCACAGTGTTCATTAGCTGATCTGGTAGTTTCTGAATCATATACTTTCATCCATTGTTTTAGTTCATCGTTCATCCCGTACTTGTAGCCACGCTTTAACAGCCACTCATGTACCCCCATTAAGCCTAGACCAATACGAGAATTCTTTTGTCTTACCTTTCCTACTTTATCATAAGGTAAGTGTGCTCTGATTAACCCACAAACAAGAAACTTAGACGCGAGATTAACCACATCCTTAAGTTCTTCCACTGAATCAATGTTCGCAAGATTAACAGAGCCAAGATTACATACATCACTGTCATCTTCCGACGTAATTTCTGTACAAGCATTTCGTAAAGTCTCATTCTGCTTCTCTCCAAAGTTAAAAGAAAATCCTGGTTCTCCAGTCATCATTGCTTGCCTGATATTCTGAATAAATATATCATCATTACCATCACCATGTAGCCATGCGTCATCATAATTAAGAGAGATGTTCATCATATCCAGTGGGGCAGCATAGTTAAAGTCTAGTTTCTTCATGTCTGCTACTGTATATTCTTGTTGGTTACCAAGAAACATATCATGCCAGTTCTTTGCATGAAGCAGGGTCTTGGCATCCTCATGCTGCCAGTTCATGCTACCATACAGTGCGGACCTACGGCTGCCACCCTGCATTACGTTCCTTCCTACCTCGTTCAAGGTATACAGTAAAGGAATTGGGCCTGACGCTACGCCGCCAGTTCGGCGGAGTTGACGACCAGATGGACGGCAGCTCGATACATCTACCCCGACACCACCGCCCGTCATCAGGCAGGACATCGCCCTCTGAGTAACGCCAGCCCATTCCTCCCTACTGTCATCCTCCAACCTCAACAGATAGCAGTTGTTAAAAAACCTAGCATCTCTGCCAGAATACCATAGATACCTACCACCTGGCATGAACTTGAACTCACTGATTTGTTGAGTCAGTTCATCTCTATCACTCTTTGCCATGAGATTATTCTTATCGCCATTCATGTCACCACATACCCAGTTAACTACAATGTGCGCTCTATCTTCCCATGTTTCATAGGGATTAGATGCGTACTTTTGTTTGAAGATTGTCTCTCCTAGACTTGTCTTGAATGGCATATCTTTCTCCTAGTTTATTCTCTTTAGCAAACTTTACATATTCTTTAAGAGTTACACCCTCTTTCCTTTTAAACGCTTCTTCCCATGAGAATCCAGACGGTGCTAGTGTGCTGCCATTCTTATGACAATGACGAGCAAACCAGTACCGCCTCTCCTCATGTACATCCTCAAGCAGCTTCAGGTTCGTAGAATCCTGCGTAGGTTGTCGTATCGAAACATCCTTGTACACTGTTCGCGACATATTCTTTTTCCATTGTTTGATTAGCCCAGCAAGCATTAGCAATTGCTTCTCTTAGGCTATCATTATACTCTGATGCCATTCTCTTGTATATGAACTCACAGTCCTGCGCCTCTTCTGACCACGCATGAGCAGCATAATATACTTTCCATAAAGCCTTTTGCATCTCAGTAGTATCTATCTTTATTTCTTTAGCATTCTTCTTACGTCTCCCATTAGAAGGGCTTGCCTTTACTTTCTTCTTTGTTCCTTTGTTTGAAGTCATCTGATTCGTCCTCTGCGTAAACTCCATGTTTGTATGCACCGGATAGTTTGAGTACAGCCCTAGCCAATGCTCGTTTCTCCGCCATCTCAGCAACATAGTTACTGCGACAGTTACCACCCTGTCCCATTAATGCGCTACCATATGTCTCAATAGACAAACCATTTCTTCGGGCAGTAGCCTTCATCACAGCGAAGTCTTCCTTTAATACCTCGGCGTTAAAGTTCACCTCGATATCATTGTTGTACTGTATCTTCTCGATACCAGTCCTGGTTATGATAGCAATCTTCTTACCACCAAGAGGCATCTCAAATATATCCTCTTTAGGATCAAGGTCATTATCCTTAACCAATTGATTTAGGAACTCGCTCTTTGTAGCCATTAGTCATCTCCGTTAGTAATCTCTGGCCCAGTTGGTAAGTTATCTATCTTAACCCATGAATAAGAAACACCATCATCAGGATTAGGATACTCGCACTTAACTGTTACTGTCTTACTCTCTGTCATCTCACGAATAGCTCCTTCTTCTGGGCGCATACTCTCTCTATAAGACTCAATAAAGCTATGACCATATGGTCTTAGCATCTCACCAAACAAATCTCCAAAAGTAGGATTACGCATCATTTTTCGCATAGTTTATCTCCTTGTTAAAGTCTGAAAGCCTTATTATAACATAAGACTGGTCGTATTGCAAGCCCTTCTCATGAAGGACTGCGATGGGTACTCTCCCTTCTGCCTCTGTTTCTGCCTGTTTCATGGCAGAATGTAGCCAGTCAGGTAAGTTCTTACGATGCTTGACCTCGACACTCCAGTGTGGGTGCTCGACATCACGCCTTGATTCTCCGTTGCATCCGGTTCTAGTTCCCCCTAATAGGGAAGCTATCATTCTTTCACAGTGTTTCCAGGTTGTCATGAAGTTTCCCCACTGATTGTTTAAGTGGTGTTCTCTCTCTGCATCTCTTAGACCACTGGTCTATACTCTCTCCATCTTTACGCATCATGCCTATCTTCTCAAGACCCTCTTTTAGAACCTGTTTGAATGGGACACCACCTGTTGTACTGAATTTTCTAGCCCAGCATTTATCACAGTATGAGTATTCGTCTCGTATTTGTGTCGCTGATTCCCCGCAGCTTTCGCATCTCATATAGTAGCTCCTTCTTTTGTAGCCTCATTTCTTCTTCCCATTCTTCGTATGTTTCCCTTCTATTCTCTTCGTATTCAGCCTGAATTATATCACGCTCTTCAGGAGATATCAACCTTACCTCTGATTTAGATGGTGGTTTCCAGTACTGGTCATGCTTGGGGCCAGAATTCTGGAGAAACATACCACTTGATATGCCACTGAATCCTAGTCCCCCCTTATAGGCATCGGCTGATGTAAGATAGTAGCCACCTATCTCCTCTATTGATACCTCTCTACCCTTGGGAAAAGGTTTCCTGGTCTGCCTCTCTGATCCTTTGTAATCTTGGAGACTCAGATATATACTAAAGAGTTTCTTCTTAGCTTTCTCTTTCTTTTTCTTGGTTACATTAGTAAGTTTATTAACTGTATTTATATATCCAAGGCAATCATTCATATATATATCTATAGGAATACCATGTTCCCCTTGTGTTTTATTTATCTCTGCCCCTATTTGGGTCAATAGATTCTCTGCTTTTTTTATTATTTTATTTATTCTGTCCATATAATATAAGGTTTAACTCTTAAGTTATTGATAGTAGAAGTGTTATTATACCATAATATTATACAAATGTCAAGTATTATATATCTCTTTATGTATCAATGACTTATCTCTTAAACCTTATACAGTGATAGGTATACTCTATGGAATATGAAGATAAGTTACAGTGTAAATCCAAACGCCTCAAGCGTCGTAACTTCGTAGCTAAGAACAACAGGCACAAGGGCAAACGCCATGACTCTGCCTCTGAGTACAGGCGTAAGCCCAAGTATCCTCATGCCTCCATGTATGAGTCCTAATCAGCGCCCATATCAAGAAAGAAGGAGTGCAATACAGTTGTTGGAATCTCTATGTTCTCGGCTAGTAACTCTGCTGAATGGCAATCCCATCCCAGTTCGCAGTAGAAATTGTACAGTTTCTCTCTTAGTGCTTCTTCTACGGTCGAGTCATCCATTACGCCACCTCTCTAGTTAGATATTGAACTGCTTTATTAGCCTCGGCTGCTGCCTTGAAGATAAACTTCTTGTCATTCTGCAAACGCTTCAGCCAACTCTGAATATAACTGGTGTGTTGTAACTTATCAAGGGGTACGCCTAATGATGCACATACCATTGCGGCTCCTAGTTCAGCAACCAGTTCCTCCTCAGCATAAGACTCTTTCTTTCTATCCAGTCTATGCTTGGCTCCGGTAGCATGGATACCTTCGTGAGCCTTGGTTGATTCCCTTTCGTTCTCATCAGTGAACGCACTGTCTTGAGGTAGACAGATAGCATCTTGAGATGGGACATAACAGGCACGATCACCACCTATGTTGACACCACCTTTAAGGTTAAGGTTACTCAACATCTGCTCAATCTCTGTATGAGGATCGAACCCATCCATTGATTCATCTGGTTCAACATCAGGTAGTCCGACTATCTGCTCACGATTCCAGATAGTGTACACTCTTTGTACGCAGTAGCTTGCATCTTTACCATCAACCTCTTTCTTTACAGGTTTATAGAATACAATAGCAGTACCTTTCTTAAACTCCTCAATAGGAATTGGTTTATCAAGGCCAGTTGCTTTGATCGCGCCTCTCTTAGTGTACCAATCATTCGATTGATACTCAGAGAACTGAGTGATGAGCCAGTTAATACCGGTGTACACATGACCACTCTCTCCGTTATAATGTGATCTAAAGAGAGGGTTCTGACTACCATCATCATCCCATTGTTCATGCCAGGGTGGTACGCCAGCCTCAAGACTAGCAATCACTTGGTTAGTTACTTTATCTTCTAAGTCTTTGATATTCATAGGTTATTCCTCATCAAGTAGCTGCATCCATTCATGTTCTTGTTCCAACAGTGCATCGTGTTGCTGCTCATCATCAAGCAAGCCTTGCTTATATAATTGATAACGTTTCCACTCAATCTTATCTTCTCTAGTAACAGGTAGATTAAGAGGTGGTTCAGTCATTAAGGGTTTCATATACTTCCTCCATCTTCCTAGCGTCGCTATTTTGCTGGACTAAGTATCTAAAGTTTGCCATGTGTGCTTGCTCTAATAAATTATATGCAATTGATACATGACTAAATGCTATACTAACCATATTTTCTGTTTCGGGATTCTCTAAGTCATCAATAGTATCAGGAAGAAGATCATCCCAATAAAAGTTACGAACCTTTGCAGCGCATTCACTTATTGTTGCCATGATTAACCTCCGTAATTAATTCCATAATTTTTGACCATTAATTTCATCGTATCCCATCTCCTCATCTACATTATCATTCCATTCTTCTGCATCTTCAAAAACTTGTTTAAGTTCATCAAGAGAAGTTACGCATTCCTCTTGTAACCATTTTAACATCTTAATATCTTCATCGCTTATTTCAATGCCTTGAATAAAATGTTTTACCATGATTAACCTCCGTCAACAGATGCTGTACAGGCGTGGCCCTTCTCGTCCTCGAAAACATTATACTCATCAGGTGGATCAGTATCAACATCCATATCTGAGAGTATCATATCCAAGTCTCTCAAGACAGCACCTAATTGATGGTATACATCCTCGATATCCTGCATTATAACTTTTAATTCATCCATTTGATTTGCCTCTCTGTTAGATAATTTAATCATTTACCTGTTAATCCTTAATTTGTCATACAATTCCTAGATTGTATCACAGATTTTAGTGTTTGTCAAGTTTACCATTCCAGAGTTTTCATAGTGTGTCTAATTATACTCTGCGGATACTCTCTGCGGTTACTCAAAGTAACCACTTTACCATTATGGGATACAACGTGATGGTTGTTGCTCGATCTACGGATAGTCGCGCCCTTCTTTTTCAGGGATTTTAGGAATGCCTTACTTTTGATAGTCTGCATGGTGTTACTCCTGTCGGACTGTTTAAACGCTCTAAAGTAAAATGACTCCCTGAGTCTATAACATTACACTCAGGAAGTCAAGTCACTGGTTACTTCATTCTTTATTTGTACCCCTTCTCTATGAATATGTATTCCATTTCTTCTAGTCCAGCAAGGTAAGCTCTCATTCTATTGTATAAGTCTCTACTGGGTATGTGTCCACAACTGAACACATCACTAACTCCGCCCTTCTCGTTGCACATTCTGTGCAGAGATTTGCCGCTATAGGCCCCGGATATGTGATAGTTTCCGATATTGGCGCGATTCTGATTGTTTTCATCTGTATGGTAGGGATCTTGAGGGCTATTGGTAGCCTGGTTGATTAGTCCAGCATAATATTCTAAATCTGATTGTTTAATTCTATCCATTGTCATTTACTCCATTAAAGTTAATACAGGAAAGCCAATCATATAGACCTGGCTTTGCTGTGTCAACTAAATGTGTAGGTTTCTTCTAAAGTAGGTTGACGAGCTATTCAGAATGTTAACTAGCGCACTGTATTTGGCATCATCAGAGAATTCTTCCCCAGTGTCTTCCATATAACTCACTTCTTTTATAATGAGCTTCATGGATTTCCTGATAGCTTCCGCCACCGGTGAATAGATGATGTTGGGGTTGTCATTAATGAAATCGGAAATATCCATTTATCAATACTCCATTAAAGGGTTAATAAATCAGGTGCCAAAGGTCTGAGGGTACTGTCAGACCGTATTTAGTGTATCTGTCAAAGAGTTTCGTGAATTCGGGGTTATCCTCGCATACATCATTCAGGTCTTCTTGCAGATTATCAGCACTGGTCGTTGTGGTAGCAGGGTTGAAAATTGCATATTCCAATGCCTTTACCTTTTCACAGAATGTCGAATACTCCATTGTCAAAAACTCCATTAAAGGGTTAATACACGATAGCCAGCTATCCAAACTGGCTATGATTTATTAACTCTCAACTATGTTATCAGAATCGACAGATTTTAGGCACGCGTGGCACGTTGGATTAAATTCTGGCAGTGTACCGCTAAAGCAGTTTTCGTCATTGCCTAGATATATATCTTCATGCCTAGCTAGTTTCCAATTGTCGGTGCTTTTTCCGCAACTAATACATTGCTCCATTATCAAAAACTCCATTAAACAGTTAATACGCAATAACCCACCCGTAGGTGGGCTATAGCCTAGTAACGTTTAAACAGTGCAGAGTGTTTAAACACTCTCCATTCTAACCTCACATTGTCCACAGATAACCCCGTACTCCTGAAAAGCAGAACGTGACTGACGTGCGATATTGTCACAGTCAGGGCAAGCCAGCTTAATCATGCGAGTGGTCTGTTTCTTTCTGTCCTGTAGCGATAACTCAGCTCCCGGAAATGCTGCCATATCAGACAGAATGACTTGCAACGCAGAGGTCAGCTTTTCCCCAGCTTCCGTGGCTGTCATCTTTCCCTTGAGACCAGCGGAAATAGCCAATTTACGGAACGGACACTTATG
>Ga0080013_1003562_pt1 | contig 16239 bp, 5 predicted proteins | sample ETNvirenome_6_85_FD_69236 | JGI IMG/M metagenome (GOLD analysis project Ga0080013, IMG submission 69236) | Marine viral communities from the Pacific Ocean - ETNP_6_85 (SPADES assembly) (version 2) | ecosystem: Environmental > Aquatic > Marine > Oceanic | place: Pacific Ocean | collected 2013-06-19 | reverse complement strand
ACTACAACTATAACATTAGATAATCCTCCTACAGACATTGAGTATGGAATGATTATTATAATAAACGGTATTAACACCGGGGTGTATGTAGTAAATATAAGTGGTAATGTAATTACTTTATCTCAATCTGTTACTATACCTGTTTCACCCGCTACTATCCCTTTACAGTTTTATAAAAGAGTTAAAGATTACATAGATGGTGCTTGGGATATATATAACAAGCAATACACATTATCTTTTAAACAAGCTTTATCTAGCTCTACCCAAGATGAAGAATTTACTTTTTATAATGGTACTGAAACAATAAAAAATACTAGTACTTTAAGTTTTGATGAGAAAGTTAATGGTTGGCCAAGTTTCTACACTTATAGACCTTCGTCAATGATTAGCAATGTAGATACTTTTTATTCATTTAAAGATGGTAAAATATGGAAACATCACGATGAAAGCGTGATTAATAATAGAGGATACTTTTATTCTACATATTATAATTCTAATATAACATTTGTAATAAATCAAGAACCATCTACTAAAAAAGTTTTTCAAACAATAAATTACGAAGGGGATAACGGGTACGAAATTACAAGTTTTATTTCAGATTCTCAACGTGTTGATCCATCCATGCCGTTGGCATCACCAGCAAATTATGGTGTATCATATGTAGATGAAATTGTTTCAATTAAAAGTTACGATGAAGGAATATACACTAATTACCAAGGATATCCATCAAGAGCTGGTTTTAATAGAAAAGAAAACTTATATGTAGCCAACTTAGTTAATGCTAGTTCTCAAAGGCAAGATGGTATACTATTTGGAGCTCAAATGAGTGGAATAAAAGGATACTTTGCAACAGTGAAAATAAGTGTTGATTCTTCAACTAATAAAGGTGGTTTAAAAGAATTATGGTCAGTTGGATCAAAATGGGTGAGATCATCATAATATAATATAATGGAATTAAATATAAGAAATTTAACTGAAAAAGATTATTCTACTTTAAAATCCTGGTGGGATACGTGGGATGGTTGGGTAGCACCACCAAAAGATTTTTTACCTGATAATGGTAAAGGTGGATTTATAGTTGAAAAAAATGATATTGGGATTGTAGCTGGATTTTTATACACTACAAACTCTAAAGCTGTTATTTTAGAATGGGTTATTTCTAATCCAGAATATAAAGAAACAGATAGAAAACAAGCAATAGAGCTTCTTATAGATGGAGCAGAGAATGTAGCTAAGTCTAATGGATTTAGATACATGTTCTCAGTTACTGGAAACAAGAATCTAATAAAAGCTCATGAAAATTTAGGTTGGACAAAAGATCCTAAATCTTCACATGAATTAACTAAAAAACTTTATTAATATGGGTGGAGTAGCAGCAGGCATGGCAGTAGCAGCAGTTGTTGGAGGAACTATAACCTTGATCAACGCAAATAATGCAAAGAAAGATGCTGAACAACGTAGACTTCAAGGTGAAAAAGAAATGGATGAACTTGAGGCAAATAGACAAGATATTATAAATCCTTATGATGAAATAGAGGATTTAAGTGGTACAATAAGTAATCCTTTTGCTAATTTAGGCGTTGCTACTCAAGCGGCGCAAATGCAAGTAGAGGAAGCAGATATAGCTTTAGCTAATACTTTAGACACTTTACGCGCGAGTGGAGCATCAGCTGGTGGAGCAACTGCATTAGCACAGGCAGCGTTAAAAAGCAAGATGGGTGTTTCAGCCAGTATAGAACAACAAGAAGCTGCAAATGAAAAATTAAAAGCGCAAGGTGAACAACAGATGAATCAAGCTATACTAAACGAAAAACAAAGAGTTCAACAAGCTAGAGTATCTGGAGAGCAATTTGTGTTTGGAGCACAGGAGACAAGGGAAATGCAACAACTTAATAGAACTCAAGCTCAAATTGATTTAGCATCTGGAGCGGAATCTGCAGCTGCAGCAGCAGAGATGAGTGCAGTTGGAGATATAACTAGTGGAGTTACATCGGCATATGGAACTTATGCAGCTAGTCAACTTTAAGAATAAGATCAATATACAATAAATAGTAAAAAAATGGGAACATACGAAAATCCAGGAAGTGTTAGTGGTGTTGGTGGAGTTAATATAATGGCTCAAGCAGCTGCTACTCAAGGAGCGGTTCAAGGCCAAAAACAAATTAATAAAACTATTTCAGAATGGTCAGCACTTCAAGCTAAAAAGAATGCTAATTATTTAAAAAATCAACAAGCTGCTCAAAAAGCTAGAGAAAAACAATGGATTAAAGCGTCTAAAGACATGGATAAAACATTGTCTGAAACAGAGGCTGGTTATACTACTGGAGGTCAAACATTCGATCAAACGTATGTTGATTGGGGAACATCTATTAAAGATAACGTTCATCATGTTATGTTTGACAAAGACCCAGACACTGGTAAACCATATACTGCTCAACAAATTAGTAAAGCACAAGCTGATGCTAATATTAATATAGAGAATCAACAAACTTTCATGGGGTTATTTCACCAAAGTATAGAAGAATACAAAGGGAATAGAGGTAAAGAGAAAGGTAAAGCTGGGTCATGGTTGAATTCAAATGAACCAGGTATGATTGCTTTGTATGATGATTTTGTGGATAATGGAGGGGAAAATGTAACTATGAATCCACCAGTTGGAACTCAGCAAACTATGACATACCATAATCCTAATTCAGTAATAAGAGATGATGAAGAAAATCCAATTCTTAAAGATGGTAAACCACAATATATGACAGAAGAAGAGTTTGAACAATGGAAGAATGAGGACGAAAAGCGTGCAGGAGAAGTATATTCTCAAACTTTTGACATGAGTGATTATTTAAAAAGAAATAAAGATAAAAATACAGGAGGATATAGTCCAATAGCTTATCAACCAGATATTAATGAATTACTAAGTGGGTCAGTAGAAGCTATCCAAAAGGATATGGGATATGGTAAAACAACTCAAACAACACAAGAAGGAGGTAGATCTGTTACCACTAATATTTACGACAATGAAGGATATTGGGAATCACTAAATAAGAAAGGTACTTGGGATTATGTGATTGATTCACCTGTATCTGGACAAGCAGCTGGTGTATGGGAAGGAATGGGTAATACTAGTAGATGGATTGGTTCCGGTCATGATTCTGTTCCACCTAATGAAGATTGGAATAATGATGGTGTAGTTGATGACGAAGATGAACAAGCTTACAAACAGCAAGTGCAATTGCAAAGAAATATATTAGCAAAACAACTAGCTGAAAAAGCTTACAAAGATGGTGCTAAACCAAATCAAGTTATAAAAAGCCAAAGAGTTAAAGAGCAAAAATTAAGAAAAGCTGAAAAAGATGCATTAGCAAAACAACCTTTATACAAAGACAACTCTGAAAAGAGTACTAGTCTATATAATAATGGTGATCCAGATGCTGCAACTAAAGCTACAACATTAATGGATGCTTCATTAGCAAATGGAGGTACTACTAGTTATAAATCTTTAGATCAGTTAAAGGCAACAATGGATTTTACAGGTTATGGTGACGATAGCAATGATCATGATCAAGGTTTTGCTGCTTTTATCCAAGACAAAGGGTTAACTAGTGGTGACGTGGTATCATATACTAATGACGATTCTAATACTATCCATAAGATAGATTTAGCGGATAAAGATGAATTTAATAAAGCATTAAACAAAGCTTCTGGTATTACTGATGGTCAAGCAGATATTATACAACATCCTCCACAGCAAGGAACTCCGGGCATGATTGAACAGGATAATACTACTTTTGATCCGGAACAGAAAACACAACCTCAAACAAGTTTACCTGGTCAAGCAGTGGTAGCACAAGAAGCAGAATCTACAGAAACAGCAGTTGAAGAAGAGGAAGGAGATGATCCAGTTGCTTCAGCTGTAAGTCCAAATGTACAAAATAACATCGCGCAGTATAACTCAAATCCTGGTTCTTATGGAGCAGCAGCAAACCAAAGTGGAGAGGCTGAATGGACGTTTGGTGGTTTAAAAATTAAATCAACAGACTTTAAGAACGGAGCTCTAAAAACAGATGGACCAAATGGTTATATTCATAAATTGATGAATTTTGAAGATTCGGCGGGAGGTTTCGATGGTAAAGCTGTTGAGAATTATGGTTTTACGGGAACTGGAAAAGAAGGTGCTATACTTTTAGATAAATTTGAAGAATATGAAAACCAAGGGAAAAGTAAATCAGAAGCTGCTGAAGCTACTATAAATGAATATATAATAGGTTCTGATCCTACTGTTAAAAAAGATGGCAAACCAACTATATTGAATGAACTTAATATGAGTAGGGATGATTTTGATAAACTACCTGATGATACTAAAGAATTGTTGGTTGGTTATAAAATGAACTCAGGTAGAGACATAGCTGATTTATTAGTAATAGCTTCAGGTGGTGATTGGGACGGTAGAAAAGCTCATAGAGGTAGTATTGATAAAAATTTAGTAAAAGCTGTAGATATAACTAGTTTAACTCCAAATCAACTAGAAACAGCTAGGCAAGCATTATATGTAGGTAGAATAAAGTCAATGCAAGAAATGGTTGACGATCCTAATAATGATACAGTATCCCAAAGTGACGTTAACACAGCTAAAAAAGGGTGGTTTAACTCTCAACAACATAGATCTAATTTTAAATTTCCAGAATACAGTAGTAAAGAAGACATGGAAAATGATAAAAACTTAAAACCGGGCGAAAGTGTAATCGTTATTGAAAATGGTAAGAAGTTAAAATATATAATACAATCATAATTATGGCAAACAAATTTAAATTAGTGGAAGAATTACCACTATTGGAAGATGCTGATTTTGAAAGCAAATTAAATGGAGATGGTGAAGATCCAAAGAAGAGTAATAAATTTGTTCTAGCAGAAACGCTGGAAAAGCCAGAAGTCGTTGCAGAGGATGTTGCAGTTGTAGCGACGGAAGACCCAGCGACAGGAGAAGTTACGGATTTAGAATCGGAAGAAAGTATTACGGAGTATATACCGAAAGCAGATCCTAATTTAAGAAAAAAATATAAAGAGAAAAAAGGTGGTATAAAAAGAACTTATTTCAACGTATTAGATGAAATAACTGAGGGAGGTACAAGAAAGAAAGATAAAAACTATCTAGCTAAAAATTTATTTCCAGAAGCTAAAGAAGGAGAAGAACCACCAGCATGGAAAGCAGATTACAAAAGTGTGTGGTTGAAGTCTAAATTAAGTGATTTTTTAGAATTTAGAGATTTAGAAACAGAAACTGTTCATGATTTTAAAGCCTGGTTAGACAAGAAAAAGCATTTTGAACAAGAAGATACACCTAGCGCTAACTATATAGCTATAGAAGAAACTGGATTAGAAGATGTTTTTAAAAATAAAAAAGAATTTAAAGATATAAGTGTACTTGGTATAATACCTTACGAAGATTCTAAATTCACAGATCGACAACCTCTTATTAACGCTGATGGAGTCACTGTTAATCAAGACTTTTACGATGCTAGAACTGGCGCGCCATTAAAAGAGAATATTTTAGATGTAGATGGAGACGGGTTTATCACTGATCTAGATAAAACAATACCAGTTGATGAAAAAGGCAAACGTATAGGTGATGAAAAAGTTTTTGTAAATCAAAGAGGAGAAGCTATTCCTTATGCAGAACCTTTAGCTGTTGATTTATACACTGTTATATACCGAGACGAAAGTAATAATATAAAAGGTTACAGCGAAAATGATAGAAAAGTAGTAGATATTAACGACAGAAATGAAGTTAAATTATCTAGTGAATTTAGTGAACGATTGCAAGAGACTACTATACATGCTAGAAGAGATATTGACGAAGAAATAAAAGATTTGAAAAATCAAATCATTCAAGCTCCTTCTCATGATGAAAAAATAGCATTGGGTAAAAAATTAACAATATTAGAGTCTCACAAGAGGAATAAAGTTGGTGACGTGGTATTTTCAGATGAGATGAAAATAGCAAAAGAAAGTGGAGAATTTTACAATGCTGGTATAGAAACATATTATGGAGGAGATGAAAAAGTTCAAGAAACTGCTTTAAATTTAGATGAGGTTAAAGCTGAATTAAACAACAAAAAACAAAGGAAAGAGTTTTTAGCAAGCAATAGAGAAAAAACAAATGAAGGAGCTCAACTCATAACTCCGGAAGAAATAAAACTAAAAAACGAAATAGAAGAAATTGAGGAAAAAGTTTTACCAAAAGCCCAGCAAGAATTTGATATAGCTAGATCCAATACTGACTTTGAAATAGTTGATGAAGACGAATTTGAGAGTGCCGTTGATAATATTAAAGGAGCTAAAGATAGAGGTGTTAACAGTTCTTCAGCATGTGATAAATTTAATAATTCTAAATTTATAGAATATGGGTTTTATTATGATTGCCGAAACGAGAAGTTACATGCAAATGTACCTACAGACTTTTTAGGAAGACCTGTTTACGCAGATCCAGGAGAAAGAAGCATTGAAATATTTGATGGAGTTGAGGTAAGTGTAGATATGGATCCTAGTGACAATTATATAGGTTCAATAAAAGGTAAAGAAGATCAGTATGATTTAACTTATCTTAACCAAGCTTTATTCAATAAAGAAGGAATAGATCTTATAAATAAATTACAACAGGAGGGAGTGCCAAATGAAGAAGCTAGAAAAATAGCTGCACAAAAAGGTTATATAAAAGATCAAAAAGTATTAGCACTAGAAACATCTTTAATACCACCTGAGGGTGATCCACAAACTCAATATCTAGAACTAACTCCTGAACAATTAGCAAATCCTTCTCCGGAAATGCTAAAAGAACTACAATCATTTTTAAGAAATAATAAGAATGATAAAGTAAAAGCAGGATTCGATAGAGAAAAACTTAAAAACGTAGCATATTATCACAAACAAGCAGAAAAAGTACAACACGCTACAAGTACCAAACTTAATGATATAAAAGGAAAAATAGAAGGAATAGAGAGTCCAGTTCATGATATGGAATATAAAATAGCCCAATCTAACAGTATTGGGAATAATTTTAATGAAGCTTTAGAATTTTATGGAACAGATGCTATCAGTAATGTTGAAGTTCGTGACAAAATATTACATAACAATAAGTTAACTGAGAAGAAGAAAAGAGAATTATTAGAAAAAAAGGGATTTGTAATAGATGAAGAAGGTGTTATAACAGGAAAATCTCAAGAACATTATGAAACTGTATTTAAAGAGTATAATGAAATACCTATAAAAGATTTTGATATAAAATCATCTTATAATAAACCTATATATAGGGAGGATGGAGGAGATGTTATATCTCATATACCTATGGTTACTCTTGCTACGCCTAGTGGTATAAAATTTGAATTAACTCAACATGAATATGATAATTTAGATGACAAAATAACTGTTAAGGGTCAAATGGAAAAGTTAGATTCTGAACTTCACAAAGAAACTTTAAATTATTTACAATTACAAGACGATATTGACCAAATAAGAGCTTTACAAGTTCAAAACATGATAGAGATAAATGATGTTGTTGCGTTAGGTATTAAAGAAAGAGATTTACGTGGGCAATTAAACTTTAAAGAAGGAGGAATAGATAGTGCTACTAATTACGCAGAGGCTAATTGGAGTGAAGCACCAGCTATTGTTTTAAATAGAGTAAGTAGTAACTTAGCTAGATCTATGGGTGGGGTTGGAGCTGGTTTTGCTAGAATAGCATTATTTTTAGAATCTCCTTTTCTTGATGAAGATCAAAAAGATCAATTTCAAGCAAGCATTGACGCGTTTACCAACGAAGTAGAAGGACTAGAAGAATCTTTACAATTAGACATTGACGAACAATTCAATGTAGCTTATAACAATTCCTTTTTCGGTCAAGCTGTGGGAACAGGGATTGATATGCTCGTTGATGTATTAATAAGTAGAGGTGGATCGATGATGACTGGTGGAGTAAAAATGATAGGTAGAAAAGCTTGGAAACAGGTTCTGAAAACTCAAACTAAAAAACAAATTAGTAAAAGAGGTTTAAAAGAAGGTTTGAAGTTTTTAATGAAGGTTAATCCAGCTATGATGACTAGGCAATATGGAGATTATGAAAGACAATTTCGTGAACCTCGATTTGATGGTATGTCAAACGCTGAAAAATTCACTTATGCTGCTGGGATGAGTTTTCTTATTGGGAAAATGGATAGACTTGGTATTGAAACAGCAGCGGGTAAAGGAGGAGATTTAATTGCTGAAGCAATTTTTAGACGTGCATTGCAATCAGGAAAAAAAGGAACTCTAAAGAAAATATTAAATACTGAATTAAAAGAAGTTTACGCTAAAGGTCTTATAAAGTTAGGTACAGGTGGTTTAGGTGAATCAGTGACAGAGGTTGTTCAAGAATTAACAGAGCAAGGTGCATCTACATTAGTTAATGCTATAAAAGGATTTGATGGTAAAGAAGAAGGATTCGAAGCTATAGATTGGGGTAGTGAAAAATGGTTTGAAGAAATGAAGCGTATAATGCAGGTTTCATTTTTCTCTGCTGGGCCAAGTAGTATTGCTACTTCTGCTATCACAGTAGTAAAATCAACTGGAGAATACAATAATTTACTTAAATTAAATGATGATAACTTTAGAAAAACATATGCTTTTTACTCGTCTCCTGAAACTATTGCCCAATATAAGGAAATGTTACAAGCTCAAGTTTCAAGTGGGCAAAAAACAGCAAAAGAAGCTCAAGAAGAATGGAAAAAAGTTCAAGATTTAGAAAACAGTTTTAAAGGAGTTCCTATAGGTTTAAATGTTAAAAAAGCTAGAGCTATATATGAAAATAATTTAAAAATAAATGATTTAGAAAAATCTAAAGAAGGTAAAAACAACTCAGCTGTTAAAGATATAGATGAAGAAATAAAACTTTTAGAAGAAGCTAATGAAAAAATAATAAGTAAAGTAACTGAAGAAGTTACTCAAGTGGTAGATGGTAAAGAAATAAAAGCTAAAGTCGCTAAAGATAAATATAAATCAAAAGCTTCTAAAACTATTAATACGAAAATAAAAGGCTTAAAGAAGGCTTATAAAGAAGCAGGTATAGCTGAAGATCAATTAACAGATGAACAATTAACTGAAGTAACACAGACGTTTACTGATGGATTGCAAGAAGCGGTGGCAAAAGGGGAGATGACCCAAGCGGAAGCTGAGCAAAACTTGAAAGATTTTAAGTTAGATAATATTAATTTAAAAATTGCTGAGAGTTCTGCGGCAGCTGATGCCATGTCTAATAACACTATGGTAGAAGGTGGAATAAGAGCAGACGCTTCTTATGATCCTACAACTAATACTATAGTTATAGATAAAGAACAAAGTATTAAAATAGGAGCTACTAATTCTCAAAACCACGAAGGCTTACACCATATTTTAGCTAAAACTTTAGAAGAAGATCCAGAAGCCGCATTTGGTTTAGCAACTGCTTTAGCTACTGAACTTGATAAACTAGATTCTAGCAAAATTCAAGATAGTGACTTAAAGAAAAGAATGGAACTTTATGAAAGTAGAGATAGTGAAGTTCAAGCTGAAGAGTTATTAACTTTATTTTCAGATGCTGTTGAAACTGGTGACATTGTTATGAATGATAATGTGTTTACTAAAATAGGTGATTTAAGTAGAAGAAGAATACAAGATAAAACTGGAGCAACTATCTCTTTTGAAACAGCTGAAGATGTATATAATTTCATTAAAGATTATAACACATCGATTAACAAAGGTAAATTTACTGAAGCTCAAAAAAGTTTATTTAAAAAAGGAGCTAAAATAGGTAAAGGTATAAAAGCTGATGAAAAGACATTTAAAGAAAAGATTAAGAAAACTTTCAAAAGTAAATCTCTAACAGGTCCAGTTAAAAAATCTAAAGGAAAGTCAACAGATTCTGGAGGATACACTTCAAGAAAAAAATCTATTAGTTCTTTAAGTGATTTTGATAATTTCGATTGGAAAGGTAAAAGCAAAAACCAATGGCAAGCATCAGAAGATTTTAGAAAAGCAGTGGATTGGATATATCAAGATCCAATATTTGATAGACAAATAGCTAATAAGTTATTTGATGGAGATACTGCAGATGTTAAAAGTGATTTAATAAGTCATTTAATGAACTTTGACCCTAAGAAACAGTATGAAAAAGGAGGATCTTTAGGCGCTTGGATGGGAGCTCAATTCATGAATAAAGTTACAGGTGTTGGAGAAAAAGCGGCAAGTGGAAGAACCGTATCGTTAGATGCTACCATGGGAGATAGTGGTACTTCATTTAGTGAAACTGTTGTTGGTGAAACAGGAAAAACTATAGGAGAAACTAAAAAAACTACTTCTACTAAACCTAAAGTTACATTAGATAAGAAATTAAAAATATCTAAACCTACTAACAAAGTAATAGAAAATGCTGTAGAGAAAGTTAATTGGACTAAATTAAAATCTATAGAAGAAGGAACACAAACAATTCCTACTGTTACACCTTTTATATCTGATCTTAAAAAACAATTAGGTCCAGAATTAACATCTACTATCATAGCTGAAATGGGTGGGAGTAAAAAAGGTCCAGCATTTGGAAATTGGTTAGATGAGAATATAGTTAGCTTAATAGAAGATTTACCTATACAATATATTGCTGGGTCTGTATTTAAACCTTTTCATAAAGATTTAATACAAAAATCTGTAGGTGGTAAATACGTTGATGCTAATGGAAACACAACGACCGCTAATAATAAAGATGCTAAATTTGTTCCTAATTGGACTTCTAATTGGCAAGGTGAAAAAGTAGATAGAGTTAAGACTAGAGACACGGGAAATACAGCTGGACCTCAGATGATGAGATTAAAGCCAGGTTGGAAAAGTAATGTTGATATAGATGGAATTAAAGGACAGTTTGTAAAACCAAATGGATCTGTTAATCAAACTAGACAAGAAGGATTAGCTTACCAAGTAGGATCAGAAGTAGCTTTAGAGTTTTTCGGTAATGAATTAAAAAAGGAAGATAGTAAAGTAAAAAATAACTTCCAAAAATTTCAAACTGAATTAGCTGGAAGGAAGTTAGCAGATAACTTTGTGGAGACTATATCAGATCAATTAGACAGGAATTTAAGTAAAAAGTCAATGTCTTTTGTTAGAGGATTTGATCCTACACAAGCAATAGCTTTTGAATTAGGTAAAAAAGATTTTATTCAATCATTAAATGGGGATTTCTCTTTAAAGAATATTAGAGAAACTATTAATGATGTATATGGATCAATGGTTACAGATGAAGGATATGTTTTCAATGGTGTTACTAAAACTAAAATGACAGATGGATTGTTTAAAACTTTAAAACAATACACTGATATTTTAGAAACTACTAAAAGAATGCCTAGTGAGTTTAAAGCTATAGATGAATTTGTAGATGAAGAGTTAAATAATGAACAATTTGATAAATCATTAGCTGCAGCTTTAGATTTGAGAAATGCTGATGGGAAGAAAGTTTCATTTGGTCAAGCATTCAATGATGCTACCTCTGTTGGTATAGCTCGAGACACCACTTACAATATATATAAAAATAATATATTAGAAAAAACAAAAGACACGGTAGAAGTTATAGACGGGAAAAAGGTTGTTAAAAAAGGTTTATCTTTAGACGAAGCCGTAGCTAAAGAATTTGAGCAAGTTTTAAAATGGGATGTTGATCATTTAACATCTTCTGCTAAAATTGGTGCTGGGGATGTTTTTGTTAATATTAAAAAAGGTGATAATAAATCTCCAAATAAAGGAGTAGGTTCAGTGCTTGAAGATGGTGGAACTACCGGAAGACAAGGATATCAGTACTACATGAATAAAGGAGATTTAATTGTTAATACTTTAAATAAATTATCCACAGAGTTAGGGTCTGATGTTAAAGCTGATTTTGATTGGAAAAGAGATAAAGACAAGCTAAATGAAAAAGGAGAAGTTGTTAAAAAAGGAGAATGGAAGATTGTTAATCCAAGAGTTATAAATAGTAAAACAGGAGAAACTTTATCTTCTACTAAAGATGGTAGTTACAAAACACCAAGTCAAAACTCTAAAGCTGTAATATCAGAAATTAATAAAACTAGTAGCAAAGAGGTTGCAATCACTAGAGGAAAATTTGCAGATGAAGCTTTTGAAAGAGTGAAGAATTTAATGCAAGGAGTTAAAGATCAATTAAACAATCCTGACACTACCACTAGTAAGGTAGAATTAGGAATGATGATGATGGCTTTAAAGAGTAATATGGCTTCTATATTGCGAGCTTCTGCTGCACCTGCTTATATGTTTGAAGGAGATTTTGAATGGACAGACGCTAACAAAGATTTAGTATATGAACATATGATTCCTGCTGAAGTAATGGCTATGGCATTAATAGATTCTTATTTTAATCCTAACAGTGATTTAAGCATAGATAAACTTCAAGAAATGTATAATGTTGCAATTATACCTAAGCCTATGGATGATGCTTTGAAAACTGCAGGGTATCAGTTTGCAATGCCTCAAGAATGGAAAGACGCTATAGATAGATACTTTAACGAAAGAACATTAGGAGCTCCATCATGGGTTTTATCTTCTATGGCGGATGGGAAAGTAGTAGAAGAATCTAAAATACACGCTGAAGCTTTTAAACTTACTAACAAACCTAAGACCAAAAAGAAAAACTCTTTGTCTTTAAACAATAGTAATGTAGTTAAAACTAGTTCTACTGATACTAATCAAGATCTATTAGACACAGCAAATAATTTAGATAAATCTTTAGAAATAGCTCGAGATCCTGATAGTCCAATTAAAAAAATTAGAGTTTTTGATTTTGATGATACTATAGCTGAAACTAAAAGTAATGTTTTATATACAACACCTGATGGTAAAAAAGGTAAATTAACACCAGCCGAATACGCTAGCCAAGGAACAGAAATGTTAAAGTCTGGAGTAGTGTTTGATTTTTCAGAATTTAATAAAGTAATGAAAGGTAAAAAAGGACCTTTATTTGACTTAATGAAGAAAATGCAAGATGCAGCTGGAGAAAGAGATTTACATGTGTTAACTGCTAGATCTATGGAAGCTGCTCCAGCTATTCAAGAATTCTTAAAAGCTAATGGAATAAATATTTCAATTGAGAATATTACTGGACTAGGAGATAGTTCTCCATATGCGAAATCAGGATGGGTAGTAGATAAAGCTGCAGAAGGATTTAATGACTTTTATTTTGCTGATGATCATACAGAGAATGTTAGAGCAGTAAGAGACGCCTTGGAACAATTAGATGTTAAATCTCAAACTCAAATAGCTAGGAAAAAACATTCTTTATCACTTAACCAGACTATTAATAATATAATAGAAAACAAGTTTGGAGTAGAAAATTATAAAACTTTCTCTGATGTACAAGCTCAAAAGAAAGGTAAGAACAAAGGAAGGTTTAATATTTTAATACCGCCTTCAGCTGAGGATTTCGTAGGATTAATTTACCCTATGTTAGGTAAAGGAGAAACTGGCAATCAACAAATGCAATGGTTTAAAGATTCATTATTAGATCCATATGCTAGAGCAATGAATGACATTTCTCGTTATCAACAAGCATTGATGAATGATTTTAGAGCTTTAAAGAAAGAGTTGATAGCTAATAATAGCATACCTAAAAACTTAAGGAAAGAAGCTATTGATGGATTTAGTTACCAAGATGTAGCTAGAATATTAGCTTGGTCAAAGCAAGGTATAACTATAGATGGTTTATCTAAAGCAGATTTAGCTAAAATTGAGAAATTCGGAGAAGCTAATCCTGAAATATCCTTATTTGCTGATGAGCTTATAGCTATCAACAAAGGAAATGGTTATAGTTATCCAGGTTCTACTTGGAATACTGGAAATATTACTACTGATTTAAAACATGGTTTAGATAATAATTATCGTGCAACAGCTTTAAAAGAGTGGCAGAAAAACGCTGATATAATATTCTCTAATGAGAATTTAAATAAGATGGAAGCTGTCATGGGTAGTAAGTGGAGAGAAGCAATGGAGAATATGTTGCATAGGATGAAGACTGGGAAGAATAAAAATAAATCTGTAGGAAGACTTGAAGCTAGATTACTGGATTATATTAACAATTCTGTAGGAGCTATCATGTTTTTGAATACTAAGTCGGCTGTTCTTCAAACTATATCTGCTATTAACTTTGTAAATTTTGGTGATAATAACCCTCTTAAAGCTGGGCAAGCTTTCGCTAATCAAAAGCAGTATTGGAAAGATTTTACTAAGTTAATGAATTCAGATTTTCTAAGAGATAGACGAGGAGGGATGAAGTTAAATGTTAGTGAATCTGAAATAGCTGACGCTGCTAATACACATCCAAATAAAGTTAAAGGAGTTATAAATTACCTTTTAAATAAAGGATTTTTACCAACTCAAATAGCTGATAGTTTTGCTATAGCTTCTGGTGGTGCTACCTTTTATAGAAATAGAATTAAAACGTATTTAGATCAAGGATTTTCTATTGAAGAAGCAGAAGCAAAAGCTTTTAAAGACTTTAGAGAACTAGCTGAAGAATCTCAACAGTCTTCTAGACCCGATAGAATATCTCAACAACAAGCTGGTGGATTAGGTAGAGTTATATTAGCTTTCGCAAATACTCCGGCTCAGTATACTAGATTAACTAAGAAAGCTGTTTTAGATTTAGCTAATGGAAGAGGGGATTGGAAACATAATTTATCTAAAATAATTTATTATACTTTTGCTCAAAATTTAATATTCAATGCGCTTCAACAAGCTCTATTTGGTTTAGCATTTGGTGATGATGATGATGAAGAAGAAAAAGAAGAAAAATACTTTAACGTTGCTAATGGAATGATAGACTCTTTATTAAGAGGATTAGGATTAGGTGGTGCTATAGTATCTACTTTGAAAAACATTGGATTAGAATTAAATAAACAAATGGATAAGGATCCATTCTTTAATCCAGATGCAAAGACTTTTCCTGGTGCTAGATATGATAAGGTTGCTTTAAAAACATTAGATTTTGCTCCACCAATAGATTCTAAAATAACTAAATTAATATCAGCAGGAGATAATTGGAAGTATAATAATTGGAGACCTGAAGCTTCAGATCCGTTTAGTTTGAAAAATCCTGCCTATAAATCAGCAGCTCAAGTGATAAGTGCTACTACTAATTTTCCAATAGATAGAGTATTTTATAAGATGGAAAACATAGAAGGCTTTATGGACAGTAATCAAGAAACTTGGAAAAGAATATCTCAAGGATTAGGTTGGTCTTCTTGGATGTTAGAAAGTAAAAAAGAGAAAGCTGAGCAATTGAAAAAAGATAAGTCAGACAGAAGAGCAGCAAAAGGTAAAAAAGATCCAAGTATATATACTAAAACTCAACAAGAAGATATTCTAAGACAACATGGATATACTCAAACTCAAATAGATAATTTATCAAATGAAGAGGAAAGAGTGAAAGCTATCAATGCAATTAGAATTAGTTCAGGAGTAACATATACATCTGATGTTGAAACACCTAAGAAACAAAAAGCAAAAAGTAATTCTTGGAAAAAATCAAATAATAAACCAAAAGTCAAGAAGAAAAAGTCTTGGAAAAAAATAAAGATAAAATAAGATGGGAAACGGTAAAAAATATAAGTCTAAAAGACAACTAAAAAAAGAAGGAGTTGTACCTCAAAATAAACTTAAGGATATGGGTTTAATTAAAAACGCTGAATGGACTGATGAATTAGGTGATCGATCTTGGAAAGAAGGACCTTTTAGAAATAGAGCTGTAGAAACTTGGAATGGTACTAAACGTATATACAAGAAAGGAAAAGAAGAAGGATATGATGGAGATTTATGGAATATAAAGAAAAAGAAAGAATATGGAGTTGGATTCACAGAGGAAGTAGATGGTAAAACTTATAATGTATCTAAAACTATTACAACCAAACATAAGAAAGATGGTACAGTAAAAGTGAAAGAGAGATATGAAGATAAAGAACAGCGAAATATGATGAGAAAGGTAGAGAAAAATAAAAGAAAAGGTAAATTTGGAAGTGATTTTGTAATACCAAAAACAATTTCAGAAAAGAAAGGTTTATAATGAAATAAACTAAGGAACAAAAAAAATGGGCACCATACCCAAAGTTCCTGTAACCAAAAAAGGGGATCTCAATACGAGGTCCCCTTTTTATTTATACTAATGTAAGTAAACTACTTTATCACCTTAGT
>Ga0080013_1003561_pt1 | contig 16243 bp, 21 predicted proteins | sample ETNvirenome_6_85_FD_69236 | JGI IMG/M metagenome (GOLD analysis project Ga0080013, IMG submission 69236) | Marine viral communities from the Pacific Ocean - ETNP_6_85 (SPADES assembly) (version 2) | ecosystem: Environmental > Aquatic > Marine > Oceanic | place: Pacific Ocean | collected 2013-06-19 | reverse complement strand
TGCATCTTCCCAAATGTGCCTTCCATCTGGGACAGAAACCTGTTTGTGCCTTTTGTTGCTTTAGAAACTCTAAGGAGGGAACCTTCAATGTTTTTGAAGGCTTGGTTGGTACGACCTACATCAACTTTTACATCGACTAGTGCAGTATAGTTGGCCATTAACGTCTTCTCATTCTAGGCGGTCTTGGAGCAGAAATACGGGAAGGTGAAGCTGATCGTTTTGCAGATTGTTCTGCCTTACGTTTACGATCCTCTTTGTCCTTCCTCTTTTTTTCTTCGTCTTGCTTAAAAGCAAATAGCACCATTTCGATCCTAAATATCGTTTCATAGATATCAGGATCATTTGCCCCATAACGCTGAAGATGTTGGTCAATGGCTTCTTCTCTCAGAGGCATCTCGCCAAAACCTCTATCTCTACCTGTTATGTCTAAATACTTCCACCTTTCATAACAAAATTGGTTATAGTCATCGATCTCCTGACCGTAGAGTGGACATACTTCACACGGAGGTCCTTCCTCTGTGTTATCCCAAATGTCACTATGTTGACAACACCACTCATGACGGAAAATCATGTCACGAGTTATTTCATGCTCCTTGCTATCGCCCGTGTATGGCCTTTTCCCCGTATGGAGGTCAAGGAGCAGTTCTAGTTTTTTTCCTGAATCCCAAGTTGTTCACGACTCTTGTTTTCAAGCTCCTGCAATAATTCCTCAATCAGAGGTTGCATGGCAGGATTACGAAACCATTCTCTCTTGGTGTCATCAGTGCAATCGATCTGAGATCCTTTTTCATCCGTGATTCCTTCCCAGTCGATACAACTTGCAATCCACTGATCCTCCAAGAACTTCGCGACTCCTTTGTTGTTTTTGATTCGCTTTTCATAGATGTTTGACATCTGATGACGAGTTAATGGCTGCATCTCAAAAAACACATCAGCCAATTCAGGATTCATTTCCGCACCAGGACATTGGATACGGAAGTTCGACTTCAACTTATCTGGTACTAATGGCATAGTATTACCCCATTAAAATTAATAAAGAAAAGGGGTAGAATAATCTACCCCTCAGACCCCAATTCGTCAAAAGGCGACACAAGGATGGGGCTACCTTGAGGAACGCTCCTAGTCGCCTACCTTTTCCTCATCATCTTTCGACTTTGAGAATACGCCCTTTTTTTTAGACTTTGTCTTCACAACAGGTTCTGGATCAGGTTCTGGATCAGCAACTTTGGATTCCAAAGAAGTAGACCAAGTCCAACCCTTACCAGTCATCTCAACCTGAAGATCCTCCCAAGATAATGAAGTAAACAAAGGAAAAGATCTTTTGAACGATTTAGCTCCTGAAGAGTCACCTTCAGCAGTACCTAAAACAGTATCAATATTAACACCAGAACCTATATTTAGTGAAAATTTCATTAGCGATACCTGAAAAAGAATTTATCTGCATCATTACAATCCTGGCCACGAATTACTGTGAATGGGATATCTATAGAAGTTGCTCCATCTGCTTCCGCTGCAGATGGTACTTCCATATGAACGGCTGCAGCACCAATTTCTATAATTTTACCATCAACAGTGCCAAGTCGTACACCAATTGATCTACGTGGTTCTTCTCTTAAAGAACTCATAAAATGAAAATCTTTAGGTCTCAGAAGAATTGTTATCGAACCACTAATAGATGGTTCATTAACTACATAAGATGCAGGAGGAAAACTCTCACCTGTCATTTCAGTTAATCCTGGTGTTGAAACACCACGATCAAAATCCCAACTTACTGAAGTCACATCCAAAGCATTATCTGCATGAAAAAGCTCGGTGTTCGCAGAAGTCGACCAACTCATGCCTGTGCCAGTTACTTCGTCAGTAATGTACGCTTGAACACTTCGTTGATCAATAGTCGTTGTAGTGTCACAAGATGGAGTTGGTAAATCAGGGACAAGCAAATCATTAGCAGCATAAGCTGCAGCAGGAGTAGCTGTAGTTTCATCAGTTGTTATAACTGCTCCACTAATAGCAGAAACTTCCAATCCTGATTTCTTAACAGTTGTTCCATCATTTGAAACAATCTTAAATGGAGCACCATGACCGGTGGCTCCGTCCCCCGACTCGAACCATGCAGCATCTGCAGCAACTGCAGTTCCACTTGCATAACGCTTCGGAGAATCAATTGTTATCTGTGCTCCAGCAGCATCTCCACTGGCGAGTGTCATTGCAGAGCCATCATAATCTGTATAACTTGCAATGTTTGCAGTTCCTGCATAAAGAACCTTACTTGCCTGAAATCCTACTGACATTGTAAGAGGTCCATCCTTTGCCATGGCCACTGACCATGATGTTGGAAGTGCTCCTTTGCCACAATAATACTGTACATTAGTTGTGTCCGTCTCTTGGAGAGAATGGACTGATAAAGTACTAACAGCATTTTTAAGATAATAAGAAATAACTGTCTTATTATCAGTAGTGACATCTGCGCCAGAGTCATCACCCTGAGTGTATGATGCTACAGAATCATACTTAACTCCTCCAAATAATTTGGAAAGAATTACATCTTCAGGAGGACTTGTCAGGGTCTTCTTTGTAACATACCCTGAATCACCTACGGTACCTGAGGCAGAAGTCGCAATAGTAATGCTTGTGTCAGCAACAACAGATGTAACTTTCCAATCAGCATTTAAGCCTGTTACAGCGGTTGTGAGAGTAATTGCAACTGTATCACCAGCAGCCAATCCAGTAGTAGAATCCATTGCGACTGTGGCAGTGGTACCATTAGGATTACTAGTCCAGCTAGTTGTGGCTAGTGCTGTTGCTGAAACCTGACCTTTTGGTTTCGCATAAAACTCCAAGTCAAATGTGGAATAATCCATATAATTAAGAACACGGTCCACACTGATCAAATCTGAACCAATCTCAGACGTATCAGCATAGTTACCAGCTTGAGCGATTGCAGGAACTGAAGTTAATCCGAAAGAATCTCCAGCTACAGGTTGTGCCGCAATCTGACCAGCGGTTGACTCTGCCTTAATATAAACGACAGCAGACCGAGATCGTTGTAAGGCGGTAGGTAAAGCCATAATAAAACTCCTTTAGTTAGGATGAAAAAACATAAAAATCAATAACAACAGGCACTTCAAAATGTGCGCCTGATCCGAAACCTTGGGACACCTCCAGGGGTCCAAAGTGTAAAATGTAGTTGGTAGTGCTAATATCCTTCTTATGATACAACGTACTCAGTGCGCTGGTGTAGGTATTAACATTCGCCATTCCTGTATTATCCTTAATAAGCAGGTTTAAACCAAGTATAAAATCCCTCCGAACTATTCCAATGTTATTTGGGACCTCTTTAATGTCACTTGCTGCAATAGTAATGCTTGGTATAAGGTATTCAGTATTTGCATTATAATTAAATGTAACATTTGAATGAACCCATGCAATTGAAGGACTTTGAGACCAATTAGTATCAAGATGATTAAGTAGTTCTGTTTCAATTGTCATCTCGCCATATTTTGAGTAATTGTTTCAGACAATCTTAATGCAGCAGCACGAATCCAATAACTATTCTGTGAAGACCAACCTTTTTCAAGACGTTCAATATAAGGTGCATTATTAGTAATACTAACTCCTTGAATATCACCATCTCTAAGTTTGTTAATATTTTGAAGACCTTTATCAATTGTAGTTTGAGCATTACCATATGCAACTTCTCCAAGAGTTTTAGCCTTCTCAAAAACATTCCCTCCACTAATCACTTTCACCGTTTGTGTGCTTTCAAGTTTGGCTTCTTTAGAAGTTAACAACTTCGCAAGAGCAGGACCAGTAGACCCATCAATATTCGCAGACCAGGAAGACCTGGCATACCCCGTATCAACAGGAGTTCCAGTAACCATCTCTTTAAAAGCAGTTTTAGTTGAAGCTACAATAGATTTTTGTAAATCATCTTCAATTTGTTCAAATGCATCAACAAAATTAATTGTGATATTACCTTGCTTTTTACTTGCACCAACTGAAGTACTACCTTCTAATTTCTTTAATTCAAAAAAACTACCCATGACCATTCTTTCTGATACGTTCTAGTTCTCGTTCAACACCTTCCATGTGAGTAACAAGCTTCGCTTTAAGCTCTGAATCATGTTGAACCAAATCTAAAATACGATCATTCATCTTTTCCATTTTTTGAGCTAATTTCCAAATTACTACTCCACAAATAATCAGTGCTGCTCCTATTAGACCTTGGTCCAGAAGCATCTGAGGAATTGCATTCAATCCTGAATCTATTGCTGGAGCATACTGTTGCTGTTGTTGTTGCGGTGGATGGTAATACTCTTGTCTTGGATCAAAGTGATTACCTGCATTAGCTTCTCCAATAATGAATCCAAATTTCATCCTATGGCCGTGATCTGGTAAAGTAGTCGACTACTTCCCATATTTACTGAGTTCACATTCAGGACTTTGTATACTTTACTGTCGACAGTAAGTTCATCATCAATACCCTGACTTGGTAAAACACCAGTAACTGGCCTTACTAAAAACTCCAGATTATCTGCATTCTCATTTACTGAATCTCCTCTAGTAGAACCAGTACTTTCATTCCGTTTAATAATCTTAACAGAATGATCTGTTTCAGTTCTTCCAATTGCTCCTGTTGAAGGAGTGTATGCACCAGTAACAACACTTTTATATGTTGCACTTATTGCAAGTTCAGCAGCACTCACCAGAGTATTGTTAAATGTCTTCGTCAGAAGATCATCAACAAGATTATTTAATGCTGCCATCTACCTCCTCAATTTCACAGAATATGCATCACCACTTGTAAGCAAAGGAGATATGAAATTTAAAATGTTGCGGTCAAGAATCCTTGTCAATCCTGCACGATCTACATCGATGCTAAGAACTCCAGAAATGTTCACATTTCTAAACTGTTTCAAAGAAGGATCACCCAGAAGCTCATTATCTGAAAAAACTCTAAACGACAACTCATATACACCAAAAAGAACACGATTAGGAATCGTGTCGGAATCAAAATGATCCTGTCTTAATCGGATATTCTGACCCCAATAACTGGCAGTCGAATCTGGATCTGGAACATACTTTCTAGGGAAAGATAAGGCTTGAGTAGACGTAGTTTTTTCACCACGCCACAACAATTGATCAAGATATCGGGTAGCCATTATCAACGATTTATCCTTATCCGAATCAGATGCAGCAGACCAAGCAGACTGACCTAACCGATCACCTGCATAAGCCACTGCATTTGCACGAGTAGCATAAGAATTCGCTGATGCACCCTTAACCGTTGCGTCAAGGGCCATTTAACTACTCCTTCTTAGAGGAACGAAAAGATTTCTTATCTGGAACAGACTGTTTGGCTTTAGAAGGTTCCTCAGTCGTACACCCTTGCTCAATATGAGACTGTAATTGAGTAGAACTGATTCTCATCTTCTTACCTTTAGGAGTCCACACTTCAATACAACTTGGCATTTTTAATCCTTTAAAAAGTGTTACAGGGCAGAGCAAGTAAACTTGATACCCTGTAAGAAAGATTTATGCAGCAGATGGAATTACTAATCCCAAACGTGCATCAACCGCATCAGCACCAACCAGACAATCAAGAGAAATAATATCTCTCTTCTGCATCTGATCATATGTTTGCATAACACGGACACTCATACCATTGTATGAAGCAACAGCAGAAGCAGTACCTGGACCCATAGGCTCAGACATCGGCACAAAACAAAGGGCAAATGCTTCTGGTAAGAATGAAGCTCCAGTCACATATGAAGCAGTCATATCCGAACCAGGAGATGCACCATCATCCAAGGCACTTTCTTTACCAGAATAATTTTTAACCACTTGACCTGCAGTTAAAACTGTAATTCCAGAGGTTCCAGGATCATAACCTGCAGCAGGAAGATTGTAGAGACCCGGACGGATGTCTAATGCAACCACTCCAGAACCTGCAGTATTAGCAGCAGTTCTAACAACATGAGTTCTGACATCACCACTATCATAAGTAATATTGATATGGTCACCAGCAAGAAATGCATTAGTAATACTAGCTTCACCTGCAGTCAAGTTGAGAGTTGTTGCACCTTCTATATGAGTACCTGTAGTAGTAAAGGCACCATCTTTATTGGCACCAGTTGTTAATGCACCAGGAGTATGAGTTGGAAGATTTTGTGACATCACAATATCCATTCCAAACCAACGTCCAAGTGTTGCCTCAATCAACGGTGACTGTGATCCACCACGAATATCAACTCGGACAAAGTCGTCCAGTGCATATAATGAAGTCATCATTGAAGGACTAATGACACATTTACGTCCATTCATTGGCATCTGATGATTATTCATCTTTTCAATGATTGCAGCCCAATGAGCTTTAGTGGACGGAGCAGCCGTGCTGTTGTATGCAGGTTTTTGGAGTGAACCTAATTGAGGTATTTTCCCCAATGCATAAGTGTCAATTTGTTGAGCAAGTGCTGACATTGCAGGAGTCAGTAGACGCTCATTAAAATTATCAAGACTCAGAGTGAGATCTTGGTTTGTGACAGCAAAAGAAACATCAAACAATTTCTCGATCTCAAGATCAGTTGTCGTTTCTGTTGCCTGTTGTATTGTGACATCTGTTGTGCCACTACCAGTATAAGTATCAACTGCAAATGCAGCAGGTCTCCGTACTTTAACTGTTGACCCGACTTTTGCTCCAGTCCATTCGGAAGCATAAGCCTTGGACATCAGATTCGGAGAGATTAATTGGTTCTCTAAAATAACTAGAGCTTCCTTCGCAATAACAGAAGGGGTTACAAATGTATTAGCCATGAGTAGTATCCTTTAAGAGTTGGATAATAAAATTAACGAAGCACCCAACGTTGCAGGATGCCTCTGCATGAAACAAAGTGCGCTCCTGCGCTAATAAATGACACTACCCCTCGGGGGAGTGGGGAACCATTGATAAGTTTGGACCTAAGTCCTAACCCTCAATATACTTGAACTAGAAAAACTTGTCAATAACAGTAAAATTAAGAAATCCTATTCTCTTCTCTTAACTTCTTATATTCTTCCACTGACATATTCCTGATATCGTCATTGGTGAATCCTGTGTTTCTCCTGGTAACACTTGCACCAAGTGCACTACCGCCTGTTGATTGCAAAAACAATTCAGGCTGATCTTCACGCATTGTGTCGATTAATTCTGTTACTTTCATTGGTGCACCATCCTTACCATATCTTATCCCTTCTCCTTCTCGAACCATAACACTTTCAGTTTCAGAATCAAAAAACACTTGGTCCTTAATTTGAGAAGACATTGCCTTATAAAGTCTGGGATTTACTCCTGAATCTGCACATCCGTCATTGATGGAATTTGTAATTTCCTTACCTCTATAACGGTCTGTTGCCTCTGTTGCTAGAATTTCCCAGTTTGATTTTTCATCATTTATGATTTTAAGCTGTGCTTCATAATCTGCTTTTGCCCTATTTAGAATACGAGTGTTGTACTTTTCTCTATCACCAGAAGTAAAAAGTCTCAACTCCTCATCCTGATCAATCTTACCCTTCAGATCAACTAATCCTTTAATACCTTCTTCGCCACCTAAAGAATCAACAAGTTCAGTAAAGTCTTTTGCTTTTGCTTGTGCCTTCTTTTTCTCTTCTTTAAGAGAAGAGTTGTTTGATTTTAAACCAGCAATTTCTTTATCTAAAGCGGATCTGACGATTTGCTCCACTTGCTCTTTCGAGTATGATTCTGTTTCTGAGAGTTCCACCACTTCTTGCTGCTGATCTTCAGCTCCTTGGCTTGTTTCGCCCAGTACCGTTTCTTGTTCTGCCATAGAATCCTTTCACGCTCCTCTTCAGAGGGCATTTGGCGTATTGCATAAATGTTAACTTCACGTTCACGAATCTTCGTGACCCCATAACCTAGACTATCCTCCGTTGAACCAACCATCGGATCAATAATCTGTACCAACCGATCTGCATCCTCTGGTGTATCACATTTGAGTAATGCATGACCCTGCTTCTCTGCAAGACTGATCATACTTAATGCTTGTTCAATCATAATGCAGTCAAAGGTATACCATTATTCTTAAAATCAAATGCTTGTGTTCTTGTTAATTTACCACTTGACCAGAGTCTGAACTTCTGAAACCCGAGAACGTTTTCCTGGTACGACTTATCTCTTGTTCCAAACCATTTCTCCAGCTTGCTTTTGTTTGCCCTATCATTCCCAAGTAAAGGGATCTGGGTAGCGCGACTATTAAAATGTACAAGAGCATTAGACCAAGGAGGAGATCCACCACTGCTACTAAGACTGGGAAGATCATAATGATCACCAGTGCTGTGGCCACTCCTACTATCAGTACCACCAGAAAACGGATTAATCCAAGAAATGGACCCGAAGGTGTCTGCGTTTGATTTGTAGAATCTGAGTCGTTCATCGTTTGCTGTTTGGACTACAAGTGTTTTGATTAAAGAGACTATTTGATTGATTGGAGTATTAAAGACAGAATCCTTGAAACCCATCTGGTGAGTTCCTGCAAATTTCTTTATTATATGTACGGGTTCCTGCCCGTTAGTAATCCCTACTCTATATATTCCTATAGCATCTCTTCTTAAAGGAACAAAAATAGAGTTTATCCAATCTGAATAATGAATGCCATTAATAAATGCACCTGAGTTTGGAGAAGGCGAAATTTTTGTGAATCCTTTAAATTCATTATTAAGAAATTTTACTTCTCTTGTTCTTATTTCATTTAATGCATCCTGTATTATTGTAGAAATAAGTCTTTCTAACCTGACAATTTTAAAATGAAATGTTTCTAAAAATGATTCAATCCTCTCTGTTTGTCCTTGATAAGGATTAAAAAGTTGAGAAGACAATACCTCCTCGGAAATCTCCGCTTTCGTTTTTTCTATAATAGGAACTGCTTTTAAGGCAACCTCATTGGCTGCACGAAGAACGTCAATATGACGTTCCATAACAAGATTAGTCACCTCGTCCTGAGTCAGATAATTCCTTTCGGACTTTATCTTCGTCAGATTCTTCGAGGACCTCTGATCTGTTCTGCTTAGGTTCATTAACTGTTCCATGGTCCAGCTCTATTTTTTCCCTTTCTTCATCGATTGAAACATCTGAGGGAATCACTTCCCCCTGCTTTAAATTATGCAACAAAGTATCCATCGATATCCCACCCATCTGGTAGGATTGTACCAACGCTATAATCTCCTGATGCGGTATTCGTACATCTACAAAATCCATATTAAGTTCAACACGGACTTCATCAGGATTCATACCCTCCCATGATGCCATATATTTAAGTGCTTTTTCAATACCATTCTGTAAATTAACAACAATACTAGATAAAACACTTGTTTCTATGTTTTGACGAATCCTGGAAACTTCTGCAGATTCCACTCCCTTTTTTGTTTCTAGTAAACGTGCACCTGCAATCCCCATCATCTGTTCCTTTTCTGCCAGAGCATTTTCTAAAGAACCTAGTCCTTGTCCAGAAAATTCTAAATATCCTAGTTTTGCTGCCTCACTTGGAATAATCCATGCTGTATCACCACCAACTTTTATTCCATTTCTGTAATCGTCAGGATCAACTCCTGTAATCCATGGTTGTGGTAATGCAGTAAAATGACGACCATTCTCTAAATCAGCAGAAGATCTATAATGAGACAAACTTAAATTAGCTAAATCTAACAATGGAGGAGTAGCTGCAGAATCAAATCCTACACCATTTGAATTAATACAAAATACTGGCATCTGTTTAATTGCTTCTCCCTGCATTGTTGGAATTGTCTCATAAACTGTTTTAAACACAGATTCGTTATCTTCACTACCATCTTCTGGTAATTCTTCTAATGCAATACGAACTCTTATAGCATCACCTTCAATAAAATCATAAACTCTATATTGAGTTTTCATTTCATGATCATAACCGTCAGTACTTACATCTAATTCCTCTGCAAAAACAGCCATAATTGGAATATTTTGATAAACACGCCAATTAATTAAAGATTCAGAATTATAAGACGTAATATAAGTCCTAGAATTCTCCATTCTATCAACCACTAAAATATGTCTGCCTGTTATAAGTAATTCTTGAAGTGTATTTTGAATAACTTCCTTAATAGAAGTACCCAATAAATCACAATCTTCAAGATGCTGCTCCATACCAGATGGAACCTCAATAATAGGAGTTTTCCTCATAGAAGCACCAATCAATCCCTGAATTGTTCTTTTAAGAACACTTAAAAATAATGCTCTTTCTTTATAAGAAAGATATTCAGACGATTCCTGACCACTTAAATAAGGTAAATATGCTTGATTTTCATTTTTAACTGACTCTTCACCTTTGAAACAATCCCTACATTTAGTCCAAACATGAAAATAATCCGCATAAATAGGATGTTCATGATCAAAACGAGGCTTCTTATTTACAAAATGACTATAATATTCATACATAACTAAACTCCATAAACTTTTGTAGTAGACATTTCTTGGCGATTTATTGGAAAGATGTATTCAACCAAGTACCCAATCGAATCAGTAATATGAGAATAATCTTTTTCACCACCTTTTTCAGGAACATTGGTACCGTGTTTGTAACTATGGCGTTCTAGTGCCTGGATTGTTCTTTTACATTTTTTGTGGATAAACAATCTACGGTCGCCATCTGCACTGCAAAACCTTGAATTAACAGCATTTATTCTGTCGCGTACAAAAGGATGCTTCCGCCTAAATTTACACTTAAATCCATAACTTTGCAAAATACTAAGGTCAGTCCTTCCACCTGCCGAAGTACGAGTCTGGACACAGGCAGGGTCAGGATATACGACAATCTGCTGTTCAGGGTAACGGCAAAGAATTTCCTCTGCCATTTCGTCTGTATTACTTCCAAAAATTTCAACTTCATCTACAACATAAAGAACTTCTTCTTCTTCATCATACTGAAAAATCGTTGCAGTCATTGGGTCAATATTAAAATCCATCCCAATTAAAACTGGCTCATCAGGATTATAAGGACAATCTATTACATTTTCCTGATAATCAAATCCATAATACACAAGTCCTGAATAGGTTACAAACTTTGCTTCATACTCTTGTCTAAATGTTCTTTCATCAAGATCACGTTTTGCAGATTCTATTTCATCAGGAGGTACATTACCTCCTTCTAGTGTTGTAAACTGCCATGATTCCCAATCCTCATCCTCACCTGTTTGTGCATATTGATACAAGTCATAGAACCAATTTCTTCCTGTAGGTGATGAGATAAAGAGGGCACCACCCTGCCTATCTGATAATGTTGGTCTAAGCACCTCCGTCCAAACACGTTCATCAATGTATGCTGCCTCATCAACTACCAAATAATCGAGACCAATACCACGTAATGAATCTGGGTTGTTCGTGCCCTTGAGTGAAATTACCGAGCCGTTTATGAGATGCGCCTGCATTGCGACTTCATGAAATCCTTTAGACCATTTTATCGTCTTGAGCTTCTCTTTCAGAGGATTCCACATAATCGTCTTAGCCGCAGAATATGTTGTTGTAACATACCATACGTTAGAATTAGGAAATCTCCCATGTCTTCCCATCAAACTCATTGAAAGAAATGATTTTCCAAAACGTCTACCAGCAGCCACGACTTTGAAACGTGCCTTAGAACTCATTATTTCTTGTTGTGAATTAGTCAGTGGCATTTTTCTTACGCATCAATTCTTCATTAATACAAATAGGCATTGTTGCAGAAACAATAAGTTGCATTCCTGCTTGTGATTCATTATCTGATGCTTCCTGGAAAGTTAATGCATGTCTTAAACTGTCAAATACACAACCACAGACACTTCTTATTTCTTCAGGCCACAACTCCGTAGTTATTGGTGAACGACTATTCTCTACTGTATCTGCGCATCCTTTAACAAACCCATAGATGTAGGATGATGGATACCAGTAGGGAGTTGCAGAATCAGGATGTGCAAGTAAACCTCTGATAAAAAAGGGAATACACAAAATAAAAAATAAACCTAAAAATGTTATCAGAAGTCTCTCTTTTTGGAAAAAATTCATATCATACGTTTAAGAGCATCAAATACCCAACATATAAGTTAAGTAACAATAATACGACATATATTGTCATGACATCACTACCCAAGACCATGCCCAAATAAGAGCCACAAATAACACTACTCCAAAAAATGCTAATATATCAAACACTTAATCCTCCCAAGGTAAAATTGTTGCATCCTCTGCATAACGTTCATCCATCCTCAATGCTTTACGTTTTCCATAATATCCCATTGTAATTGCTTCCATTGAAATCTTACAACATTTCAAATACTGGAAAATCAGATCAGCCTCTTCCTTATCAAGCAAGAGTTCATTAGTAAGTGGATCTCGGGATTTAAAAATACGTGCATTAAGAGATAGAGTCAGTGCTCTGAGTCGTTCTGCATCCTGCATAAACTTTTCAGTTTCTTGAACAGAACGCTCAACTTGTTCGGCAATAACTATGCCTTCTTCTTCTTTTGCAACTTTCGCAATGATCTCTTTTTTCTTACTGCCGTGGGACCATCCATTCTTTTTCGCATGGTTGACTACGGAGTTTTTACTGATACCGAGATCCTTCTCGATGTCCTCAACCCTATCTCCTGCCTCGTACCGAGCCTTGGATCTTCCAATTATCTCAGGAGGAATATGGTGAGTCTCCCTTTTTCTAGGCATTACTCTTCAGGTGGATTCTCTAGTTCTTCCTTTTCACACATTCCAATTAATTTTTCTGCGGCTTGGTCTCCAAGCACACGCTTCACAAGAGTGGCTTCATCTCCAGTGAATGTCAAATATAAGCGGAAAATATCATGATCCTTCTTTAACGCCTGCCGTTCCTCTGCAGTCTTGGCTTCCGCTATCTGTTTTTCACGAGCACGCTGCCGTTCTACTGCAGCAATTGATGATGCAGCAATTGTAGTACCCTGTGATCCTTCAATCTCCCGTGTTGCATCGCCTGCATCCTCCTGCGCTCCTGACATCTCTCCAGGCTCCCATGCCTCTGAGAATTCGTCACCGGCCAGTGCTTCTGGAGCAGGAATATCGTCAAGCATCTTCTGAATTTCCGAATCATCCATCATAAGGGAGTCTTGAGCCCAGTCTAAAGCACCGAGTTTTTCCAAGTCTCTGAGCAAATCTGCTGTTAAGTCAACGTCCTCTGTACCCCGGGCGCGGTTGTGCCTTAAAGTGGCAATCTTGGCCTGTTCTTCAGTCATGGGTGCAATGACAACAGGTATTTCTTCAAAGCCAAGTGTGTGAGCGGCTCTCCAACGGTGTTCACCATCAACAATCTTTATCACATCATTCTCTGTCCTAATGGCAACCACAGGTTGTGTGAAGCCGTCCTCTCTCATGGACTTCAGTAACAGTTCAAAGTCATGTTCACTCTGTCGGTTTGGATTCCATTCATTAGGATGGATGTTATTGACATTGACATATTCAATGTTCAGAGATTCAAGAACCTTGTTCTTTTTCTCAACGGCCTTCTTGCCTTTCCTTTTGATCTTTGCACTCACATTCTTTTGAGTCTCTTCAGGCGTTGTATTTCCAGATTCTTCGGACATTTGTTCCTTTTATTTACAAGTGTAATAAAATGATAATAATTTTAAAACGCGGGCTTCCCACCCCAGAAACCTGCACCTTCTCGGAAGAATTCAGGTTCAATGAACTTCAAGAATGAGGCCTTTAAGGAGAAGGGATCTCCATTGTACAAGGCCAACGACAGTTTTTTCCAGGATGCAATGTTTCCAGTACAGGACATACATGCATGTACTTCAGGAAAGGGTGTTGATGCATGGTTTTTATGTCGGTTCAGGTACACATCCATTGTTCTTTGTGCACGTTCTGCAATCCAATCAGGTGATTCGTCAATACAGGTTCTTTTATAACAGTCTTCCCAACTTTCGTGCAGTTTTCGTGTAGGCATTAATGCATGATGTCCAAACTTTACACCATTTCTTGTTCCAGGTAGACGTTCACACACTGCATCAAACCACTGAGGCCACGCCCTGGCAGCCATTTGCAGTGATTCCAACGCATGGATGTTCATAGTTGGCGGGCCAATTCTCATTATTTTCGGTGGAAGTCCATTCCTCAACATAACATCATACGATTTGTTATAGTCAAGTTTCTGTTCACTCACTAATTTCCACACATCCTTATGGGTCCAGTCATAAATGGGACGGCAATTTGCAACTCCGAATTTGTTAGGTTTCGTTATGTATCCTCCACTTGTGAAGAGTCCATAGAGTCTGTGCCTAGACTCATCAGCACGTAACCCAATCACTGCATAAAGCTTCTTACCTTCTGCAGGAGGAAACCGATCAGGATGGGTCATTGCCTCAATGTGTTTCTCTGGAATGTGAGTAGCCCAATCAGGTGGTCTGCGCATCCATTTGTCTTCAGGGAGATCTGGATCAAAGACCCAGAAGTAGGGTGATTGTCTGTTGAAGACGTTGATAATCGGTTGGTTTGCAACAAGCCATGTCATATCAACCTCTGGTCTTGCAGCAGTCCTTTCTGCAAATTCATAAGTTCCAGGAAACATGATCTCCTCATCCCTCATGACTACTTCTACTGGAAGACGACCTGTTTGTGCAGCCGCCATTATACAGACCTCAAGTGCAACTGTTGAATCCTTGCCGGTGCTGAAACTGACTACAATTCTGTGCCCTGCCTCATATAAGACTGCCATTCTGTCAACAGCCTCATCTAAGACTGTTTTCCCCAACATCCGTCTAGGCATCTAAACTCCTTCTTGCCATGATTCATACATCATATAGAAAGCCTGATATACAATTGCACTGGCAAAAGCAAATGTTACTGAATTTAATAATGAAAAACTGCTGTTATATAATCCCATTCCTGTAAAATACAAAACTCCTGTCCAAAATCCTTGACAAAAAGGACATGTTGCTAGACCAAATGAACCCATCCAACTTAAATCTCTGTTGAATATAAAATGTGTTAAGCCTGCACTGGTGATTAGATCAATCATCTGATGCTGGTGAAAGAAGTGTCTTGAGACACTTTAATTCATCCTTTGTCAACCGGACTACTCCTCCATGATCATCCTCAATGATGTACTCCTTATACTCCTTACTCCAACTTAAACGTGCACAACACTTTTTCTTTTTACAAAGAGAAATCGGTAACTTAAAGAGATCAATAATCATTTTACTTCCTTATTTCAATTACAAAAAAACTGCATTCTGTATCCTTTTCTAATTCACTTTCTAAATCCTTTGTGAGACTTTCTAAGATCCTGATGTGTCCAATTTCATCATCTGTGACTAATTCGTCTGCTCCTGTGTTGAATGCCATTATACTGAAATCAAATCCCATTGCTCCTAATATCAACTTCCATGAGCCTAAAGGTAATAATGTGAAATCACTCTGAACCTCCTTCTCCTTACCATGACAACTGCTCTCACGCTCCCTCGGATCTCGTGTTCCATTTGGAACCATTACTAAACTTCCTCCATCCTTTACATAACTCATTAAAATCGCAATCGCATCTGGTATGTAACTGCTTGGTAAACATGTCAATACTCCAAATAAACACCATACATTCTCAAATCCTTCCTCCCATCCAATTCGGCTATGCATCATGTCATGTCTGATAAATCGTGTTGCATAATCAGGGTGCTTCTCTCTTGCACACATTAACATGTTTGCCGATATATCAAATCCAATGTAATCTCCTGGTACTATAGTCGGGACTACATAATCTAATACAATCCCTGTTCCACAACCTGCATCTAATACCCTCCCTTCTAACCTCCGTCTACTCAACCAATCAAATAAAACCTCGTTCTCACACATTGAAACCTTGTCTGAATATATCGAATCATACTTGTTCGCTAATTCATTGTAATAATCAATAACTGAGACTTTCAATTATACCCGTCCTCCACAAGGACACATTGTCCTATATATCTGAATTTGATAATACGTGCCTGGATTCTGACAGGATGAACACTCACTGTATGTTGACGTGACTGCTGAACTGCATCCACTTAATAATGTGAATGTGATTATAAATATGTGATACCACTTCATTAAACTTCTCTGAGATGCTGTTGCTCCAATGCAAACTAGCTGCATAGACACATTTCGTCAAGAGCTTTTTCAAAAAGACTAGCTTCGCTGTGCCCTGCTCTTCCTAAAGCCTTTTTCAAAAAGACTAGCCTTGTATTTTTT
>Ga0080013_1003560_pt1 | contig 16246 bp, 4 predicted proteins | sample ETNvirenome_6_85_FD_69236 | JGI IMG/M metagenome (GOLD analysis project Ga0080013, IMG submission 69236) | Marine viral communities from the Pacific Ocean - ETNP_6_85 (SPADES assembly) (version 2) | ecosystem: Environmental > Aquatic > Marine > Oceanic | place: Pacific Ocean | collected 2013-06-19 | reverse complement strand
TTGTGGTCCATAATTACGACTAAAAGCACCTAATGATACTGGAACTTCTAAGATACCAGGTCCTTTGAGTGGGATTGCATTGGCTCTGGAACTTGATGCTGCTCGACCAGATTTAGCAGAACTTAATGGTCCTTTGACTGATGCTGTTGCGGTGTCATTAGAGTAGTCAATACGGTCTACTGTTGAGTATGGACCAGGAGCTCCACCACCAAAGTAACCAAAATTAGCATTACCCGTTGCTGCAAGAATTTGTCTAGCAGAAGTTAATGGTCCTTTTGTTGGTGTTGTTCCGGTATCATTAGAGTAATCAATACGATCTACTGTTGAGTGACCACTGGTAGTATATCCACCACCAAAGTAACCAAAGGAAGCATTACCCGTTGCTGCTAAGTAAGATCTAGCTTGACTCAATGGTCCTTTGACTGCTGCCGTTGCAGTGTCATTAGAGTAATCAATACGATCTACTGTTGAGACAACGGGAGATCCACCACCACCAAAGTAACCGAAGGAAGCACTGCCTGTTGCTGCTAAGTATTTTTTAGCAGCACTTAGTGGTCCTTTTGCTACTGCAGTTGCGGTGTCATTAGAGTAATCAACACGATCTATTGTCGATATGGCACTAGGAGTTTTTCCACCAGCAAAGTATCCGAAGTTGGCATTACCTGTTGCGCCAAAGAAAGCTCTAACAATACTTAATGGTCCTTTTGCTGATGCCGTGGCAGTGTCATTAGAATAATCAATACGATCTACTGTTGATACATAATTAGAAGTATATCCACCACCAAAGTAACCAAAGGAAGCATTACCCGTTGCTGCTACTCCTCGTTTAATAACACTCAATGGTCCTTTTGCCACTGCCGTTGCGGTGTCATTAGAATAATCAATACGGTCTACTGTTGATATATTATTAGAACCATCATATCCACCACCCACATAACCAAAGTCAGTTCCTTGTGGTACTACATTATCTCTTGGATCTGTTGCTGCAACAAGTGTTGATATAATACCAGTATTAGTAGGAAGTGCATTTGCTGCCGATGAGGTTGCTGCTAAAGCACTTCTAGCAACACTCAATGGTCCTTTTGATGATGCCGTCGGAGTATCATTAGAATAATCAATACGATCTACTGTTGAGACAACGGGAGATCCACCACCACCAAAGTATCCAAAGGAAGCACTGCCTGTTGCTCCTGCGTATCCGTTAGAAGCACTTAATGGTCCTTTTGCCACTGCCGTTGCAGTGTCATTAGAATAATCAATACGATCTACTGTTGCTACAACAGGCCAACCACCACCAAAGTATCCAAAGTCGGCATTACCTGTTGCTGCTACACCATATCTAGCAACACTCAATGGTCCTTTTGATGATGCCGTCGGAGTATCATTAGAATAATCAATACGATCTACTGATGATTTTGCAGTTCCAGCTGGAGTACCACCACCAAAGTATCCATAAGAAGCATTACCAGTTGCTGCCATTCGGTAATTCACAATACTCAATGGTCCTTTTGCTACTGCAGTTGCAGTATCATTAGAATAATCAATGCGGTCTACTGTTGATTCATAAGTACTAGGAGGAATAAAACCACCAGCAAAGTAACCAAAGGAAGAATTGCCTGTTGCTGCAAGTTTATGTCTAGCAAGACTTAATGGTCCTTTTGTTGGTGTTGTTCCAGTATCACTAGAGTAATCAATACGATCTACTGTTGATTTTGGACCAGGTTCACCACCACCAAAGTAACCAAATGAAGCATTACCTGTTGCTCCTACACCATATCTAGCAACACTTAATGGACCTTTTTCTACTGCGGTTGCGGTGTCATTAGAGTAATCAATACGATCTACTGTTGATTTTGAATTGTATCCACCACCAAAGTAACCAAAGTTAGTTGCGACTGGTGATATGTGTGAAGTATCAGGAAGTCCATATGCTTTACGGCTTGTTGCTGCAGCAGCAGATATGATAACACTTAATGGTGCTTTTGCTACTGCAGTGGCAGTATCATTAGAATAATCAATGCGGTCTACTATTGTATAACCACCTGCACCACCAGCAAAGTAACCGGAGGAAGCACTGCCTGTTGCTGTCACTTCCCGTCTAGCAACGCTTAAGGGTCCTTTGGCCGGTGCTGTTCCAGTATCACTAGAATAATCAATACGATCTACTGTTGATGCATTACCAGAAATATATCCACCACCAAAATAACCAAATGAAGCATTACCTGTTGCTGCTAAAGAATATCTAGCAACACTTAATGGTCCTTTTGCTACTGCAGTTGCAGTATCATTACCATAATCAATACGATCTACTGTTGATTTTGGACCGTCACCACCAGCAAAGTAACCGAATGATTGATTACCTGTTGCTGCTACCCACTTCCTAGTAATACTTAATGGTCCTTTTGGTGATGCCGTTGCGGTATCATTAGAATAATCAATACGTTGTACTACCGCTCCTGAAGTGACTCCTCCACCAAAGTAACCAAAGTTAGCATTACCTGTTGCTGCCAAACCCCGCCTAGCATCACTTAATGGTCCTTTTGGTGATGCCGTTGGAGTATCATTAGAATAATCAATACGGTCTACTGTTGAAAAATCACCAGGAAAAGGAGCATATCCACCAGCAAAATATCCAAAGTCGGCATTACCTGTTGCTGCATGATAATGTCTACCAACAGTCAATGGTCCTCTAAGTAATGCCGTTGCTGTGTCATTAGAATAATCTATACGATCTACTGTTGATACTGGACCAGGATAACCACCAGCAACGTAACCAAAAGGAGCAGGACCAGTCAATAAAAAAGGACTCGGAATATTCCAAACATCTTCTTTCGTGGACCACTCTCCCGAAAGTTGTTCTTCATATACTTGCTTTAATCTAAATATTCCCCTAGGCATTTTGTATTAACAGCTTCTGGTATATCATTGAGTTATTTAGTTGGTTACCAAAACCATTCCCATATGAATGCCAGAGATCCGCATCGAATAATACAATACGATTATATTTTACATATACATTAGAATATTCTTTCCACTCTTCTTTATTATCAACATCAAATGTTCTACTAATATCTTCTTGTGTCTGTATTCCATGTAACTGACGGGCATATTCATCAGGGAATGTATCAAATCCAGTCTTCAGATGACTATAAAAACTCATGCCTCTTTGTGATACACAATCACCAGGCATCGTCAGATAGATAACCGCAATCCAATCACAGGCAAGATTAGCAGTGATTGGATTTGGAGTATTGGATAGAGCAACTTCATTAAATAAGTTCTCTACTTTTATCTCACGACCCAGAAGATATGAAATTTTCTGGGGTGCCTCATCAGTAAAAATTGGTTCACCTTCTACGATGCCTTTATGATATGGATGTGCAATATCATAAAAGTCATCGGCAACAATAATCTTTTGATTCATATCAACCTCGTAGTTTCTTTTGTTCTTCTTCTGGAGAACCGGCAATCACACCAAGATTTTCACCAGTAACTTCTTGGATACCTGTGAGAACTTTCTTCTGAAGATCATTCAGGAAGTCCATCTTACCTTGAGGACTTTCGAGAACTTTATTCAAAGACAAATAACCTTCTGGCAATTCATTTCTCTTATCAACAATTGCAGGTGCAGAAGCACGACGCATACTGTGTAGGTTACCAATAGAGATACCAGTTTGTGCCGCAACCATTTCATCCATAGCCTGGTCGGCAAATCTTCTTTCCCAATACTGTCCATCAGCATCAAGGAACTGCTCTCGGGTGACTGCTTTACCACCATTCTGTTCGGTAAGTTTCTCAAGAATCTTATCTAGGTGTTGCATCTGATGAAGACGGTCACGAATCTCAAGTTCACAAGACTTCAGATAATGAGATAGTGTAAGTTCATCTAAATCAAACCAACACAGTTTCTTAGAACCACCACCGGGTCCACCTTCTTCCCAAAAAATTGGTTGTGCTTTATCCTTATCTGACCACTTAAAGTCAAACTCACGGACCTTTTCTTTCATCTCAATGAGTTTATACATATAACCTTCTGCCATCTGACGACGAGACTTCAGAGTATTCTCAAAGGCAACAGGAAGAGTATGAGTATCAAGAAGTGCAAACTTTTCTAACTGAAAATTAGTTCTGCCTTGTGCAAGTTCTTTATCACTATCCTCCCATCTCAGAACATTGGCAAATGCTTGCTGTAGATATTCATCATCCATCACTGCCTGCTCAGAAGTGATGGGAGTATAAGCCAATTCAGTATTTTCTGTAGTCATGGGTGCTCCACTTGTAATTTTAGTAATCAGTTTTTTCCACTGGTGTGCAATTTTTTTCCAGTCACACTTCTGTGAAATATGATTAGAAAGAGATTTTGAGATTTGGTTATAATATGTTCTGTCTCCCTCAAAATAATCTAAAGCAGTACAGCAAATCTCTGTGAATGTATTTAGAAAGTTTTCGGTAACCTCATATCCTTTGGTTGTTCGGGTTCCATTTAAAGGAACAACCGAAGCAAAGTTCTCAGTTGCAACTTCAGATAGTGCTCCAATATCAGTAATGATAGGATATGCACCACATTTCATTGCCTCTGCCATTGAAACACAAAATGTTTCTTCCCAAATGTTTGGATGAATAAAAAATGCAGCATCTTGATAATGTTCTACAAGTTCTTCTTGATCCACTGCCGCAGAATATTCTACGTTAGGAAGTTTTTTTAGTTCCTCATACAGTTCTATATATGTATCATTGAGAGGACCATATAAAGACATTGATGAAAAGATTTTAAACTTTGCATCAGGATGTTTCTGTTGGATTCTCTTAATAATAGCAGGCATCAGTTCTAAACCTTTGTAGGGAATAGAAGTATGGATAAAAGTCTTAGTTTTATTTTCAGAATAGGTGAAGATATCATTCACACCATTTGAAATTACAGTGATTTTATCCTTAGGAACATTATGAAACTTGATCAGTTGTTCCTTTGCCCAATGAGATGGTGTCACAATGTGAGTTACCGTCTCATGATTGAAATTTAGAAATGCGGGTTGATCATAAGCATGATGTGCCCACAGAACTTTATATGGTTTATTAGATTTTTTCAGTTCCTCTGGAAGATGAGATACTTCTACCTCCTCAGGAAATTCATAATACTGTGAAAGATAATGAAATGAACTTTCAGTTGCTCCGGACTTCATAATTATTCAGTAAAGACGTGTGAACCGACGTGTTGTAGTTTGATTGTAGTATCTAGCCAATGAGTATACCCCGACATTCTAGCACGATAAAAGAAACTTTTATCTTCTGATGCAAAACTATCATCGATCTTTTCTTCTGCAAAGTAATGATATGAGTTATTCATCTCTGCTTCTGTTGGTGGATAGTTACTATCTTTAGTAGATGGAATGTATTTAAGATACGGAAACTTCTGTGCGATATCGGCAAAGACATTGCGATGAATCATCACAAACCCCATACCATTTCCACCAACCTTGAGTAGATCACCCTTGCGTTCTTCTGGTTCTAAGACATCAACACAATACCGAATGGGTATTGTCTTCATAGGATATGTGCCAGAAACAATAGGTTCATTATGACTCAATAATCTTAGCACATCTTCCGGATTAAATCCAATGTCACTATCAAGAAAGAACAGATATTCATGATCTGTATTGTTGATAAAAAAGTTAGCACACTTAGACCTTCCATGAGTAATCAAGGAAGAGTTTGCCTGAGTGAGAAGACCGTGCGGAATATTATTTCTTACTAAGAGTTTGCCCAGATTGAACAAACTCATTGTCGTCTTCTCATTCACAATTCCCCCGTGACAAGGGAGTGCGATCATTATACCCATATCATATAATCAATCTTTTGTTTATTATAGCATACTATTGTGGAAGTGCATTTGCCCCTGCTGAAGTTGCTGCTAAAACGTATTTAGCAACACTTAATGGTCCTTTTGGTGATGCTGTTGCGGTGTCATTAGAGTAATCAACACGGTCTACTGTTGAAAATGTACTAGGACCAGGACCACCACCACCAAAGTAACCAAATGATTCATTGCCGGTTGCTGCCAAATATTCTCTAGCAAGACTCAATGGTCCTTTTGTTGGTGTTGTTCCAGTATCACTAGAATAATCAATACGGTCTACTGTTGAGAATGGACCAGGAATACCACCACCAAAGTAACCAAATGATTCATTGCCGGTTGCTGCTAAACCATATCTAGCAACACTCAATGGTCCTTTTACTACTGGTGTTGCAGTGTCATTATTATAATCAAGACGTTCTACTGTTGAGAAAACACTGGGATAGATACCACCACCAAAGTATCCAAAGTTTTGATTACCCGTTGCTGCTAAGTAATATGTATCATTACTTAATGGACCCTTTACTAGTGAAGTTGGGGTATCATTACCATAATCAATACGATCTACTACTGAAGTGTATCCAGAAGATACACCACCAGCAAAGTAACCGAAAGAAGAATTACCTGTTGCTGCTAAACCCCATCTAGCAAGACTCAATGGTCCTCTTACTGATGCTGTTGCGGTGTCACTAGAGTAATCAATACGATCTACTGTTGAATATGCACCAGATGGAGCAGGCCAACCTCCACCAAAGTAACCAAAGGAAGCATTACCTGTTGCTGATACTTTTTGTTTAGAATTACTTAATGGTCCTTTTGCTGCTGCTGTTGCCGTATCATTGGAATAATCAATACGTTCTACTATTGATTTTGCGGGTTCTCCACCACCAAAGTAACCAAAGTCAGCATTACCTGTTGCTGTTAAGTATGATCTGGTAGCACTTAATGGTCCTTTTGCCACTGCCGTTGCAGTATCATTGGAGTAATCAATACGATCTACTGTTGAGTACTCAATGCCGATTTGACCACCACCAAAATATCCAAAGGAAGCATTACCTGTTGCAGACAAACCCCTTCTAGCAACACTTAATGGTCCTTTTGCTACTGCTGTTGCGGTATCATTGGAGTAATCAATACGATCTACTGTTGAAAAATTCGAAAGTGGAGTTTTACCACCACCAAAATAACCAAAGTCGGCATTACCTGTTCCTGAGAGGTATCTTCTAGCAGCACTCAATGGTCCTTTTGCTACTGCAGTTGCAGTGTCATTAGAATAATCAATACGGTCTACTGTTGACACCTCATCTCCAGGATGTGCATCACCACCACCAAAGTAACCAAAGGAAGCATTACCTGTTGCTGCTAAACCCTCTCTAACAACACTTAATGGACCTTTTTCTACTGCAGTTGCCGTATCATTAGAATAATCAATACGATCTACTAATGAATGGATAGAAGTACCACCACCAAAGTAACCAAAGTCAGTTCCTTGTGGGACTACATTATCTCTTACTGATGATGCTGGGAATAATGTTGTCTGTGGAAGTCCATTTGCCTGAGAACTTGATGCTGCTAAGTATATTCTATTAACACTTAATGGTCCTTTTGTTGCTGCCGTTGCAGTATCATTAGAATAATCAATACGGTCTACTTTTGATTTTGATGGATAACCACCAGCAACGTAACCAAAGGAAGAACTACCTGTTGCTGCTAAATTATATCTAGCAGCACTTAATGGTCCTTTTGCTGGTGCATCTGCAGTATCATTACTATAATCAATACGGTCTATCGTTGATTTACCAGGAGCACCACCAGCAAAGTATCCAAAGGAAGCATTACCTGTTGCTGCTAATTGATCTCTAGCAACACTTAATGGTCCTTTTGCTGATGCCGTTGCGGTGTCATTTGAGTAATCTATACGGTCTACTGTTGATACTGCACTAGGACCACCACCACCAAAGTAACCAAAGTCAGCATTACCTGTTGCTGCAAACAAATATCTAGAAGGACTTAATGGTCCTTTTGGTGATGCAGTGTCAGTATCACTAGAATAATCAATACGATCTACTGATGACCTATATGGACTAGGACCACCACCAGCAAAGTAACCAAAGGAACTATTGCCTGTTGCCGATAATCCTCGTGTAGCAGAACTTAATGGTCCTTTTGTTGATGTTGTTCCAGTATCATTGGAATAGTCAATACGATCTACTGTTGAATATGTATTGGGAAAATTAAATCCACCACCAAAGTAACCAAAGTCAGCATTACCTGTTGCTGCTAATTCAGCTCTAGCAAGACTCAATTGTCCTTTGACTGCTGCCGTTGCAGTATCATTAGAGTAATCAATACGGTCTAGTGTTGATGATGAAGGATCACTACCAGCAAAGTAACCAAAAGGATGTGCCTTAGCAAAAGGACTCGAAGTATTCCAAACATCTCCTTTCGTGGACCAGTTGCCGGATAACTGCTCTTCATATACTTGCTTTAATCTAAATATTCCTCTAGGCATTTTGTATTAACATCTTTTGGTATATCATTGAGTTATTTAGTTGGTTACCAAAACCATTCCCATATGAATGCCAGAGATCCGCACCGAATAATACAATACGATTATATTTTACATACACATTAGAATATTCTTTCCACTCCTCTTTATTATCAACATCAAATGTTCTAATAATATCTTCTTGTGTCTGTATTCCATGTAACTGACGGGCATATTCATCAGGGAATGTATCAAATCCAGTCTTCAGATGACTATAAAAACTCATGCCTCTTTGTGATACACAATCACCAGGCATCGTCAGATAGATAACCGCAATCCAATCACAGGCAAGATTAGCAGTGATTGGATTTGGAGTATTGGATAGAGCAACTTCATTAAATAAGTTCTCTACTTTTATCTCACGACCCAGAAGATATGAAATTTTCTGGGGTGCCTCATCAGTAAAAATTGGTTCACCTTCTACGATGCCTTTATGATATGGATGTGCAATATCATAAAAGTCATCGGCAACAATAATCTTTTGATTCATATCAACCTCGTAGTTTCTTTTGTTCTTCTTCTGGAGAACCGGCAATCACACCAAGATTTTCACCAGTAACTTCTTGGATACCTGTGAGAACTTTCTTCTGAAGATCATTCAGGAAGTCCATCTTACCTTGAGGACTTTCGAGAACTTTATTCAAAGACAAATAACCTTCTGGCAATTCATTTCTCTTATCAACAATTGCAGGTGCAGAAGCACGACGCATACTGTGTAGGTTACCAATAGAGATACCAGTTTGTGCCGCAACCATTTCATCCATAGCCTGGTCGGCAAATCTTCTTTCCCAATACTGTCCATCAGCATCAAGGAACTGCTCTCGGGTGACTGCTTTACCACCATTCTGTTCGGTAAGTTTCTCAAGAATCTTATCTAGGTGTTGCATCTGATGAAGACGGTCACGAATCTCAAGTTCACAAGACTTCAGATAATGAGATAGTGTAAGTTCATCTAAATCAAACCAACACAGTTTCTTAGAACCACCACCGGGTCCACCTTCTTCCCAAAAAATTGGTTGTGCTTTATCCTTATCTGACCACTTAAAGTCAAACTCACGGACCTTTTCTTTCATCTCAATGAGTTTATACATATAACCTTCTGCCATCTGACGACGAGACTTCAGAGTATTCTCAAAGGCAACAGGAAGAGTATGAGTATCAAGAAGTGCAAACTTTTCTAACTGAAAATTAGTTCTGCCTTGTGCAAGTTCTTTATCACTATCCTCCCATCTCAGAACATTGGCAAATGCTTGCTGTAGATATTCATCATCCATCACTGCCTGCTCAGAAGTGATGGGAGTATAAGCCAATTCAGTATTTTCTGTAGTCATGGGTGCTCCACTTGTAATTTTAGTAATCAGTTTTTTCCACTGGTGTGCAATTTTTTTCCAGTCACACTTCTGTGAAATATGATTAGAAAGAGATTTTGAGATTTGGTTATAATATGTTCTGTCTCCCTCAAAATAATCTAAAGCAGTACAGCAAATCTCTGTGAATGTATTTAGAAAGTTTTCGGTAACCTCATATCCTTTGGTTGTTCGGGTTCCATTTAAAGGAACAACCGAAGCAAAGTTCTCAGTTGCAACTTCAGATAGTGCTCCAATATCAGTAATGATAGGATATGCACCACATTTCATTGCCTCTGCCATTGAAACACAAAATGTTTCTTCCCAAATGTTTGGATGAATAAAAAATGCAGCATCTTGATAATGTTCTACAAGTTCTTCTTGATCCACTGCCGCAGAATATTCTACGTTAGGAAGTTTTTTTAGTTCCTCATACAGTTCTATATATGTATCATTGAGAGGACCATATAAAGACATTGATGAAAAGATTTTAAACTTTGCATCAGGATGTTTCTGTTGGATTCTCTTAATAATAGCAGGCATCAGTTCTAAACCTTTGTAGGGAATAGAAGTATGGATAAAAGTCTTAGTTTTATTTTCAGAATAGGTGAAGATATCATTCACACCATTTGAAATTACAGTGATTTTATCCTTAGGAACATTATGAAACTTGATCAGTTGTTCCTTTGCCCAATGAGATGGTGTCACAATGTGAGTTACCGTCTCATGATTGAAATTTAGAAATGCGGGTTGATCATAAGCATGATGTGCCCACAGAACTTTATATGGTTTATTAGATTTTTTCAGTTCCTCTGGAAGATGAGATACTTCTACCTCCTCAGGAAATTCATAATACTGTGAAAGATAATGAAATGAACTTTCAGTTGCTCCGGACTTCATAATTATTCAGTAAAGACGTGTGAACCGACGTGTTGTAGTTTGATTGTAGTATCTAGCCAATGAGTATACCCCGACATTCTAGCACGATAAAAGAAACTTTTATCTTCTGATGCAAAACTATCATCGATCTTTTCTTCTGCAAAGTAATGATATGAGTTATTCATCTCTGCTTCTGTTGGTGGATAGTTACTATCTTTAGTAGATGGAATGTATTTAAGATACGGAAACTTCTGTGCGATATCGGCAAAGACATTGCGATGAATCATCACAAACCCCATACCATTTCCACCAACCTTGAGTAGATCACCCTTGCGTTCTTCTGGTTCTAAGACATCAACACAATACCGAATGGGTATTGTCTTCATAGGATATGTGCCAGAAACAATAGGTTCATTATGACTCAATAATCTTAGCACATCTTCCGGATTAAATCCAATGTCACTATCAAGAAAGAACAGATATTCATGATCTGTATTGTTGATAAAAAAGTTAGCACACTTAGACCTTCCATGAGTAATCAAGGAAGAGTTTGCCTGAGTGAGAAGACCGTGTGGAATACCATTTCTTACTAAAAGTTTGCCTAGATTAAACAAACTCATCGTTGTCTTTTCATTCACAATTCCCCCGTGACAGGGGAGTGCGATCATTATACCCATATCATATTATCAATATTTTATTTATTATAGCATACTATTGTGGAAGTGCATTTGCTGCTGCTGAAGTTGCTCCAGCACCATATCTAGCAACACTTAATGGTCCTTTTGTTGGTGTTGTTCCAGTATCATTGGAGTAATCTATACGGTCTACTATTGATGTAGTAGGATAACCACCACCAAAGTAACCAAAGGATGAATTACCTGTTGCTGCTAGAAGGTACGTAGCAGCAACACTTAATGGTCCTTTTGGTGATGCCGTTGCAGTATCATTAGAATAATCAATACGGTCTACTGTTGATATATTATTACCACCACCAAAGTAACCGAATGATTGATTACCTGTTGCTGCAAAATAATATCTAGCAGAACTTAATGGTCCTTTTGGTGATGCCGTGGCAGTATCATTAGAGTAATCAATACGGTCTACTGTTGATACTTTACTAGGCGTAGAACCACCACCAAAGTAACCAAATGAAGCATTACCTGTTGCTCCATGATAATATCTAGCAAGACTCAATGGTCCCTTGACTGATGCTGTGGCGGTGTCATTGGAATAATCAATACGGTCTACTGTTGATACTACAGGTCCAGGATAAGGACTAAGACCACCACCAAAATAACCAAAGTTGGAATTACCTGTTGCTCCAAGACGTTCTCTAGCAGCACTTAATGATCCTCTTGTTGGTGTTGTTCCAGTATCATTAGAATACTCAATACGATCTATTGTTACAGCACCCCCACCAGCAACATAACCAAAGAAACTATTACCTGTTGCTGCTAAGAAATATTTGGCAGCACTTAATGGTCCTCTTGCTACTGCTGTTGCAGTATCATTAGAATAATCTATACGATCTACTGTTGATATTACTGGAGTTTTACCACCACCAAAGTAACCAAAGTTAGTTGGATTAAATGACCCTGCGACTGCATCAGCATTAGAAACGACTGATGAACCGATTGGAACGAATCCGTTGGCTCTGGCACTTGTTCCGGCAAGACGATGCCTAGCAAGACTTAATGGTCCTTTTACTGATACTGTTGCAGTATCATTAGAATAATCAACACGATCTACTGTTGATAATGTACCAGGAGTACCACCACCAAAGTATCCAAAGTCAGCATTGCCCGTAGATCCAATATACGTTCTACTTGCACTTAATGGTCCTTTTACTGATGCTGTTGCAGTATCATTAGAGTAATCAATACGATCTACTGTTGATACTGGACCAGGACCACCACTACCAAAGTAACCAAAGGAAGAATTACCTGTTGCTGATAAAGCATATCTAGCAGCACTTAATGGTCCTTTTACCGATGCGGTTGCAGTATCATTAGAATAATCAATACGGTTTACTTTTGATGTTGCACTACCATCATGACCGCCACCAACATAACCAAAGTTTTGATTACCTGCTGCACCATGGTATCTAAAATCTGATGCCAGACTACCTCTTGGTGATGCCGTTGCAGAGTCATTAGAGTAGTCGATACGGTCTACTACCACAGGAGAAGGAGAACCACCAGCAAAATACCCAAAGTTCTCATTACTTATTCCTGTGAGATATTTTTTAGCAGCACTTAATGGTCCTCTTACTGATGCCGTTGCAGTATCATTAAGGTAATTAATACGTTGTACTGTTGATACCTCAGATCCATCTAAACCACCAGCAATATATCCAAATGATTGATTACTTACTGCTGATCCTCCCATTCTCCATACACCAACACTTAATGGTCCTTTTGTTGCTGCCGTAGCAGTATCATTAGAATAATCAATGCGGTCTACTGTTGATATTGAAGGAGGTCCACCACCACCAGCAAAGTAACCGGTGTTAGGAGTCCCATAAGTTCCTGCTGCATAATTTACTGTTCCAATTGCTGGAATTGCATTGGCTCTGGAACTTACTGCTCCAACATATTTTCTAGCAACACTTAATGGACCTTTTGCTGATGCTGTTGCGGTGTCATTAGAGTAATCAATACGATCTACTGTTGATACTGTACTAGGAGCACCACCACCAAAGTAACCAAAGGAAGCATTACCTGTTGCTGCTAATGAATATCTAGTAGAACTTAGTGGTCCTTTTGGTGATGCCGTTGCAGTGTCATTAGAATAATCAATTCTACTCACTGCCGAATAGTTAGTGCCGGAATAACTGGGGAGGTCATAACTCCTACCACCACCCCAGTAACCAAAGGAAGCATTACCTGTTGCTCCTGTATAATATCTACCAGTATCTAATGGTCCTTTGACTGCTGCCGTTGCCGTGTCATTAGAATAATCAATTCTATCTATAGTTGTGACTCCATAAACTGTAGTAGGAGAAAATAATACCCCGCCACCAAAATAACCAAAATTAGAGTTTCCTGTTGCTGTCAAACTATATCTAGCAGAACTCAATGGTCCTTTTGCTGTTGCTGTTGGTGTATCATTACTATAATCAATTCTATCTACTGTTGATACAGGACTAGAACCAGGACTTGCATCACCACCACCAAAGTAACCAAAGGAAGAATTTCCAGTTGCTGCTGTCTTATATCTTCCAGCAGTCATTGGACCTCTTGGTGATGCTGTTGCTGTATCATTACTATAATCAATTCTATCTACATATGATGTGAAAGTAGAACTTAAAGTTCTACGAGCACCAAAGTAACCAAAGAAACCATTACCTGTTGCAGATACTGCATATGAACCTTGAGTTAATGGGCCTTTTACTGCTGCTGTTGCGGTGTCATTAGAGTAATCAATACGGTCTACTGTTGATTTTGGACCAGGATAACCACCACCAAAGTAACCAAAGTCAGTTCCTTGTGTTACAAGACGACTAAAAGCACCTAATGATACTGGAACTTCTAAGATACCAGGTCCTTTGAGTGGCATTGCATTAGATCTGGAACTTGTTGCTGCTAATTCATATTTGACAGCACTCAATGGTCCTTTTGGTGATGATGTTGCAGTATCATTACCATAATCAATACGGTCTACTGTTGATTTTGCAGTCGGTCCAGGAGCAGCTCCACCACCAAAATAACCAAAGGAAGCATTGCCTGTTGCTGCTAATTTATCCCTAGCAGAACTTAATGGACCTTTTAGTACTGCCGTTGCAGTATCGTTAGAATAATCAATACGTTCTACTGTTGATACTACAGGATTGCGTCCACCACCAAAGTAACCAAAGTCATCATTGCCTGTTGCTGCAAGATGGGATCTAGCAGAACTTAATGGACCTTTTAGTACTGCCGTTGCAGTATCGTTAGAATAATCAACACGGTCTACTTCTGTCGTTTGAACTGGGGGAGAACCACCACCAAAGTAACCAAAGTCAGCATTACCTGTTGCCGATAACTGATATCTAGCAGAACTCAATGGTCCTTTTGTTGATGCCGTTGCGGTGTCATTAGAATAATCAATACGATCTACTGATGATACTACAGAGGGAGTTTGCCCACCAGCAAAGTAACCAAAGGAAGCATTGCCTGTTGATCCCGATTTATTTCTAGTAATACTTAATGGTCCTTTTGATGATGCCGTTGCGGTGTCATTAGAATAATCAACACGGTCTACTAATGATACTACACCATTACCACCACCAAAGTAACCAAAGGAAGCACTAGATGTTTCTCCAAGATAACTTCTAGCAGAACTCAATGGTCCTTTTGTTGCCGCAGCTGCTGTATCATTAGAGTAATCAATACGATCTACTGTCGAAAGATGTGGACCACTAGGACTACCACCACCATAATAACCAAAGTCAGTTCCTTGTGGTCCATAATTACGACTAAAAGCACCTAATGATACTGGAACTTCTAAGATACCAGGTCCTTTGAGTGGGATTGCATTGGCTCTGGAACTTGATGCTGCTAAGCTATATCTAGCAGCACTTAATGGACCTTTTGGTGATGATGTTGCAGTATCATTACCATAATCAATACGGTCTACTGTTGAGAAAACACTGGGATAGTAACCACCACCAAAGTAACCAAAGTCGGCATTACCTGTTGCTGCAAAATGGGATCTAGCAGAACTTAATGGACCTTTTGCTACTGCCGTTGCAGTATCATTAGAATAATCAATACGGTCTACTGTTGATACTGGACTAGGATAACCACCACCACCAAAGTAACCAAAGGAAGCATTACCCGTTGCTGCTACATATGCTTTAGATTGACTCAATGGTCCTTTTACCGATGCCGTTGCAGTATCATTAGAATAATCAATACGGTCTACTGTTGATACTGGACTAGGATAATCACCACCACCAAAGTAACCAAAGGAAGCATTACCTGTTGCTCCTAAGTATCTTCTAGCAAGACTTAATGGTCCTTTTGCTACTGCCGTTGCAGTATCATTAGAGTAATCAATACGGTCTACTGATGATACTATGGAGGGAATAGAAGTATGTCCACCAGCAAAGTAACCAAAGGAAGCATTGCCTGTTGATCCTGACTTATTTCTAGTAACACTTAATGGTCCTTTTGCTGATGCCGTTGCGGTGTCATTAGAATAATCAACACGGTCTACTAATGATACTACACCATTACCACCACCAAAGTAACCAAAGGAAACACTAGATGTTTCTCCAAGATAACTTCTAGCAGAACTCAATGGTCCTTTTGTTGCCGCAGCTGCTGTATCATTAGAGTAATCAATGCGATCTACTGTCGAAAGATGTGGACCACTAGGACTACCACCACCAAAGTAACCGAAGTCAGTTCCTTGTGGGACTACATTATCTCTTGGATCTGTTGCTGCAACAAATGTTGATATAATACCAGTATTAGTAGGAAGTGCATTTGCTGCTGCTGAGGTTGCTGCTAAAGCACTTCTAGCAAGACTCAATGGTCCTTTTGATGATGCCGTCGGAGTATCATTAGAATAATCAATACGATCTACTGTTGAGACAACGGGAGATCCACCACCACCAAAGTATCCAAAGGAAGCACT
>Ga0080013_1001883_pt2 | contig 16247 bp, 22 predicted proteins | sample ETNvirenome_6_85_FD_69236 | JGI IMG/M metagenome (GOLD analysis project Ga0080013, IMG submission 69236) | Marine viral communities from the Pacific Ocean - ETNP_6_85 (SPADES assembly) (version 2) | ecosystem: Environmental > Aquatic > Marine > Oceanic | place: Pacific Ocean | collected 2013-06-19 | reverse complement strand
TTAACTCTGCCTCTTGCAGCAGTTACCTATCTAACAGAGCCTCTCTTTGTTCTTAGTAGGGCAAGTCCTAAGAATGCAATTTTCGGGGGAATAGATGCTGCTGTTAATACAATGGCAAAAGGTCTAAGAACTATTCTTCCTAAACTTCCTAAAACAAAAGCTGAAAGAGAATTTGATTCTATACTACAAGGTTTTGATGCTTCTTTATCAGAAAGATTATCACATATATCAGGTGTAGATGTTCCTAGAAGGGTAACAGATAAATTTTTTAAAGCAATTCTTCTTACTCAAGTTACACAGTTATCCAGAGATATAGCTTTTCAGGCTACCCGACGAGCTTTAAAAGAAGATCTCCTGGAAGTTCATAAAGCTCAACAAGCTGGTCATTCTACTAGAGGATCACAAAAAGCTCAAAGGCGTTTGTTGGAAGGAGGTCTTGTTACTTCTATTAAAAGACCTAAAATGGCTACTACTTCCTCTGTAAGGGAACCTATATCAAATGAGATTATGAATTGGGTTAATGATGATACTGGTACTATAGATATTCCGCCTATTATTAGTAAGGTTATGTCTAAAACAACTGATGAAATCATTATGTCTCCTAATGCTGTTAATAGACCTATCTGGATGTCTAATCCTCATTATGCATTTGCAGCCCAGTTAAAAGGATTTATAATGACCATTGGTAATACCGTTGGTTATAGACTTTATAAAGAAGTAATAAAACCTGTATATACATTACGAGGTTTACCTGTTGAAGAAGCCTTTAGATATGCTCTTTCCTTTTCCTTAATTGCAGCAGGTACTATGGGTACAAAAGCTTTAAAAGATATTATTCGTTATGGAGATGAGGAAAGTCCTTGGGAAGAAAAGGAACCAGGAGATAAATTCTGGACAGCAATTGTAGATAGTAATATCTTTGGACCTGGAACAATAGTTCATGATGCTTTAAGAAGTACAGAGTATGGTGTTGGTTTAGTAGAAGCTCTTCTTGGTCCTACGGTTACATGGAGTACTAGTGTTATAAAATCTATACTAAAATTTCTACAAGGAAAACCAAAATCTTTAGCCAGAACTATTGTTCTTAGTATTCCAATTTTAAATCAGTTAAACAAAGAAACTAAAGAAGAATATATGGAAGCTGTGGAAGAAAGTATAGAAGATGTCTCCGAAGAACTTGGTGATACTCTTTTGGGTGATTAATAATGCTTGAGTTAGGACCAAGGGAACTTGTCACACTAGGGACGGTACTGGCAGGATTGGCAGCTACTTGGGGAGTCTTGAAGGCTACCCTTAAATCTATCATAGCAAGACTGGCTGATAACAAGAAAGATATCATTGATATATATACTAGACTAGATCAATTTGAGGCTAATCAAGCAGTAGCCCTGCATAGTATTGACATAATGGGAAAAGATATTCTATCTCCACAGATTTTAAAAGAAAGAAGTGAGAGGGATGGTGCTACTGAAATGCGATTAAGAAGTTTAGAAGAAAGCATGAGAATGTTTCAACATATGCACAACGGTTCTCATCCACCAATTGAAAGTAATAAGGATTAGTTATGTGGGAATACTTTAGTACTGACGAGTTAAAGTGCAGGGGTACAGATGAATGTGATATGAACGAAGACTTCATGAATAAGCTGGTCAGTCTTCGTAAAGAGTTTAATGAACCAATGGTTATAAGCTCTGGGTACAGACACTTATCTTATAACCAAGTTATTGGTGGAGCAAAAAGTTCTCCTCACCTGTATGGAAAAGCTGTTGATGTTCTGGTTAGTGGTAAAGCAGCCTATAGATTAATTAAATTATCTATGGATCATGGCTTTACTGGTATAGGGGTATCACAGAAGGGTCCACATAAAAGCCGGTTCATACATCTAGATACAATGGAGAATACTAATATCCATCCCAGACCCTGGATATGGAGCTATAAATGAGTAATGAAAAAAAGTTAGTAGGCACTCCTACTGGAAAAAAAACTAGGGTAGGTCGCACTGTATACAAAACCAAGGATGGGCGTAATGTTTCTGAAATTGGAGTTAGCATTCCACTAAATAAAGAAAAGACAAGATGGCTTAATGCCCCTAGTATTTATAATGGTAAACAATATAATGAAGATCAAGTTCTAAAAATGTGGGAAGCTGGTAAGATTAAAAAAAATGAATGGAAAATTATAAAGGGAACACAGAAAGATGCAAAGGAAAAATCCCAAGAAAGAAGTAGAGGTTTAATGAAAAGAAAAAGAGGGGGATATATAGGGGTAGGTAAAGCATTACGGGGATGGGGAATAGTCAGAAAAGCATAAATGCTCTGTGTGGCGTTTTAAGCCCCGTACAGAGGAATTAGGGTCCGTCAGGTAGGGTACCCCCAGAGCATAGCTAGATACCCCTCTCTAGCGGCTCTCTGTCGGAGAATAATAGTGATCCAAAGCTAAACCCCTTTCTTTTCGGAGGAGCTTTTATTATTCGATCCAGAGCTTTTAACTTAACAAGTAATTTTTCAAGGTCATGCAGATGAAGTTGATTAGGACCATCACTAATAGCCTGATCAGGGTTATCGTGTACCTCCATAAATATAGCACCAACTCCTACTGCTATGGCAGCACAAGCTAAAGGTTCTATAAATTCTCTCTCACCACCTGAACTGTCTCCCTGACCAGAAGGTCTCTGAACTGAATGGGTAACATCCATTACAACTGGGTATCCTGTTTTAGCCATGATAGGCAGAGAACGAAAATCAACAACAAGATTTCCATAACCAAAGAATGTACCTCTCTCTGTTAGAAGTATCTGATTGTTTCCAACACTCTCAATCTTACTTATAATGTTTAACATATCATCAGGTGCTATGAACTGGCCCTTCTTAACATTGACTACCAAACCTGTTTCAGCGGCAGCCAGGAGAAGATCAGTTTGTCTACAGAGGAAGGCTGGTATTTGAATTACATCTACTAGATATTTTATAACATCACATTGCCATGTCTCATGTACGTCTGTTAGAATAGGAGTATTAACTTTAAGCTTTTCAAAAACTTTAACAGAGTCATCCAATCCTAATCCTCGTTGTCCTTTAATAGAAGTTCTGTTTGCTTTATCAAAGGAAGACTTGAAGATGTAATTAATTCCTAGTCTATCAGTAATAGTCTTAATCTCTTCTTGCATCTTCAAGGCGTGATCAGCAGACTCAATAGCACAGGGACCAGCAATTAAAGTAAAGGGTAGATCGTTATCTATTATAAAGTCTCTAACTTGGATTATCATTTTCTTCTTCCTCTTCTTCATAGAAGTCACACTTCGCTAGTAAGGTAGAAACTCTTTCTTCTCCCAGAACATTCAAGCATCCTATAATAGCACTCTCCAATGTCTCTTCATCCATGTTGGCATGAACGTCTGTATTGGCACCTCTAACTCTGGACAAAAGCTCCAAGGCTTTGATGGCACTGTTGGTATGTCCATGAACCTTGGCGAAAGAATACTGACTTTCAAGTTCCTCAATCACATTGACTTGTGTCTCAAGTTCGTTCTCCAGTTCCTTTATACGTTCAGTTATCTCATCAGATTGTAAGAGGCGATAGCCTTGATTATAGGCAGATGCTGCTGCATATCCTGCTGCCTTTGCTGCTTCCGTAGCATTCCTATGTAAGATATAGGATTGAGCAAACTTTTCCTGTTTTTCATTAAGCATAATTAAATATCTTTCACAGAGAAACTTTCTCCACATCCACACATAGAATTAACATTTGGATTTTCTATCATAAGTCTTTGTCCAAAGATATCTTTTTTATAATCAACTACTGTTCCTGTTAAATACATAAGGGAAAGATTATCTATAATAAGTTTACCAGTATCTAAATCTATAGTAAAATCATCTTTAAAATTTGTTAACTCTTCTTCAGATACTAACTGCCAGTCATAGTTAAATCCAGAACACCCTCCGCTATTAATAGATAACTTAATAGCAGGAACATTCTTATCTACTATAATAGAAGATAAGTGTATGTCAGCATTATCTGTTAGTTTTATCATGTCCTTTACCTGATAAATATTTAGGTTCTGGTTTTCCTTCAAGCTTTTTATTTAACCAAGCTAAGAATTTTTTAATCATCTTTTCATATTATTTCGTTGAATGCCTTTATATTTTTCAAATGAACGCATTGAACCTAATCCTAAAAGAGAAAGAGTTAGTGGCATAAGTCCTTCTGTTTCCAGTAAAGGTAATGTTATATCAGATCCAAAGGCTGCGAATAACCAGAGAGTTACTGGCTGAAAAACAAACTGCCAACCCAGACCAAAGGCACATATCCACATGATGGCCGGTCTAGCCCCCGCAATAAACACGCTAGAATGTTTAGCTTGTTCCAGATTTGTTTGGGCTTGAGCCAGATCCAGAGAAAGAACTTGTGACTTCAACTCTGCTTCAAGCTTTCGTTTAAGATCTTTATCCTCAACAAATTTGTCAAGGACTTTTCCTGCTACTCCAATGACTGATTCTGCTATACCTAACATTATTCTTTCTCCTTTGATTGTAGTTCTATTGCTCTTAAATCATCACCACTAAAGGTCATCTTAAATCCTTTCTCAACAACCTTATTATTTCCATCATACATATCAAAGAATGCATATAAAGTTAAATGTTTAAAATGCATTAATCTTGCTGCCATTAGTTCAAGCCAATCAAAATAATGAAAGACTGATATGTGTGCATTCTCACCATTAGATAAAATCTTTAGTGCTTTTAGACAAGCAACATTTATAAAGATCATCTTATCTGCATAGGAAAATATCTCGTCCATAACCCACATTAAATCTGATTCAGGTAAGTGTTCCATAACATCTGTACAAATAACTGCATCAAACTTTCTAGATGGAAGCCTCTCATGTTCAGGATAACAAGGATCATATAAGTAATAATCTTCTAGTTCCCATAACTCTGGTAATGGCTTATCAATTTCTTTTGTTACCATATCAAACTTATCAGTATAGAGAAATCCTTTACCACACCCATAGTCTAGAAGAGTTTTAGAATCTCTGTTCTCCAAAAAACTTTTTATAACGTCTACAAATTTAACTAGACTTCGGCCATTAAACATACGTTCTGACTGGCAATGTAAATGTTTATACTCCGTTAATAGTTCTTCATATTTATCGGAAGGATTCTTTCTATGAAGAGTATTGTCTACTTGAATCTCTTTTCGTTGAAGCTCATTAGTTGTAGTATTCATTAAACGCTGGCTCCTTAACTCTCTGCTTATTTATTTCCCACAGATCAGCAACCATTGTATCCTTTCCATGAAAGGAAAGAACACCTTGTAAAGCTTCATCTGCAAAAACTTTCTCACAATCCTGTGCCATTGCCAGAAGTTCTCCCGTAGTCCAGTAAGTCTTATCCTTTACATTGACTTGAATATATTTAGGCTTGGGAACTTCTCCACCCTCTAAGTCTCCAGTTGTTTCGGTCTGTTCTTCCTTGGTAGGTTCTTCTCTACAAGAATCAAAACCAAAGAGATGGATATCTCTAAAGCCCATCGTATGCATGATACCTATGGATCTCATGGCTGCACAAGTACCACCAGTAATTAACGTGGAGCCTTGAGGAATGCCTAACTCATCAGATAATGTTACTTGTTGATTAACAATCTGTCTGCCCTGCTCCTCATCACTACGCAGAGAATCAGTAAAGGCATGCCATCCCCATATCTTTGCTTCATTAGCAATAAGAAAATTAGTAACAGAAGGATCAGTCATGGACGCTACAAAAAATCTTGTGTCAGGATTAATTGTTTTAAACAAATCTTTTCTGACAATATTATGAGTTGATACTCCAGTAATTGGACGAGGATCTAGAACTACACAACCCCAAGGATTAATGTTATTCTTTAACAAGGCAGGATAAGCGTGTTTAACAGTTATCACTTTAGCATTAGGTGTTTTCTTAATAAAGTTTTTTAGTTCTTTAAAATCTAGATAAGGACCAGCCGAAACAATAACTCCTACTTCTTTATGTGTAGGATGCCTGTGTATCCATTTCTTAGGATCAATTAAAGTAAGATTTGATTTAATATTATTTTGGATATAGTCTTTTGGGACACTGTCTCTGGGATGGACAATTATAGGTACTCGTTTTAAATCGTCAGGAATGTCATCTAAATCTGAATTGTGAAGAAAAACTACAAGGTGAGTATTACCACCACCGGCAACCCTATCACCTGAAGGTAAAATATATTTTCTAGTTGTGGCTTTCTCATCAAAGTTAGTCCAGCCATCCTCTGTTGTTTCTTGGGCATCTACCTTTCTTGTTTTTACTTTATCAAAAACATACTTAACTCCTTGATATCGTTCAGGAGGAATGCCTTCTTCCTCTTCCTCTTCTGTAAAGAAGTGATCAGCAACAACAACATCTACATTCTTTAGAATATTATATTCACACTCAACAGTTTCTTTACTATTACCACTTCCTATCAAAGCAAAATCAACTTCACTTATTACTTCTGTCTTTAAAATCTTTTTTAGGGTGTCTCTAACATTACCTTTAGTAAGTTCAAACGTAAATGTTTTATTATCTTTATCCTTTATATGTTCTGTAAACTCTTCTAGTCTTTTCTTAACAGCTTCCAAGGTATTGTGAGGTTTAACATTGAACTCTTCATGGTCTGTTTCTACAGATGCATCTTCAAAGAGATCATAGCCCATGTAATGAACTGAATCATGGTGTTCAAAGGATGCCAATGCCATTTCGATAGCACGACCACCATTCCAAGTTCCAGTTTCTAGAATAGTTTTAGGTTTATAGAAACGAATGATATCAGCAAGCTGCCTGTACCTATTGGGAAGGATATCTGGGGATGTCTCTGTATCTGAAAGCTGAATGATCCTGTTTCCAGAATTATCTCTCACCCCTAAATTCTTACGGTCATTGAGATCTACTATAAGATTGGATATAGGAGAATCTTCTTCTGTAATTGTATGGATGACCATGCCATGTGCTTCATAAATAGTCCGTAACCTATTAAATATAAAGACATCATGCCATTCTCTATAATTTAAAAACTCTCCTGAAATAAAAGCTCCCCTTAAATCTCCTAGCAAATCAATAGGTGTTTGTCGATCAAGATTAAGAGCTTGAAAATAATATTTATCTTCTAAGATTAACAAATCTATAGCATTAGATTCGGGGAATAAAGAGGCTAACTCTTTTTCAGATACAGGTTTACGATTAATAATGTAAGGATCAAGCCATAACAACCATCCCCCTGTATAATTAAAAGCACACTCTGATATAGCCATAACTTTTGGAATAAATTTTAATGGATTTAAAACGTCATTGTAAACGATAGTTCCACCTTCGGTTCCATCGTGTTTGGAAAAGTTTTCCAGGAACTCTTTGTATTCTGATATCTCTAGAAGATTATGATAATAAATATTAGAAGCTTTAGGTAGAGAATAATTTTTTAAATCCACATCATAATAATAACAATGTATATCTATACTAGATTCCCAATTATTTTTAAATTCATTTAATAAATTTATTGTCCCTTGCTGTAACAAGGTTTCATTAAAGGCAGTAACAACTTTATATGGCATCTACTTTATCCTGTAATAGTAAGAAAGAATAATCTTGGTTCCACTCTGAAGCATAGAAACCATCAATGGGACGAGAGACTTCCCATTCCCTAAACCAAGGACCACCTGTGGTGAAGTGTACATTCTTTGGTTTTATATCTTTATCTGAATGACCATCAAGCCAGTTCCATTCCTCATGTATAGTACCCAAGGCACTATCTTTATCAGGTAACCATTGGAATTGGTGAAGAAAAGAACCGGGTTTAGTATTAACTTCTACAGGCGTAAGCTTTTTATTTAACTCATGACCACAATTCCAAAGCATAAAGCTAGACCAATTCTTTCTAGGATAATTAGTTTGAAACATACCATCCATTTTAAATTGACTAGTAGGATTATAGTTATGCTTAACACAATATACTGGATAGAAGTCACTGTTATATTCTTCAAAGAGTTCATTAATATCTGTTCGTAGATACATATCACAGTCCATAAATAATGCCCAGCCTTCATACATCATAAGGGATGGTACTAGAAACCTACTAAAACTAAACTCTGTGGAGAAAGGTTTCTCATCAATAGAATCAATATATTGTCCATTTACTTCTGTATGTTTTCTATAATATAATCCTATCTGTTCCAGAATATCTTTTCTTAATAGCTTTACATTGATTGGCTTAGGAGAATTTTCTTTAATTAAAAATTCTAGAACAGTAGCTGCTGTTTTTTCTTTAGGATCATATCCTATAAAGACAGTATTTATTTTTTCAGTTCTTTTCATAATTTATTTTATCCTCTAAATAGAAGGGGAAGACAATCAGTGAATGCCCTCCCCATTTTATTATTTAAGCTCTATGAATTTTGGTTTTTCACTTTCTGGAATTACATCCTCCAATTGAATGATTATCATCCCATCTTCAAAGGATGCTTCAATCACTTCTATCCTTTCAGATAGATAAAAAGCTTTACTAAATGATCTATTTGCAATTCCTTTATGAAGGATATCCTCCTCTTTATCTTTGTTGCTATTGTTTCCACTGATAGTTAACTCTAATTCTTTTTGAATTATCTTTACATCTTCTTTCTTAAATCCAGCAACTGCCAGTTCCAATCTATATTTATTTTCTGACTCCTTAATAAGATTATGAGGGGGATAGTTTTGAGAATCCATTTTTTGTGCATCCAACATAGCCCTAAATATTTTATCATATCCAAGCGACCACTGTTGAAAATTATTAAGCGCACCGGGTAAGAAATTCCAGTTACCTTCCAAGTGTACATTCATAGTATTTCTCCTTTCAAGCAAGAAATAGAGGAACCCACTATTGGCATTCCATATACTATTATACTATAAAAAATATATCTTGTCAAGTCTAAACTCCACAAACTCCACCTGCTCCACTAATCTCACAGATGTCATGAGGCTGTATATTATCTTCAAACTCTTCACCTAGTTTATCTATTGCTTCTGCATAAGGAACAACGGTAAGGGGTTGGCCTCCTCTACAGCCATCAGGATAACAGGTAAAGCCTCTTAACCTATGGGAATATTTAGCTAACGTCTTAGCAAAAGGAGTAACAAGGTCTTCATTATTATGTTCTGTTCCCCATTCTGGAAGATTAATAGTACTAGATATTGACATATCTACATACTCTTGTACATTAGCCTGGAAGTTTAACCTTCTCTCATAGTCAGGAGCTAGATCAAGGGCAGATTCAATTTTATTAGGATCTACATTATAAATTTCAATCATTTCTTGGGCAGCACTATCTACTACATACTGATGATGCCATCGTTTATTCTTAAGGTATCGTCTCTTATAGGCTACAGCAAAGATAGGCTCTACTCCAGTAGAAGTTCCTGCAAGAATACCTATAGTACCAGTAGGAGCAACTGCCCGTACTGCTACTGGTCTTGATAAAGATAACTTATCAGCAAACTGTTTAGCAGTTTTATTTGATTCAGCTTCATATACCTTTAACCATCTGTGTAATTCAGGAGTAGTTTGATACTTATGTCCACGTTGAATAAGCCATTCGTGTAGCCCCATCAGACCAAGACCTAAACGTCTGTTGGTTTCTCGCACTTGATAAATTTTAGGATAGGGAAGCTCTGCTCTGGTTGTACCACATAAAAGAAACTTTGTTGCCAGTTGTACAACTTCTTGCAACTGATTTAGGTCATCAATCCTAGCAAAATTAAGACTGCCAAGATTACAAACATCACTATCATCTTCGCTAGTAACTTCGGTACAGGCATTGCGAAGGGTTTCATTTTCTTTTTCAAAGAAGTTGAATGAGAATCCTGGTTCTCCCGTTCTAAGAGCCTGACTAATATTATTCCTAAAGACATTTCCTATCTCTCCTGTCTCCCAATAATTTAATAACCATTCGGTATCATAATTTACAGATATATTTGTCATATCAAGAGGTGCTGGAAAATTAAAGTCCTCTAATTTAATATCAAATAATGTTTTACCAGTGCTGCCTACCGGCATGTCAGACCAATTCTTAGCTATAAGGAATTTATCTATGTCATCGTGTTTCCAATTGAGGGATGCATAGATAGCTGACCTCCGACTACCACCTTGTATAACTTTTTGTCCAATGGAATTAATCATTTCCATTTTAGGGATGGGGCCAGAAGAAACTCCTCCCGTACCTTTTAAAGATTGTCCCTCTGATCTATAGATAGAATAGTCTACACCAATACCCCCTCCTGTCATTAAACAGGATTCTGATTTCCAAGAAAGGTTGGCCCAATCTTCTCTGGTATCCTCTTCGGCATTTAATAAATAACAATTGTTAAAGAATTTCTTTTCTCTGCCAGCATAATAAAGATACCTGCCTCCAGGTAGGAAGCGTAGATTAGATATATGATCTATTAATTCTTCTTTCTCATCCTTGCTTAAATAATCTTGGCATACATCCTCAACCAATGTACAAGCCAACTCATGAAATGTTTCTGCGCCCTCATGAGAATATTTATTATAAAATATATCCTCACTAAACTTGGATCTAAACTGTGGATTCCTATTTGATTTAAACATACCCTTCCCTTTCACTCAAAATCATGGATTAGTTGAGAGTTACCTTTGTCTTGTGTGTATTCTAACTGAAGAATTAATTCTGCATAGTGTATAACTTTTTCAATATCCTTTTTACCATCCCCCTTCGTTCTATGTCTAGTAACATATTTAATAATATTACCCTCAAAATAATTTAAATCGTTTGCATAAATATATTCTACTGGTTGGATACCACAACTTTTATAGTGTGATCCTCCTACTTGTTTATCTAGTGGATCAGTAGATGAGTGAGCTAATGATTGTTCTTTTTCCATCTTCAGATTCTCCTGAGTTAATAACCTTAAAGGCAAACTTTCTAATTTCTGTTGATTCAAAGCCAGCATACTCACAGATAGTATCAAAGTCTTGGCAGGAACAAAAGAACCAAGAATGAGCTTCATCTCTTATTTCTTTAGCCTCATCTGACTCACATCCTTCTTCAGGCTTGGAGGCATCCAATAAAGCTTGTACTATAACAGCTATGTATAAACTTCTGTGTGGATTTTTATCTGTGAAATCATAGATAGAACGGGCTGATACTTTAACATTCATCATAACATTGAACAGGTCTATAAAATTTACCGCCCACATAATTATTATAGAAGGCGGCTTCCTCTGTTCCTTCTAGAGTGGCAGTTAATACATTGTATTTTATTTGGTAGTAGCATTCATAGTATCGTAGACTTCTTTTATTTTTAAACTCTGCTAAGATTTGAAAAGAAAACTTTTTCTTACCAATCTTTTTTATATCCTCACATAAATGTTTACTTGAACCTATGTAAGACTTCCAGTTTGATTCTGTTTTCTTGGTCTTCCCTTTATATTTTTTATAGTTATAATATTGCTTGCAACCTACATAAGCCTTACCAGTCTGCGTGTTTGTTATGAGATAGACAAACCCAAATTGTGATAGGTCTGGCTTCTTTTTGTATACCCAATGCATTACCAATCTAAAACCTCTGCAACATCTGGCTCATTAGCTACATTAGTTAAGAATCTTTTTCCTCTGGCGTACTGGAAGACTCGCAATCCTTTTCCATTGTTTGCATCTTCCCAACAACCTTTCTTATGAGAACAATAAACACACCCAACAGAAAGCTTAAGATTGCCAGACTTCCCGTCAGACACAGGATCATAGCAACGGTCAGGCACTGTATCCCCTTGTACCATATCTTTAAGATACTTGACCCTATCTCTGGCATTTATCATCTCCATTGAGTGAACTTTAGAGAGACAAATCTCTCCTGTTGATTTATCTATGGCTAGGAAGGCTGCTTCATCTAAGCCATTGGCATCAGCATAAGCTGATATTTGAGCAATGTATCCAAAGGGATCGTCATAAGCCAGTGAATTATTTTTAAACTTCTGAAAGCCTGGGCCAGAAGCACTCTTACAATCTACTAGAACTCCATCAATCAAGGAATCCTGATGACCCTTAACTCCCTCTAACACCACCTCCTTCTGTTGTTCAGTAACCTTGTGACCAGAGATGGCCGCACATAAAAGAAGCAGTTCTTCCAGAATATATCCATATAAAAATTTAATTCTAGTGCTAGATTTTATAGGCGTGTTAGTCTTTTTATTATTAATATCATACCACAGTTGTCTGTCAGGTTTACCTATGGCTGATAACCGTAAGTTACCCATTGTCCTGGGTTTCTCATACATAAATTCTTTGATATGTACCTTAATCATATCTCCAAATATATCAATATGTTTATCTACTTCTTCTTCATCCATACTAATAGGATCAAGAGAGAATAGATTATAAATATCTTCAACAAGTGTGTCTATTTTTTTCATGATAAAAAAAGAGGGGTGGCAGTTTAGTACCACCCCCCAAGTCTCCGTTTATGGAAAATCTAAAATTAGCTTATCCCGGAAAGGGGATATCATCAGTTGAATTATTAACATAACCATCTTCAACTACGGCAAAGTCTTCAGCGCCGCCACTGTACTCCACTAGGTCTACTACTTGGACACCCAAAAGGTATCCTTTTACACCACCGCCATAAGCCTGATACTCTTTAGGGAAATAAGAAGCATTTACCTTAGAGCCGTTGCCGATCCTCTTATCGGCAGGGAAGGGATTACGAAGAGAATCTTTTACAGGCATGGCACGGGGCGTTCCATCTTTGGTACGAGCATACTGCTTGAGGGTAACAAAATCACCTCTATCATCGCTCTTATTCTTAATAGAAAGACCATCACCTTCTGCAATCTTTTTATTCTTTGCATCAAGATTACAGATTTCAATGCTCCATTCGCCATCGGAATTAAACTTTGTATTGGGAGTAAGAACGTGCGCCCAATATGCAGTACCAGAAATAATACGATTACTCATAACTTTCTCCTTGTGATAATAACATAGGGTTAATAACAATAAAATAGTGATCATCTAGTTTCGTAGCTTTTCTCCTTTCATCTTAGGTGTAAGTATATCATATAGAATTACATATGTCAAGGACTTTTTTTAATGTGTCTCACTCCATGTCAAACCAGCCTTGTGAGTACAGTCAAGTGGACACTTCATACCCAAGGATTCTTCAGCTTCCTTCATGGCTTCCTTGGTAATTAAACCAAAGCGATTAACATCTTTCTTGGCTACCTCAAACTGATATTCATCATGGACAGAGGCTACTAGTCTAGCATCTAATCCAGTCCTTCTAATACGTTTATCCATATGGACTAGCCATTCCTTACAAACAATAGCTCCTGCCCCTTGCAAGAGAGTGTTGACACTTGAATGAACCTTTCTTATATGGAGATGTCTTCCATCCAATCCTACTATAATTCCTTTCTGGGCAGCTTCCTGGGTATTCTCCCTTAATGTTTTTAGATTTGGAACATTATCTAAGAACCTTTTAATAAGTATGGTACCTTTTCCAGAACCGGCACCTACTACCTTTCCTATCTTGGCTGCACCAGCACCATAAAGAAAGGCATAGATAAAGGTCTTAGCCTGATCCCTTGTCTCTAATCCTGCTGCCTTCTGATTAGCTGTATGTATATCTCCATTTAGTATCTCATTGGTATAACCTTTGTCATCCAGGTAATGAGCAAGACATCTTAATTCTAGAGAACTTGCATCAGTACCAACCAAGACATGAGTATGGGGATTTGATACTGTCCATAAGTTTCTACATTCTTTTCCATAAGGAGAATAGATAGCAGGAACCTGTGCCATGTTAGGTGAGTGGTGTGCCATCCTACCTGTAACAGTCTTGAGAGTTAATACCTTACCTCTGACCCTGCCATCCTCATCACACTCCTTTATCCAGGATTTTAATAGTCCTGTTCGTTTCTGTAGAAGGAAGTAACGACTAAACATCTTAGCCTCTTCCATTGGAATCTTATCAAGAACCTCTTCATTAATAATGACATTATCTTTCTCTGTTTTCTTTGTAGGTTTCCATCCTTTCTCCATAAGTCTTTCAGCAATCTGCTTACGGCTGGCAATATTAAATGGCTGTTCTTTTGTCTTGGTTTTAAGTTGGATTATCTTGGGTGGAAAAATATCTAGTGCTTGTTTCTCTAAATTAAATTGCTCATCTTCCAAACGTGCCAGTAAGATCATTGCTTCTGGTAGATTAAAGGCAAAGCCATTCTTCTCCTGATGATCTACTATAACCCTGATGTTTCTTTCAAGTTCATAAGATCTGTTTGAAAAAGAACTACCTTCAATAGATAATGTCTCTGCAAGTTTCTGTGTTATCTGTACATCTTGCTTACAATACTCTAACATCTCTGGACTATAATATTCAAAGCTATCACAGTCTCCTTTAGGAAGTTTTAGTTTTTCTCCCCATGCTTTTAGAGAATGTCCATCCTCTCTGACAGGGTTAAACAACTGGGACTCTAAGAGAGTATCCCTAATTTGAGTAGCTTTAATAGTAGCTCCTGTTAACTTATTAAGAATAGGAGCATCAAAACTTATACCATTATGCATAATAAATTTACTTATTTGATTAGACCACTCTCCAAAATCTTTACACTGATTTTCAATCCATACCTTTTCCTTTTCAGATTTTTCTGCTCTAGCTACTATACAATGTATTTTTGTTGCATCTAATGTATCTGTTTCAATATCAACTATCGCTGTTGTCATAGGTCATATCCACTTGGTAAATTAAATCAGTACGAATATGAAAGAACTTTTCTCCTTTAGCTATGTTTTTATTATACGCTTCTTTAACTTCAGATTCAAGAAGTATATCTGCTGGAACGTGCCATGCTCTCTTAAAATCTTTACGAAAAACAACAAAGGTAAGATCACTTTGAGGAAAGTCCTTCTGCCATTTGTCTAATAGTCTTTTCTTTCTATAAGGAATCCTTAACTCTTTCCAATGTTCAGGCCAATCACCTTCCCATCCCCACTTAACTTCGACTTCATAGAAGTAGTTGTCAGAGTTAGTATCTAAACGTCCTCTTATATCAAAGCCAAAGTCCTCTTCTGATTCAATGATAAGGTCTGGAATATTTTTACTTAACCATCCTATCATATGCTTCTTAGCTGGGATATCTGCTTTGTTATATTCATCTTTGCTAAAAGGTTTTCTCATTCTCTAACTCCTTTATTACCTTTTTAAAATGTTCACCTACCATTATAACCTGATCTGGTGTAGCATTAGACATTATTCGATTAGCTAAGTTTGAAACTATTTGTACATTACCTTTTATATATCCTAGTTCAGGAATAATTCTATCTAAAGATGGTGAGCAATCTTGAACAATTATTCCTCTCTTCAGATCAATACCTAAAGCTGGACACTTGTTATCTTCAGGCCATATTTCTTTAATATATTCTGTAGTAAGATTAAAAGAAAGGTTTTTTCTTTTAGCTCTTTTTTTACTTCTGATGACCATAATAGATTCTTTACGAGCTTCTTTATTTTTTTCTTTATATTTTCTACTATATTCTGCTAGAGCTTCTTTATTTTTTTGATAATATTCTTTACGAGCTTCTGGATTTTTTTTATGATATTTTTTATTAGATTCTCTTATAGCTTCTTTATTTTCTTCTCTATATTTTCTTCTCTGTTTATTTATAGCTTCTCTATTTTCTTCTCTATATTTTTTATGAGATTCTTTTATAGCTTCTTTATTTTTTTGATAATATTTTCTGTGTTTTTCACATAGAACTTCTTTATTTTTTTGATAATATTTTTTCCTGTTCTCTAAACTATATGGCATCATCATTCTCCATAAAAGGATTATCAATCTGCGACATTCTTCCAGTCTCTTTATCATAGAAGAGATGACAGGCTACTCCTGTCTCACCAGTATAACGGTTCTTTAGAATGCGAATTGTTGTGGTATTAGCTTCGGTCTCATCGTCAGCTTGTTGGTTTCTTTCCAAGGCTATTACACTATCAGATAGATGAGCTATGCTTGCTGATCCTCTTAGGTGCGACAGGCTTACTTCCTTGCCATCCTCATGACCCCTATCACCTGATGGTCTGCGTAGGTGAGAGACAAGCAACAAAGCTATTCCTGTTTCCTCAACAAGCGATCTTAGTTTTGTCATAAGAACATCAATAGATTTCCTTTCATCACCAAATTCCTCATTACCGGATACCAGTATTGACAGGTGATCAAGGAAGACCCACTTACAA
>Ga0080013_1003559_pt1 | contig 16251 bp, 19 predicted proteins | sample ETNvirenome_6_85_FD_69236 | JGI IMG/M metagenome (GOLD analysis project Ga0080013, IMG submission 69236) | Marine viral communities from the Pacific Ocean - ETNP_6_85 (SPADES assembly) (version 2) | ecosystem: Environmental > Aquatic > Marine > Oceanic | place: Pacific Ocean | collected 2013-06-19 | reverse complement strand
TTAAGTTATCATGCTTTAATCGAATAAGCAATTGCGCATGTCGGTGATCCGTCTCGCAAAATAATATCTTTTTCGACAGATTACCATATTTTACTTCGTCGCCGCTAGACATCGCTATTCACTCGAACCATCAAGATATTTCTTATATAACTGCTCTCCTGATGTTTTTTCTTTGCCGGCTTCCCTTGCAGTCTGCGCTTCAGGCGACTTTCTATATGTCATTGATGCTTCTGAAATTTCAACTCTTTTTTCTTCAGAAGAAGATTGTGGTGGCGGCAACGGTTGTGCTGCAACCGGAGCAGATTTTTGAGTGAAATATGTTCTAAGCGTATTCATTAATGCTTCATATTCCATTAGCCGTTGTGTTTGGCGTGTGATATCTTCAACAATACCATCTTCCGATGGTTTCTTAAGTAGCTCTTCAATAGCCGCATGTGCCGCCAGCGCCTTACCGCGATACTGTAACAATAACGCGTTTAATAAATTTTGATTAATTGACATTATTTCTCCTTTTTAATAAATTCTTTAATATCTTCAAGGTGATACCATGTTTCTTTGTTTGGTTTTTCTGGATCCTTTAACACTCTAATCTTCGGACGGTTGCCGCCAGTTTTAACGAGCGTTACAGTTGGAACACCATCAAACCCCACCACCTTTTCCACTTGCGGATAATCTTGAATATTAAATGCAAAAAAATGCAAATCAGAATATTCATCTGCTAATTCCTTATACGACTCACTTAGACTATGACAGTATGGGCATTTATTCGCATAAAATTTAACTACACAAGTAGCCTCCTCTTTGATTTGCCCAGATAATATCTGCTGTAATGCTTTTTTAGATAGCCTCTGTATCATCTATATACTCCTTTAATTCCTCTTTTGTATTCTCGACACAAGAAGGACAAAATAAACGAACCTTCTCTTCTTCCTCGCGTACAATAACTGTCCACGAAAAAACCATCTCTTTATCTTTTTTGTCAAAAGACTTCTGACAGACATCGCAAGCATCCGGCAGGTTGCCGAACAATGTTACCTTTTCAGATAATGCTTGCTCTTCTTTAGATGTCTTCTTCAAAGCTCGTCTCTGCTTTCTATTCATTAACTAATTTCTGCTCTCTGGCTTTTAACGTCCCTTTTGCGATCTCGATTCTCTCTTCTGCGATATCACAATAATCTTGTAGAATGTCAATACCAATAAAGCGCCTATCGTTCAATAATGCCATCTTGGTTGTCGTGCCTGCGCCATTCAGAGGATCCAATACGATATCACCTGGCTCTGTCCAAGTTAGAATATGGTCCTCTGCTAGTTGCTCAGGGAAGATAGCAGGATGTTTAAAAGCAATTTTATCTTTTGCTGAATATCCCGCACCAGTATTGTATTTCCAAATATTATTACGAGGAGAAAAATCCGGTGTTGGTTTCTGATTTCTCGGCACCAACTCTCCATCCTTCTTTCTCATTGTGCCGCCTTTCTTTCCCCACGGCACCCAACCTGCCCATTTGTTCTTTTTATCGCAGATTAAATTTGATGTCTTTGGCTTTGCGCCGTTCGAAAACACAAACATATATTCAAAAATCTGAGAATATCGATTGCCATCACGACGTGCAGGAAACGAACTTCCATTCTTCTCATAAATCATGGTGTCATGTAACTTGAAGCCTTGCTCCATAAAATAGAGCGCTTGTCTAAACGATGATCCAGATTCGCTGCCTTTAATTACTGCATCTCCAACAACCCAAACAACAATACCACCCTTCTTTACCACGCGTGCAAGTTGCTGTGCTATGCCTTCGAACGGGAAAGAATAGCCATTGTATTCCTGCTTTAAATCATCCACAAGATCTTGATAAGATCGCAACGTATCATAAGGAGGAGAAGTCACTACCATGTCAATTGAATTGTCTGGTAGTCCTTTAAGCACTTCAATGCTGTCTCCGCAGATGATTTGATTAAGCTGCTTCAATTTCTACTCCTCGGTATTGTGCGATGTCTTCTCTGAGACATTTACACCACTTCGTCTTTGGCTCTACAGAGCCGAGAGAGATGGACTTGCGGTATTCATCAACAAAGTTGACGTGTATCTTGCCCGTGGTGCTGCTGTTGTTGTCTGTTGCCTCTCCGTTCCAAGCAACGGCACAGTTGTCCAATACTGAGAAATGGACTGCCTTGATAACGTTGGCGAAGGAGAAGGTGTTCTTTGGGATGGGAAGTTCGTAATCAAGCTCGTAGCTGACTAAGACATAGCTTTCTGCCTTTCCTTTTCCCTTGGAATGAGTTGAACCCGTCCAGCCGTTAGCGCTCTGGGTGGTTTTCACCTCAAATGGGATAATGCCGTCGTCTGACGTTATTACACGGAAGTCGTGTCCTGGTGCGTCACCTTCTTCTTTGCCGAGAACGGCAATGCCGAAGTCTTTACAGGCTCTGACGAGTGCGAACTCAAAGTCATAGGCAAAACGAACACTTACCGCTGATGTCTGCTGACGCTTTTGCTCTTCGATGGCTTCTGCCCAGTCACGGATGGTGACGATGCTGTCGTCCATTAGGGCGGCAGATGCGAAGTGTGCTGCTGCGGTTCTCTCGACGAGGTTGATGACGTGGAGTGCGAACTCCTTGCTTCTCAACATTTTAAATGATTCTTTAAGACTTTTCATCTGTACTCCGTTAAATTTAGTCATTATTTGGATTTCCAATCAATACTTTAAAATTATCATACACTTCATCTACATCGATGTTGCCCTTAATGAGCCGGTATGCCCTTACAGCAGCACGAATCTCATCAGTGTTCAACCAACCGTTTGTGCGGTATTCATCTCGTAGTTCACGCTTTTGATCCTTATAAGGTTCTATCGCCTCTTCGATAGTGTTTAATGAACGAACGTACTCTTTTACGTAACGTCGCTTCTCTTCTAGTGTTTTAGCCATTGTTGCCTCCTTAATGGTGTTTTACTGTTATGCTGCATCAGATTCTACAGGTGTAGATGGTGATGCCTTCAAGGTAAGTCCCTTGAATTTATGGATTAGTTTCCGTTTATGACTGTGGAAAGTTTGTCGTGTGACAATCTTGCCGGGGTAATTCAGAACATATTTGTAATGTTCATCGTATACGACATCATCCAGTCCAGTCATTGACCGGAAGATAAAGCGTTCTCGTTCTGTTGCGTGATATTCGCAGAAGTCAGAGATTAGTTGATAGATAGATTTGTTTGTCATTAGTTCCTCCTTAATGGTGTTATTAATATATCACTGTATACGGTAGAAGTCAAGAAGTTTTTATAAAAAATCGACTCTATTATTCAAAACGGAACTTAATACCAACTTCAATCTGTAACGTTGGTACATGCAGGTGATTCACAATATTATGCCTTTTGCATTCTTCAGCGGTTAGATACCACTCAGCATGTCCTTTCTGGTGTATAATATCAAGAAAGTGTTCTTCCTCTTGTCCGCAGTTTTCTGCCATCATACGAAAAATCTTTTTGTTTAATCTATCTGCCTCTTTTGCATCGGCTTTAAGATCTTCAATCTTTCCTTCCATCATCGAACTAACATCGTGAATCATTACAGTGGCATCGGGATCCATATATCTTTTACCTTCCGCTCCAAAACTCGCCAAAATAGATCCACACGACATTGCTTTACCTTGCACGATAGTTGCGACTGGGATTTTAGAATGTTTAATGTCAGATATCATCGACATTAATGAATATACTTGTCCACCATAGCTATCGATTATCACAGGAACAACTGGTTGTCCTGAATTCTGTGCTTTGCTCATTTCGACAGAAAACTCTTTTGCTGATGATTCATCAAACTTTACCACCCTAATGACAATTGGTAAATTATCAATTAACTCTTTGTCTTTTATGAGTGGAGTAAAATGCTTTATGATATTCATTGTTTGCCCTCTAATAACTAATTAGTTATGTTAACTTTTTAAACATTCTTCCAACCGCATATGTGCTGAATCCCCATTTGGGATCATACTTGAGTCTACTCATATACGGCTTATTAAGTGATATTTTATCTTTCTCTGGTTTGATACCCCAGCAGCGAATAGTTGTTCGCTCGTTGTTGCTATCTATCACTTCTACTATCCAATAATCTTTCCCTGTTTTTGTTCTCTTGGGAATCACTTTGCGAGGAATGAACCAGCAAATTCCTAACATACTATCAAATTCTGAAATGGGTGGAATATATTTCTCGCTAAGTCGATTCAACATTGATTCTGACATTACTAAATTCATTGGAAACACACCAGTTAGTTCAGTCTTGAACTGGATGATATCCTCTTCTGAAAACTCACCTTCTGGGGCATATAGTTCGATGTTCTCGTCTAACTTCTTTGTGCTTTTCGGACGCTCAACAACACAAGCACTCCAAAAATGCTTCATTCCCGTAAATCTATCGTCAATGAGATTATTCAATGCCCCTGCTCGACAAAGAGCATCAAGCGATTTCTTGTTAAGCTTGCTGTATGTTATCTCTTCTTTGAAAAGCAAATCCTCTGCGTTTTCAAACGGACGATTATTGAGTATCTGTTCAATCGCAGATAATCCCAATCCCTTAATCGAAGTAAGAGGTTGAATAAGTGTTTTACCGTTATCGCTAATCTCCCATACTGTTCCAGAATTGTTGATATCCAGAGCAGCGATATCATATCCATGCTTTTTTGCGATATTGATTGCTTTCTCTTTTCTTGTCTCTGGTTCTTTCTGAAGGAAGCTTGCAATCCACTCAGAAGGATAGTAGTTCCACAACCAAGCGCATTGATACGAAATGATAGAATACGAAGTTGCGTGACAAAGATTAAACCCATACTTTGCAAACTCAGACATTGCCGTCCAAATTCTATTCGCAACATGATTTGGAATACCCTTATCGCTAGCGCCCTCAATAAACTTCGCCTCGTATGCTGCAAGAAGATGCTCCTTGCCTGTTCCCTTCTTTGTAAGAAGTTTGCGAATAGTGTTGCCATCTGCCCGAGAAATATCCTTTCCAATACGACTGCAAATCTCTGCGATCTGTTCCTGGTAAATGATATTGCCATATGTCTTTTCTGTTATCTCTTGATAGATAGGATGATGCCATTCGATATCGAGTGTGCCTCTCTTCGCTCCCACAAACAAATCATGAACGCCAAAAGACAAAGGCCCTGGGCGGAAAATGCTGGTTACGGCTGAAAGTTCATCCAAACTATCCGGCATTACTCTCTCACAGAACGCACTCATCCCAGAGTTTGTGAATTGAAAGATGCCTGGTGCAGATGAAACGTTATGAAATACATTTTCCCACACTTCCTTATCATCGAAACCAATTTTATCTGGATGGAGATTCTGAGCATAATACTTCTTAATGTCATCGAACGTTGGTTCAGCGATATTGTAGTGTCGTTTAAGAATATGTCTGATGGAATCCTGGATCATCGTAAGAGTCGATAGCCCTAAGATATCGAACTTAATGAAACCCAGAGGCTCCAGATGTCTCACGTTCTGTCCTTCACTCCATGGGGTGATCCACATACCCTTCGAACGAATAAGAGGCATGTGTTCGTTGATGTTGTCTGCGACAATGCAACCGCCAGCATGCACAGATTGGCTCCTGACGTTGCCGTAGCACGCCTCTACATGTGTTTTGATGTGCGGATACTTCCTCAAAAAATCTTGCAACGTGGAACTGAACTCCATCACCTCTTCAAACGTCGGAACATACACACCCGCATTAATGCCGTGCTTCTTCTTTGCCAGTGGTGTTGCTTCTTGAAGCATTGTACCAGTAACAGCGTTAACCTCTGTGAATGGAATCTCGTAGAATTTTGATATATCCTTAATCAATGAACGAAGTTGAAGTGTGTTCCAGTTAGAGATCGGGACTACCGAAAACTCTCCCCATTCATCTGCGAGTTTCTGTTTCAACAGTGCAGGTTCAGCCACATCAAAATCAATATCTGGATACGAAGTCATTCCTTTTGTCATAAAGCGCTCGAACGGTAACTCCCAACGAATAGGATTAACCTGAGTAATATCAAGGGCATATGCTAGCAAGCTGCCTGAAGCGCTTCCTCTTGCTGCTCCTGTTGCCATTGTCGCATTTGCTTTGTCTGCTATAGCTTTCATTGTCAGGAAATATTTCGAAAATCCCTGTGACGCTATCACGTCAAGTTCATACTCAATGCGCTTGATGTATTCATCTGATGTAATCTCTTTATCTTCCAATCCTTGAAGTGCCATCCTTCGTAATGTTGATTCCGCTGTTTCACCTTCTGGCACAACGAAATTAGGCAAACGAATGGTAGCATCTGGCTCAAAGTCTTCAATTTGTTCGTGGGCGATCCAATGAGTCTTTGTGATGGTTTTCAATATCTCGTCATCATCATACGTCTCGTTACACTTTTCAGAATACTTCTTATAAGCCTCCCACATTTGTTCGCCATTCTTAGGATATAACTCATATCCAATCTCCTCAACAGACTTCGGCAAACTAATATCATCAATCCAACTTGGAATACCTTGCGATAACCATCCCAGACGCTTGTACATCTCTCTGTCTTTCCATGCGTCTTGTCGAGGATAATGACTGTCTGCTGTAGAAACAACCGGCACACCCATATCTCGACATGCTTTCAATACATTCTGATTTATCTTGTGCTGTTCTGGAATTGAATTCCACTGAACCTCTCCGTAAAAACGATCACCAAAGATATCAACAAACTCTGCGATCATCTTCTTCATTGCCGTTTGCACTGCTGCTTCGCCATCGTCTTTATGTTCCCACCACACACCAGCCAAAGGTCCTGACATACAAGCACTAGTGCAAATAACACCCTCGCTGTGCTCTCGAAGCATATCAAAATCCATTCTTGGGCGTCGATAGTAGTTCTCCTCGTTATGTGAGGCAGATACCAACTTGTACAAGTTGTTCAATCCTGTCTGATTCTGCGCCAGCAACACAAGATGCCTATACCGGGGCAAGCCGCCGATAGTCTGCGCATTCACCGAACCGTCTGATTCCACCGCTGCTGATGTTTGCTTTTTGCTGTTTAACGAACGGGCGAGTTTCTTGTCTTCTTTTATCTTCTCATAAACCTCTCGCCACTCAGTAAGAGAAGCGTGAAAGTATGCCTCTACTCCATAAATCGCCTTAAAATCGATTCCTTTCTCTTTTAACTTCCTTGCATGCAATATCTGATACGATGTACCCGCCATTGTACCGTGATCAGTCAACGCCAACGCATCCATCCCATTTTCAATCGCAAAATCAATATGCTCCTGTGGATATCCAAATCCATCGTTCCTTGAATGCGTACTATGCGCGTGTAGTCCCACAAATTTAATCATTCTTCGCCCTCTATTGTTGATTGATTATATGCTATCTTATCATGTTTATGTGTTCGTGTCAAGAACTTTGTTGGGCGTCTCATTGTCCTGCCTCTCTCGCCAAGATAGGCACAATACTCATCCCATATTGAAGTATTATAGAACCATTCAGCTTCCACTTTTATCGCATTCTTGTCGCCAACCTCTTGATATACCTCACTAAAGTCAAACTTTCTAGCTGACCATCGCTCATCCAGTGGTAGTTTTTCCGCTTTATCTATTTCTGAAAAAGTGCCAAAGTTGGAAAATGTTCTTGTCGTTTTACGATTTACATCAACTTTACATTTCTGATAATCTTTGTAAAACATAGTGAAAGGTAGTGGTAAATTATCTTTCACTGACTTTCCATTATAAGTCAAATAGAAATTCTTCTCTTTATCGATAATACTTCTCCTGTGCTCCCTAAGAGCGTTAAAGTCATAAGCAGACATCGGAAAAGTGATATAATACTTGTCGGCTACTAACCATTTCGATATTTTACTTGTCACCCAACGCGACATCGCAACTCCATGCAATGCCGCCCAGCCATTAGAATCTCGCCTTTCTCTGTCTTTCGGATGAATAGGAACATAATATATAGGCACTTCTCTTCTCAGTTGATTATGAAATTTGCTTAAATTTCGAAAAGCCCAAACTGGATCAAAAACATAATCTCCAACGTTTTTTCGAATAATCGGAGCAACATCATCATTCGCAACTATCCATATTGTCTTACATCCAACAGTGGCGCACTCTAGTGCCGCCTTCTGAATAAAAGAATATTGATTAGCATACGGATGCATCACAGATGGTATTTCTGTTTCAAAATCAGTTTCAAGGCTTGCTATCGGAATAATACCAGCCATGTGTTGTACGTTTTGTTGTTTATGTCTTACTTGCGACAAAATGCCTCACATATCTATCGTAACCCAAACAAGACGCCGGTAAATCTCTGAGTAGAGTTTGCTCTTTAGTTTTTGTAACTTTGATCGCGCTCTCCCTCGTGCTAATCGTAGTTTTATTCTTCTCCTTTCTTCGGGAGATATGTGATGTTTTAAATCTATAATATTTTGGATGTCCGTATTTTGGGCAGTGTCCATTAAATTTTCCTTTCATTCCTCGTTTATACATTTCTTCGGTTGTTTTAAATCTTGCTGACGTTTCTGAAAAATCAAAATTAAATATATCTTCTTCCTTGATTATCGAGACAGCGCACGCATCTTTTACTGGTGTGTTTCCATCAATCCTATCTGAAGAATAAAACCATATTTGACTTACAAAGTCATCACCAGTTTTAATATAATCAATATCATGCTTCCCTCCTTGATTGAATGCTACCCAATCATAACATATATATTCACCTTTATCAACTATTTTCTTATCTATACCCAAACATTTATCATCTCCGAAATAATAACAAGTATCAAACTTGATTTCTGCGATCTTAGCATATTCATTCGAACATACCAAACTATCGCCATCATATCGAATACTGCTACAAATATCTGAGAGTGGCATGCGTCCTTCTAGAGATAGAAAAAACAACAATCTCTCCCATAAGATATCTTTAGCAATTCCTATTATTTTATCTCCTTGGTGTGTTTTAAGTATTTTCTGTGTGTTTTCGATATTCAGACAACTCAAATCTTCATCATCGAAATAATCAAAACGAAAAGGGCGTCTTTGTTCTGCAAACACGACAGGAAGACGATTGTTGAACGCGAACAAAAGCGCTCTCAAATCGCTCCCCAAGACCACTGTATCATACTCATAAACGTGAGTCAATCCGTTTTCCTCATTCCTTTATTGTCATATCCGCCATATTTCCATTCAGGATGCATCACGTGTAATTTTTGAAGATAATGTTTCCAACCTAAAGCATGTCCAATTTCATGTTCCAATATTCTTTCACGAGTTATGTCTGTCTCTTTAATTAAAATCTTTGCCCTGGTGATGTATCCCGTTCTTTTATTTACTGATGTTTTTGTAAATGCTAAATACTTCTCTTCCACGGATTGATCCGCTGTGGTTATTACTATTCCTGTTCCATAATTATCAACAACACACTCCATAGAATTATAATCGAAAATCACATCTTCAAAATCATATCCACTATTCTCCCAAAAAGCCAAAGCCATCATTACTCTTGTTTCTGAAATTTTTACACCCTCGCATACTTTAACTACGGGAGGTCTGGCCCACGTGCCTACTTTCTGTGGCTTACCAAAAGTCGCAATCTCAAAAAATGTATTGGGATATTTTTCGAGGTATTGGGTATTTGAGTTTAAACACGAGCACAGCAATAATACGAACAACATACTAATACATAGTTGTTTTCATCTTTCACTCTGCACCTCGTCTAAAAGAGATACCAAATCTAAACCTGCACAATCAATCTTCCGTTTGCTTACATGATAATGACTAACAAATCCTGAAAACTTACCGTAGGGTACATCTTGTTCATATTTAGTGGAAGTTTTACCAAATTGATTCTCTGGCGCTTTAAAGGGAATTCCCGTGGCATCATGAATAGCTGCCCATAACGCCTTCAGCGCATTGATTTGCTCTGGATAAAAATCAAGAAAAGGATCTAACTTATTCCCATGCACCCACGCATCATCAATCACAGGACGTTTGCCAAAACCTCGTTGAACATATGTATCCTGATATTTTGGATAATATGCGTTAGTGATCTCAACACCAACAGACGCCCTATTTGAGCGGGAACTTCCAGCGTGAAAAGCAGCATGTTGCATATCCAACGTCTGATAAATAGTACCATCATTGTCTATCATAAAGTGAACTGAAATACCTCTTTTATCTAACACTCTCGCACAAGACGTTGAGGATAAACACACATCCCAGTGATTTACAAAATAGCGAACGCCGCGTTTAGGTCTGCCGGTGTAATCATAGTACGAACCATCCGACGCTTTAATGCCATCCTTATCCGTCCAGAGTACAACTTTCTCCCATTTAATAGGAAAATTTCTACCATTATATATAATATAATTTGAATACTTAAGATTGTTAAACTCTTGTTCTTCAATATCCTTCTGTTTTTCCGTCCATAAACGACGAAAAGTCATTGGGCCGCACAAGCCGTCTGCTTTTAAACGTCGCACTCGTTGCCATTTCTTAATAGCTCTAACAAGTTTATCGTCAAAATGCCTTTCACCAAACCAAGGGGGTTCCCATCCAAGCTTCGCTGCTGATGATTGGTTATAAAAATCTTTATCCATACACTATACGCCCTATATAATGCCTAAAACATAATTTTCCAATATCAAACTATATTTCTTGCCTTTTATATCTACTTCTTCTATCATAGATCTATCAATAACTAGTTTAGAATTAATATTTAATACATTTTCAAACTTCACGTCTGTTGCCCAACTAATCACCGAAACTACCATGTGCTTCTCTTCTGTTGGTTTAAAACTTTCTGGAAGAACTATGCCACTTGATGTTTCTGGTTCTTGTTTTTGGGGTATATCCACTAAAATATAACGGTTAACCGGACTAAACATATATCACCTCTTTTGTTAATGTTAAATAGTGCAAGAATCGTTAGTGCAGAATTTAGAACCAGATCCACCTTCGTCATCATCTATTCGTTGGATCGGAGTTACATCTTTCACTCTCGCTTCGAATTGTTCTTTAGTTATCGCTTCATATGGAGCTTGAGTGTAGCCAGTTTCTTTATATCTCAAAAATGAAACTGCTTTAAGTCTTTTTTCATATAGCTCTAATGCATTTTTAATTTGTGGAGCCTCGGCATCGCTAAACGTAACAGTCACCGACACAGCGTTATCTGCCCAAAAATGTTGATACTGTGCAGCTATCTCCAACTGCTCCCACATACTAACATCTTTTTTACCCTTCTCAAAGAACGGTTCGTGAACTGGAAACTCAACCACTTTTGTATTTGGAGAATATTCATCATCCTCAATAACATATCCAGCTTCCGCTAGCGCTACCAGTAACGTCGAATCACTAGAGAATCGAATACGACGAATGTAATATTCACTCTCTGGAAAATGAATGCCTGGAGTTGAACCGTTCAACAATGAAACAGTACCAGAAGGCTTGATAGAAGTCATCTTAATGGATCTAGGAATACATAACCAATTAGAATATTCTTCGTCTAACTCTTTAACATAATCATACGCTTTATCACACCACTCCAACATCGCTCTCCTTCCAAACTTATTAAACGCCTGGACGATGCCGGATTGTGATAACCCAATACGACGGTTTTTGAGCATCATTGCGTTGGTTTCTAACCAATGAGTATTGGAAAGAGTCACAGTTTTACCATACAGATAAGCAACTTTAAGTGTCTTAAGGTAATCTTCGTAATCGTCGTGTTTTGCTGGAAATGTCTCCGTTAAGCAACACATCTCAGCGTTATGAAGGCTTTGTTCTGAACAAGGGTTCATTCCCACTACCTCTCTATCACGATAATTAACACCATCTTTAAATCTTCCATATGCTCTTGCGTTTTCCAACCAGATAGCTCCCGGTTCACCGTTCTTCTGACACTGTTCAGCATGCCAAGTATAATCCATACCTACTTCAGCAACAAATGAATTGTTTGAACCCCACCGATGATGATAAAGCTTTTCTTGATCATTCTTCATTTCAAGATAATGCATATCGTCATGTTTTCCCAATGCTAATGCCGCAGAACGCCTCACATTACCAGACACCACGCAACGGCCAATAAGATTCTCTGTATCAACAATATCCACAGATGTTATAAGCTCTCCTGCTTTGTCCATATATAACTCTTTGAGATTCTCATGGAGTTCCTTAAGTGGCCCATAGCCAGAAGAAGTGCCTCCAAATCCTTTAATTAACTCACCTTCGGGACGAATCGCGCTATAGTCAAACTTTGGAACTTTGTTGCCAAAAAAGAAACCATCTAACAGAATATGAACGGAGTTAACCCATCCCTCACGAGAATCATCAATAACAAGAACATCATTAGTGTAATGTGGTTCTTTGATAGTAATCGTCCCAGCACCCAGAGTATCAAACCCAACTCCGATACCCACCATGAGAGCATCCATCATCCAAGAAAATAGATAACCACCTTTAGAAGCAATATCAGCAGTTGATCGCATCGCGCAATTGAACAAACCAGCAGCAGTACGCTCTTCCACGAACTTCGTGCCCATCATCCATAGCCCTCTGCCTGGTGGCGTCCATTTGAGATTAAACAAACGCCCATAAGCATCTTTTGCTGTGCGTTGGGCTTTATTATCATTCCATTCTAATCCCAACAGAGCAACGTGCTCTTTTTGCATGTTAAACGTTCCTTCTATCACTCGTCGGCAAGTTTGCCACCACTCCTCAGTACCAGAAGCTCCAGGTTCAAACTCTTCCAGGCGACGAGCGTATGTACGTTTAAACGTCACATAACCCAATGGACCCCAAGGTACCTCTTGTGTTTTATACGGTTCAATGAATACATCCGATAAACGAAATCGACGGATGTTCTTTAAAGTTCTCATAATATACTAGTTTCTCCCTTTATTTCTAAATTTTTCATATCGTTTTTGTAAAACATCTTGTTGCATTTTAGGACTTAATGCCACTGGATTTACCTGAATTTGTGGCGTTGCCGCTGTTGGTGCAATTTTAATATCTACATTAGATGTATCCATATGAATATTGTATACTATTCCATCTGGACCATTTCTATTCTTTGCGATAAATATCTTTCCCTGATTCTTCTGCTTATCTTCCACTGTACGAGACACAGAAAAAATGAAATCTGCTACAAAGCATTTATTAAATGCTTCTGATATTTGCTCCATTGTAATCACTTCAGCGTTTAATCCAGATCGATTTGTTTGAGAGGCTGTCCAAATTGAACATTTAAATTCGGAAGCAATTGCTCGCAGTTCTTCATAAATAGATTCCAATTCATTTCTTTTCTCTTTCCTAATAACAGTTGGCTTGAGCAAATCGGCATAATCAACAATTATCACACTTGGATTTATCCCTCTTTTTGCCAATCGAGATAAATGATTGCGAATAGTATTAGATGAAGCAGATTTAGTTGGGTATTCTTTCACTATTAGTTTACCATCAACGAGCTTGATTTGTTCAAAAATATCTTCTTTAAATTCATTCAAATTTGAAAGGGGATATCCTGTAATACAACTATCATATCGATTTGCAACAACTATATCCCGTAATTCTAAAGTATAATGAACAACTGTTTTCTTTTCCTTCAAAGCTTGCGTGCCTAAATGAACCAAAGCCATACTCTTACCTGCGCCCGTTGGCGCTATCACAACACCCAATTCACTTTGCCCCAAACCGCCACCGCAAATCTGATCTATCTCCTTCCACCCAGTTGTAGTCGGCATACGATGTCTAGGTTTATATCTCTCTTCAAAGTCCACTATATAATCATGACCAAAGTTTGTTTCCGATCCTAACTTTAACGACTCATTGATAACTTTTGAAATCTCATCAAAAGAACACGTCTGTAACAACCCAACAGACTTCATCATAGCTTCTTTAAGATTCTGCTTTCGACAGAAATCCAACGATGTCTCTTTAATATATGCGGCGTCAGTTATATCTTTTGTCTTAATTCTTGCAAAATACTCTCTAACTTGTTTCTGAATCACTTCATCTTCTTCATCTAGCTCAGTACGCAAAATACTAATTAATGCCTCAAATGAAGGATGAACGGTATATTTTGTTCTATAATCTATCACCTTCGATACGAACACTCTAAGATACTCAAGTTCTAAAAAATTAACATCAAGCACTTCTGTTATCTGATCAGCGAAAGGACGATCCTCAAAAATAAGCTGAACTAATCCTTCCTGAAAGGATTTGCCATATTTTGCAAAATTTGTTCCCTCTTCTCTCATATTTTACCCTCAACAATACAAGTATAACACAACGACTTTCAAAGTCAATGTGTTTTTAGTTTTCTCTAGCTATTCTATTCATGTGTGCGGTAAGATCGCTTAAGTTTAAATCACTAAATCCATCAATATTCATCATCTTGATAAGTTCTGTTTTATTAAACGTAAATTCAAAATTCTCTATCGCTTCTTTGGTTATTGTTTTTGCCTGAATCGACATTTGAGGAGAATACAACTGCATCATCTTATAATTATGTTCAACAAGCTCCCTTCCCTCTATAACATTGGAAAAAAACTTAAGTGTGCTGTTTGAATTCTCACAGTGCTCTATAACTTCATCAATTGTATACGTTTTTTCCTCCGATAAAAAATCAAGCCTTTTTGCGACGGTCGCAAAACCAGCACCTTTAATACCGGGCAAATTGTCTGAAGCGTCTCCGATTATTGCTCTCGCCAATGCCATGTTCGTTGGGTGAACGCCTGTCTGTTCAGTAATGCGAGACTTATTTAACAACTCCTTTTTAACCGGCCGCATCAATACAGTCTCTTCATCGCATAGTTGCATAAAATCTTTATCATTTGAAACAATAATCTTCTGCCAGCCTTTGTAATATGGCATCTGAGTAATATAAGATATAACATCATCTGCTTCAATCTCAGGCAGTATTGTCTGAATAACCGGCATAATATTCAAATATTCCATCAATCTACTCTGCTGCCATACTTTGTTCTGCGTCTCTTCGTCTTCCGACAAGTTATGGAAAGCACGATTCAAGCGAATAGGCTTGCGGCCTTCTTTATAGTTCTTGTCCATAATCTTGCGTTTCATTGATCCGTTTGGACCATCCCACGCAAACACAATATGATCTGGCTTTGTCTCTCTTGCTAGTTTTTGTAAAGACTTAATAGTTCCAACCAACCCACCAATAGGTTGTCCGTTGGTGGATAAACTAGGAACCACAATATAACTTCTCAGATACATATTTAATGCATCAATAATCAATACTCTTTTCATTCAATCACCTCAATAATTTCTTCTTCAAAATAATAATCTGACTCATTCTCTCCAACAAACAATATCTCATAAAATACAGAGCCACTTGGAGGAGTCGCCGGGATTGCCGTTGGTTGATCAACTATCAATCCAATATGATATTCTTCATTATCATATTCGTCGAATGCTTTTATTTTCACCAAATCGCCCATCTTATATTTCACAACCTGTAACTGCCTGCTATCTTATCATCTATTGTATAAACCACTCGCTTAACTCCACAATGTCTCAAAGCTTCCCGACACATCGGACACGGCTTAGACATTTTGAAATCATTTCCCTTTCCTACTCTCGCAACATACACCGTAGCACCCTCTGTGACTGTCCTGTCTACCCCCAGGACTGTTCCAATTTCTGCATGAAGGGTAGGAATGCCATACTCTTTTTTTCTGAATCTGTGGCCAAATGAGCAGTAGTTTGACTTGTTAAAAGATCCATTTCTGACTGTTCCTCCTTTCACCAAAACCGCTCCGTGTTTATACTCTGGAAAAATTGATTGATTTGCCAATCTTCGTGCGAGTTCCATATACCTACCAGTTTTGCCGGTGTATTTATATGTCTTTTCTGCTATCTTAATGTGATCATACAAAACGCCTCCTAATCAGATTATATTATAACTGAAAAGGAGGCGCCAGTCAAGTGTTTATTTTCAAATAATCACTTTCACACCAAAAGACCATCTCCCACGGATCCAATGTCCGTAAGCGTCATAGTGCCCTGGTGTCCAATTCCACCCTACAACGCGATGTGCGTGGTGTCGGTATCGCGGAGGGGGCGTGTGCCGGTGTGTCGTCGCATGGTGTTTATGCTTCGGTGGGGGCGCCTTATGTGCCTTGTGGTGTGCGTCTGCTGGTGCTGATAAAAGCACCATCAAAGATAGAATATTTAACATGTTATTTCTCCTTTCTATGTGGGATTAGTTTCCCAGTAATTAGACGGCTGTGTT
>Ga0080013_1003558_pt1 | contig 16251 bp, 36 predicted proteins | sample ETNvirenome_6_85_FD_69236 | JGI IMG/M metagenome (GOLD analysis project Ga0080013, IMG submission 69236) | Marine viral communities from the Pacific Ocean - ETNP_6_85 (SPADES assembly) (version 2) | ecosystem: Environmental > Aquatic > Marine > Oceanic | place: Pacific Ocean | collected 2013-06-19 | reverse complement strand
TTTTTGTGGAGTTCCACTATCAGTGTAGAACTTTTTCTTTCTCTCCATCTCTTTATGAACAAACCATGAAGGCCAAAGAGTATTATTATCATCCATTAAAGCTTTATATGTAATAACTTTCCAAGAATAATCCTCATCTTTCTTTACAGCTTGCTCATGTCCTACTAGAATTTTCTGAATAAAGCTATCATAATGTACTGGAGTACCATTTATCCTTAATCGTCCTGTTTTCGGTTCCAATGCAGGAAAGACAACAGCCGTAACAAGGTTGGAAATCTTCGCCCTAGATTCAGGAGTAATAGTGTTATTCTCATCTTCAAAATCATCCAGCACAATAAGATCATACCTTTTATGAAGTTTGGCACCACCACGAATACCACTAAGATTACTCTTAGAAATAAGTTTCGTACCGTTTTTAAGCTCGATATCATCTTCAGTCCACTTCCTTCCTTTTAAGTCTCCGAAATAGTACTTTATTTTATCATTAAATTCAATATGGTATTTAATATAATCTAAATTAGGGACAGAAATCTTAGAGCTTGCAGCCACCCATCCATAAAACAACGGTTCTGTTGTAAAACAAAAGTCATGCAGGATGTTACATTTAGTAAGCACAGTCTTACCGTGACCCCTGGGTAAAATAACTGCAAGCTGCCTAAGACTAGTATCCATTAAAGCATCAGCTACTTCATAATGAAAAAAAGGAGTTTCGGATCTCATGAAGTCATCTGGTAAGAAGAGTTTCCCAAATGCTATTAAATCTTTAAAAGCTAATTGTAGCTCTTCTTCTGCTTGTGATACATTTCTTGAATTAATATTTGCCATTAAAAATCTTTTGTAAGTTTAAATTTGTAGTCATTTTTACCTAAATCAAAACTAACATTGTAGTCCTTTTTAAATCTCTTTTGTAAATTTAAAGTCCTATCATCGAGTCTAAGTGTAGATTTCCATCCACCTGGCAAATCTGCTTTTATATACTTATTTTTAAAGACACTATATAAATCTTTACCTAAAAAATCTATGATACTTTGCTCTTTTTCTTTAAAGAAATCACTCATTAGATTAATAGCGTTCTGCTCCAGGAGCTTTAATAGATACATTAGATCTATCACGCTTAATAACATCATCACCAGGGCCTCTAGGTACCATTTGAGCTGAAACATTATAAGCACTTAATTTAAGCTGTTCAGAATCGCCACCATATATATCTCTAAGTAAAGTACCAGCCTCTTTATAAAACTCAGGATCATCTGTTCTTGCATGTAGGAACTTTTCTTCTAAGTAATCACTATCTACATTCTTCAAATATTGAGAAAAGTTAAAAGTTTGAAACCTATCCTTCTTCCTATCCTCACTATACAAGTCCATCAATATAGAATACGCTATGGAATCATATTCAATTCTTTCTGCAGTAGTTGCTCTAGTATTATATTCTGATTCAGTGAACATCCGGCCTTTCTCAAAGAGCCTATCTGGAGCCCTCTCCGTTGATCTCTGCATATTATTAAACGCTTGATTGTCTACTTCTCTATCATCGTAATCTGCCATATTGTTCCTCTTGTTTTTCTTTTAGTTTTCTCCATTTAGGAGTATTGAAGTAATCTCTAATTTTTTGTGCTGGGGTTTTCTTCATGCAAATTCCTTTATTTATATATTCTATAGTAAGCATTCTCTAAAGCTTTTAACCTATGTTTTTGAAATGAGTATCTACCAGAATCTTCTTCAAAATCTTTTATATTAGAATCACCTTTTTGATGATATATAGACCACCATTTTGAATCCTTATCCATTCCAATACTTGGGATTGCACCTTTAGTTTTTAATTTATCAGCTAAAAAAATAGTTCTTTGTTGCTCCCCTGTAAGTTTAGAGAAGTCTACATCGCCACTAGCTTCATAGGCACCATATCTATTTCTTTTAAAGTAAGGCTCCATCCAATCGGGCATATTTATAGGATCACTTGCTGGCTTGCCGCCTTTTGAAGGTAATACTCCTCCAAGAACGCTATAAAGCCTATTCATAGCCGTTCTGCCATGACCACTAGCTTTAGGAGTTTTTTTACTTGCCTTTAATTCATATTGAAATAAACCTCTTGCGGGGCCTCCTTTATATTGATGCATGTCAGTTCTCATAGTTCCGTCAGTTTCATGATAAGCAATTTTGTCCATCAATTCTTCAATTTGCTTTTGATCAACTTTTGCATGACCTAAAACTATATTCATAACACGGTCATAAGTATTTAATCCTTTCTCCATCATATCATCTATCATTTTCTTTTACCCATTCAAAAACTCCTTAATATATGTAATAATATAGCTGCATATGCTATAGTCTTCCAGAAAGCAATCTTCCTAGATTCCATAGCTAATACTTCTATTAATATAGATTTCATTCAAATATCTTCTCTTCGTAGTCTTTACGCTGAAATGCTTGAAGAATCATATCTTCTAGATCAGCTTTTCTTTCATACTTACTATCATATATCTCTAAATCTTTACCTATAATAAACCTATTAGGGTGTAGATCGTGTTTAAATTCAGAAGGGAGGTGCTTTCTTTCATCAAGACCTGCTCCTGCTTCATATGCAGCTCTATAATCATAATAATGCCTAGGATCATCTGGATCAGGACTTATATTAGACCTTTCAGCTATATCTGAATACCATCTAGAAAATCCAGATTCATCAAAAGGTTTATCAGGCCTAAATGGTTTAGATAGAAAATCAAAGAGACCCATGTCTTCTTTATATATCTCTCCATAGGGTTCTTCTTGAGACCATTTATGCTCTTGTATGCGATCCCAATCTTCCTGAGAATATTGGAAGATATCCTTACTGCGTACCATAGCTTCCTCTGGCGTAGGGATCTTAGCTCTTATTTCCTCGACAGTAGTACCTTCCTTTTCTGCAAGCTGCTCTATAACAGATTTAGCCATTATTCTATCTCCTTTGGCCTTTCAACTTCTTCTAGTTTCTCTGGAGTGAATCCTTGAAACAATGCTCCAGTCATTGTTGTTACTTGAGTTTTATTTTTATCTTCCATATCTAATATATCTGCCAATTTAAACAAAGCCTTTAACTTGGTATCAGCTTTATCGCAAGAGTTGATTACCTCCTTAATATTACTAAGTACATAGTTTTCATCTAGTCCTAATGCTTCCATATAAGGTTTTAGTTCTTCTTTCATCTTGCTCCTTACTCTTGCTGTTTTGATAAGCTGTCCTGCTCTGATACCAGCATAATTCGGATTGTTTGTAGGAAAAGCTGTAAGGTATGCTTCACGTGGATCCATACCGGATGCCAAATGCGTAACAAACAACTCTTCACGGGTTGATAGATTCTCTCTTTCTTCAAGTCTTTGATTTCTTTCAATGTTTCCTCCCAATGAATATATGTTAACACGTTTAGAAGTATCCATCTTTATCTTAGGAGAAACAATAAACGTACCAGTGCATGTACCTACATAGGCAACCTTTCGCACTTTGCCCTTAGGCTTTATCATTGTTCCTTTACGTAGTATCTGAATATAGCATCCATCATCGGCTAATACCCAGTCAAATACATCACCCTTACGCCAATCCTTTATCGGGTAGATATCAGACGGTAATTCATCTACTGATTCAAATACTGTATATTGTATGTTATTAACTGTGTAATGTCTCATCTTGTGTCCGGAGCCCCCTAGGGCTTCGGTAGCTTATGTAATTCCCATTATTCCATATAAGTCTAAATACTTGGCTATCTCTGCTGGTAATAATATAGTTCCCTCTTCAGTCTCAAGCCAAATCTCTGAACTATCTTCATCAGACTCTTCAAATACATCTTCAATTAATAACCTGTACTGCTTCTTCATAACGGTTAACTCCAATATTAGATAGAGGTATCCCTGAGAGGGAGAACCCTATTTTTTGGATCTTTAACTTAAAATTTCACTATAAGACCAGTAATTTCTCCCATATCCCTAAGCTTATATTTAAGCAATTTTTATCGGTTGTCGGGGGAATCTTTAACCTCTATATGAGGTAGCAACCCAACGTCTGACCCATCTAGCAGAACCATTTCAGGGGTACTAGCTGGGTGATAGCTTATACTACCGATACATTAATATACTTTAATAAATAAATTCATGCAAAGACTTTTATTTTATTTGAGAAACAACAGTATCAATATCATAGCTATCTTGTCAAGAAACCATAATAAAAGAAGTAAATTCAATCGCCTTTCCATGGGGTAATATATGACACTTATACCTAAGTTTCAAAAATTATAGCATTTTAGTGTGTGGTCTTTCATACAAAGGTACACCCCTAAAAGGGGTTTTTAGTTAACACTTTTACGTTATTTTTGATTTGATTATTTATGTTATATATTATGTAACTATTAATTATAGGAGACAAATTATGTCTGAAGAAAATGTAACACCTGAAGAGACTGAGAAGTCTGAACCTACTAACCAGTTTGATAGTGCCTTGAGTAATGACCTCAAAGAAGAATATGAGGAAACAAAGAAGCAATATAAAGCTGCTAAACTTAAAGCTAAGACTGTTGCTGAACGTGTAACTATTATGAAGATGTGGCAAGATAGCTTGATTGATTTTGCAGTTGAATCTCGTATACTTCAGGACTGGGCAATGAATACCCAAATCAACCAAGAGATCGATGCGATAACTCGCAGGGTATCTACTGGTCGAAGAGGCTGGTAACAAAGGTTATGCAGAGAGATAGTTATCCGTTTCACTCTCTGTATTACATATGTCCACTCAAGCGAGAGGAGATAAGATAAGTACCAACTTATACTAAACATACCAAAGACAGGATAAAGGTAGCAATAAGCTCATTCCTCTAGAGATATGTGATTGAGGCCCTGTAAATAATTTAAGTAAAGATTTTGAATGGTCTTGGCTCATACCCTGAGATAAACTGCAGATAAAGAGGTCAAACTGGCTCATACCCAGACATAATGCCACCATTCCCTGAAAGATTTGCGTCAAGTTACCTACAAGTATCTTGAACCGGTGAAACAATCCTATTGTAGTAGGAGCGTTGACTAATGGGAAGCAATATGATCAGCTACTGGGATATTTATATCCTGATTCTCGGTACAGTCTGGTGGAAGTCAGGCCTGATCTAATATTTATACTTGCAAGCCTTGATGGTGATCTGTCTAACGTGTAATGTTTAGGCTAAGATAATAACATCGTGCCAGAAATATCTGGAGCTGTATATCTCGGGATATATGGTGATCATAGGGGTCAGCTAGCACTCGTGAGAGAATGTATACCCCAGGGCGAGTTATCTTACACCATTGAGGTAAATTTTTAACCAACATAAACCTCAGAAAGGAGGATAGTATCTCAAAAACATATACTGTTAAATGTTTAAGATGTAATATGATAAGTTTTCATGAAAATTGGTACGGTACTACAAAGAATATGCTTATAAATAAATGTTATAAATGTAATCCAATTATGCGTACATATCAATTATTTTGGTGGGAAGATGGTACTCCTATTGGTCATAACAAACCATTGCCTAATAAATATCAACATAAACTGTAAAGGAATTATAACAATGAAAGAATATTCAGGAAGAACTGGAATTAAGAGATGGTTGTATATTCAAGAAGATTCTATACTTATAGCATTATTCTTAGGTATACCTACTATTATAGTTGTATCAGTAGTATTGTATGCACTATGGAGGTTTTAATATGACTGATAATGTGATGAATGAAATATTAAAGATTGCTGAAGATGCTGGTATGAAGACAGAAAGTATTGTAAAAATTGAACAAAATAAAAGTTCATTAGAAATTGATTTAAGGATTGTATATGATATACTTCATAGTCTGGAAAATGTAGAAACTTTATTGCGTACACATAAACTTGATAAAGAATTATGTCCATATGCTATGGATTGTGGTACTACCTTTGTAGAAAGAACATATATTAAAGAATGTGATAATATCAAACAATATCTTAAAGGAATACGAGATAGAATACGTAAAAATATAGAAATATTGGGAGATAAATAATGAGATCATCTAAAGATAGAACTATTGAGAAGAAAAGACGTAATAAAGCTATGGGTGCCAAAAGAACTGAAGCATCTCGTGCAAGACGTATATCAAATAAACATAAGCGTCAAGAAATACATGATATTGATCCCAGCTTGAAAGTATTTATAATGAATCAGAAGATTTATGATGTTCATGGTACTGAGATTAAAGTGATAGATGGTAAGATTAAAGCTGTTACTCCTGCTGATTATGATGAAGCTATTATTGAATATCAAGAGGTAATTGATGCTGAAAATATTGTTCGTGATGAAGAACAGTATAATGCTGAAAGTGATGGTGGTAGAGCAATAGATGATCAGATTGAGAAAGAAAGAATAGGTGTATTTAATAGACTTGCTGATAAATTCAGAAAGAAGTAGTGTGACCTGATTTGGCGGTCTATAACAGATTCATGAACTGTGTTGTACTATGTACTGGGCTGCCTTATCAAATATCTGAGCGGGCGAGTGAAATGGTTTAAACGTCAGCCTCATAAGCTGGAGATACTAGGGTTCGACTCCCTAGGCCCGCATCCAATTACCAACATAGGAGTTTGCTATGAAAAATGAAAGCTCATTTCTAAATAATTGTTATGAATGGTTATTTACTGATGAAGAAAGACGACCAATAGCTTATATTGTAGTAATATTTATAGCCATAGTAATATCAGTGACTGTTAGTTTATTTATAGTAGCAGTTGATAGATATATGGAAGGATGGGTACAATACTTATTCAATTAGGTCGGTCGAGGATAGATAAGATTAGAGAGAGTACTAAGGAAGGGTCAAACTAAATTAATAGTACTTGAGTCAAAGCTGTATTATTGACCACTATTTTAGAGGATATTGACGGCTCTCTCTGATTTTATATAATTACCAACAAATAATATAAGGAATAAATAAATGAAGAAATTAATAATGTCAACTGCAATACTTATGCTTGTGTGTTGTGGTGATGCTGAAGCTACAAGTGAATCAAGACAAATAGAAGTTCCACCTATTGTTGAGATTAATCTTGATGATATGAGCTTCACAGATGCGTTTAGAGTGCAATATTTAGCAAAAGGGGAAGGAACTACCTTCTGGTGGAGAAACAACGAATATACTACCAATTTGGCCCAAATAACTACAGTTCCTGATGAATTTGTAGTTAGACATACTGAATCTGTTGAAACTGATCACCTTGGATGGGTTAGAAATAATGATGATCCAGATGATAATTGTAGATCTAATACATTGGATGATTGTGGTGTATGTGATGGACCTGGAAAGATAACCTGGTTTCGTGATGCAGATGGTGATGGACTTGGAACATTTATGGAGTGGATCACATCTTGCACATATCCAACTAGTGTAGAAATAGAGAAATATCAAGCTGAAAGTCTCCTCGAAGGTGGTGGTGATCAAGGAGGGCATTAAATGTTACTAGATCAATTTTTAGATCAATACAATGAAAATAAAGGATGGTTTGGCCCATATGAACAAGATAATGACTATCTTGCAATGTTTAAGATTAATGATCCACCTAGAATATCAGGTAGAAAAAAATATCCAAGAGAATATGTTTATTTTGAATTCTTTAATTGTGAATATTGTGGGCAAAGTGCAATAAGACAAATAAGATCAAAAATATCAGTTATTTGTTCTAGAGAAAATGATTGTTATTGTAAATTTATGATGGATACTCAAACAGAAGGTGGAATTGCTCATACTAGAGAGAATCCAACTATAAATTATCATGGTTATGTTTCTTGGAAAGATTACAAGTTAGATAAATTTGGTAATAAAGTAAAATCTAATTCTACAACAGGATATGCAAGGATAGAGTTTTTTGAACATAGGATTGTTATGGAAGAATATCTTGGTAGAAAATTAAATTCATTAGAAATTGTTCATCATGTAGATATGAATAAAATAAATAATGATATCAGTAATTTATGGCTTTGTAATGATTCAGAACATGAAAAAGCACATAAATCTGCTGAGAAAATATGTATAGAATCTATGTATAGACCTGTTCAAACTGGATTCAATAGAAAGACAGGTGAATATTACATAATAAACCAACAATAACATAAGGAGAAACAAATATGTTAATAAATCAAAAGAATCTCATATTAGGTCATGGGATCCCTAAGGAAATAAAGATCAGGAATAATGTAGAGCTACCTTGTCCTGAAAGAGGAAATACTTATAGCAAATATGGCTTTATAAGTACATTGGAAGTTGGAGAAAGTTTTGAAGTTAATGGAGATACTCCAGGCTTTAAAGCTAAATCTCTTGCTCCAGCTGCATATGCAATTGCAAAACAAGTAAGAACAACTACAAGAAATAAGAAATTTACTGTGGCTTGTAGAACTGTTCATGGCACTTGTAAAGATCCATTAGTAGTAGGATGCTGGCGTACTGCTTAGTATTATACCCGAGCAGGTACGCTTCGTTAACTTGATGAGCAAGTATTGTCCAATTCATTATTATTCAATACTATCCAACTAGCTACCTGCTCAAAACTTTGGTACCAAGGGACAAAAGGAAGTCGTTGAGGTTAGCTACCTCTTAAAGCTGAGATAATAGGTGTTGACACTCAGTGCGTCCCAAAATTTAATAACCAACATAAGGAGAAAAACAGTGAACTTACCAACATTAGAAAATATGCATGTATCTGAAAAGTTAGAAAATGTATATGCACAGATTATTGCAGAAGAAGATATAAAGGAGTCATATGGACAGAAAGCTATTGTACATGAAAGATTACACATTTCCAGGCAGCATACAGTTTAAATATGTTGGTAACATAACCGAGGATGGTGCTATGAAACTTCAAGAGAAAGCGGGGTATCATCCTGCGGGTTATGGTTTTTATGGATTTGCTTGTATTAATAATATAGCAAGATGGAATTGTAGTAATTCTTGTGATTAATTGGTCATCTCTGTACGAGGCAAAGATGATTAGTCTGGGGGGAGTTGTTCTCTTAACCGATTCACTCCCCTCATAACTTAGGAGAAAATATGGATATAACAGGAATGTTAGCAATAGGAAATGGTGAAAAATGTCCATTTTGTGAAATAATAGTTAATAAAGAACTTGATACGTTGGGACATATGATAAATGATCACCCAAAAGAAATTAACAAAGTATTATTTGGAGAAGAAAATGAATGATAAAATTATGAAAGCTTTTACAAAAATGTTAGAAAGTACAATGAAACCAATGCCAAATCATTGTGTAGAGTGTGATAAGCCAACACAAGAAACTTTATGTAGTGAATGTATGGCTAAAGAAGATGAAGAACCATTAAGTAATTGTTGTACTGCACCATTTACAGAACCTGGTTGGCCTGATAGTGATTTTTGTAGTGAATGTTATGAACATGCAGGAGTAGATGTAGATGGGTAAAATGAAAGAAAAATTAATTGAAAATATGATAAGATATCCAGAATTATATGATGGTTCTGCTGATTATGAGTTTTGGATGAAATGTCGTGAAGAAGAACTTCTAGAAAGAGAAGGTAAACCAACAATCAAAATAATAAGAAAAGGAAAATCTAATGTCAGAAGAAAAAAAGATAGTTAAATATAAGAAATATCAGCAAGGTGATGTAGTTATGTATCAAGTAGATGATGAAAAATTTGAAAGAAATATGGATGGTGCTACAAACGAAGCAAGTGTTCATCATTATAATACTCAATCTCACAATAATCCTATATTAGCATTTGGTGAAGCTACTGGTCATATACATCAAATTCGTATGAAAGATATGTTAGATAAAGCTGAAGTCACACTTCATATGAATAGATTTCGTACAGTTGGTGAAGATACACCTCAAGGATTTGAAGTACGTGAAGAAACTGTAACTCTTACCCATGAAGAGCATGATCCAATTGATGTACCACCTGGTAAATATCTTGTACGTATAGTACGTGAGTTTGATCATATAGCTGGGAGGTCAAGATATGTCGCAGACTAGTAGAGAGCACTCTGATAAATATGTAAGCAAATATCTTGAAAATAAGAAAGTTGAATGGCTTATTGAACATGGTAAAATACGTGAAAATGTATACTTCAAGGGTGCAACTGGAGATAGATATACTATTTATATAGCTACCAAAAGAAATAAGAATATTATAGATTTTCATACTGTCTTTAATATATATGATCATGGTACTTCTGTTGGTAATCATATAGCTATCATTAAGGATTATGTTTTAACAATGAAAGGTCAAGCTACTCGTTATTGGAGAACTGGTGCTGGAGAAACTGTAAAACAGTTAATGCGTCAAGGTGTATGTCCTAGAGATCATTCAAAACATTGGAGAATAAGATTTTGTAGATCATCATACTTTATGAGATTGTATGATGGTACAGAATTTACTCCATGGATAGGAATGAAGTTAAATTTAAAAACTGGTAAACTTCTTAATAAACCAGTTCGTGAATCTGTTAAAGCTTATAAAGTAGCTAAAGCAACTGATAAACATGCTCGTAAAGCTAATGCTCTAGCTAATAAGAATAATGCTGAAGCTTTAACTAGATATCATGCAGCTAAAGGTAACTTTGCTTTACTTCCTATGGATGATGTATTTAAACACCGTAATGTTGAATATCGTACTGATATCTTAAATTTCTATGGTTTAGAGAAAGTTCTTGCAACATTAGAAACTAAGATAGAAGATGAAGATACCATTGATGGAAGATTTTACAGATTAATTAATGTAAATATTCCTGATCTAGCATCTGGACAAGAACGTCATCAATGGGGTTTATATCTTGAAATGATTAATCCTTCTACAGGAGAAAGTCATTTTGAAGGTGTAGCCAATATTAAAAGTACATTTAGTAATGGATGGCGTAGTGGTGGTGATTTAGAATCTGCTACTGTAAAAGCTGCTTTATCTTGGCGTGATGGTGATGGTATAGTACAAACTGGTCAAGCATGGAATGCTCCATCAACTACTAATAATTATGTTCCTCCTGTTAAGATGACATAATGCGTAAGTTCAAAAGTAATAAAGAACAACTTGAATGGGCTGATAAACTCCTCCGGAAACTTGGTGACAAGAATACCGGGGGAGTAACTCCCATTATAAAGTCAATGATTAATGAAAACTATATAAGGAGATTGAAAAATGAGCGAAATAAAGATGTATGATGTAATAATTTCATATCCTATTAAAGTTGGTGCTGAAAGTAAAGAACATGTCAAGGAAATTATTATGGCTAATGAGCTTCTACGTAATGCTGCTGATTTAACTCTTGAAATAACTGAAGAAAAATCAAAATAATGCTTGTAAATGTGCTTCCCGTCACAGTATTTTTACCTATGGAAAGTGAGTCAGTTTTAGAAGATATCGTAATAAAGTCATATTTAGAGCTATACCTTCGTGCATTAAATGATTCACGACCTCAGAAATTTATCAACATAATAAAGAATAGAATGTTAGTTCTTATTAGACGTAAATATCTGAAAAATAAATAACCCCTAATAACAAGGAGACCTCATAGTGGAAGAAACTACAAATTCTACAGTTAATCCTACTCCTGAAAATGATGATACGTCTTGGAAATCAGATAAGATTGATAAGCTTGCTGCTGCATTAACAAAAGCTCAATCTGAGATGAAAGGTGCTGAAAAAAAATCAGTAAATCCTTTCTTTAATTCTGGTTATGCTGATTTACATACTGTAATTGAATCATCATTTCCTCATTTAACAAAGTATGGATTATCTGTAATTCAAGGAAACGATTCTAAACCAGGAGAATTCTTCGTAACAACTATGTTACTACATGAATCTGGCCAATGGATTAAATCCAGACTTAAAATGCCTATAGAAAAGATTACTGCTCAGAGCATTGGCTCTACCATTACATATGGTCGTAGATATGGATTATCTGCAATCACAGGTATAGCTCAATACGATGATGATGGTAATGCTGCTTCTAATAAAGGTATTACAAAAAATCACGCTAAATCTTTAACACAAAACCAAGGAGTATAAGATGGCTGTTAAAACAATGAAAAAAAATACAGGTGGTGGTCAATATAATGCTGGATGGCATGAATTAACCATTAAAACTGCTGTTGATGGTACATGGACAGATAAGACAGGTAAAGAAAAGAGAACTATACAACTTACTTTTGAAGATTATCCTGATGGTATGAATCATATGGTATTTGCAACACACAATACAACCAGTGGAGAAGAATTTAATATTGCAAATTTGTTTAGATATGCATGTGCTGGTATTATTACTGTATTAAATGATCCTACAGGTAAAGATCCTGTTATTCAATATGATGATGAAGTAGCCAATCTAGTTGGTACTCGTATTAATGCTTTTTTCTATAAAAGAAAAAGTGAAACAGATGATAAAGAGTATAGTAAAGTATTCGATTTAGCTCCTGTTGTTCAAGAAACTGAACATATTAAATGGGATACTGATGCTGTTGATCGTCTAAAACATAGTGTAGAGAAAAGATATACTAAACAACATGGTTCTGTTGTTAATAATACTATTGGTACTGTAAATGTAGATACTACTACAAGTGTCACTTCTGATGCTGAAATACCCTTCTAAATAAAACCCTTGAGATAGGCTATATTCCTACTAATATTTGCGACCCAACAGTTCACACAACAAATATATATAGTAAGTCTTAAAGCGTAAAGCTGAATATAGCCTTCTCTCATCTCTGGAGAATACATGAAAGAAATGCCTGAAGAAGCAGCTAATGAACTATGGAAAGTTATATCTAGAAATAAAAAATTAGAAAAAGAATTTGCTAATGTTTGTAATAAATTAGAAATTGGTAACGATCTATTTAGAGCTTGGCTTGGTTATATGAATAGTCATCTAACTGAAACTGAGCAATTATTAGTTAATAAGACTAAAGAATTTCTAGGAGAAGATAATGAATCTTGATGATATAGTTAGATTATGGTATAAAACTCAGATGGGTGATATGCGAGAATGTAAAAAGAATCAATTTATTTTTGCTGATATAATGTGGAAACTTTATGAAAGATTAAAAGAGAAAGATGTCTAAAACTATCCCATTCAATATAAATAGAAGTCTAAATAAAAAAGATAAATCTAAAATAAGTAGTAGAAAATCTAGAAAACTTCATGGTATTTGTAGGGATGGTTCGTCAAGAAGTAGAGAAATGGCACAAGCTACTCGTTTCAATATGTATAGGAGAATACGAGAAGAAAAAGAAAATCCATATACAAAACACCCTCTATCATTTGAAGAATTTGATAATATTCCAGATATTGAAAATTTAATAAAGGAGAAAGAAAATGATTAACAGTTTTATAAAAGATGCATTAGGTAGAACCATAATTCAAATGGGAATACTTAATAATACGCATCATAATGATAAGAGAACTACTAAAGATTTAGAAATATTAGATTCTTGGCTTAATGATAGATCTAATAAATTAAAACAAAGTGAACAACATCCATTAGAATTAACTGAAAAACATTTAGAACGTAATATAGATTACTCTATTACTGAAGCACTTGATAATCACAGTTTAAGTACAATAATTGAAGAAAGATTAGATAAATTAAATTTAACTAATTTAATTAATTCTACAATAAGAAAATCTTTAGTTAAAACAATAATGGATCAAGTATCTCCATATTACAAAGAAGAATTTTATGCAACTTTAACTTATGGTAGAGTTAGAATTTCTCCTTGGTGGGATAATATATGGCAAGAAATAGAATTAAAAGAACTTATTAAAGATTCTATAGAAATGGGTGATGATGAAGATATATTACATCTTAAAGAAATTCTTCAAGAATGTAATAAACTTATTAATGATACTATTTTAATAAAGAAGATTTATAAGGAGAAAGATGATTAAAGAATTTGCATTTGGATTAGCAAATCGACATCATTTTGGAGATGTACATGACATTGAGAAATGGGCAGGTATGGCACAAGATACTTTCATGTCCCTGTGGGATTATGATAATCACGTAGTTGATTACGTTAAACAGAAAGGAACTCTTGCATCATATGATGGGATGCTATATATGCCTGATGAATTTATTCTTGATGTTGATGGTGAGAATCCAGAAAGTGCTCGACAAAAAACTGTAGGATTAGGTATTCTTTTAGATGATTTATGTATTCCATATCAAGTTTACTTTTCTGGAACAGGATTTCATTTAGGTATACCTGGATCTGCTTTTAGGTGGAAACCAGCACCTAATCTTCACTTAATGGTGAAAGATGAATTAATGGCTAAAGGTATTTATGAATATGCAGATGTATCTGTATCTGATAAAACTAGATTAATAAGAGTTGTAAATACTCTTAATAGTAAATCTAATCTATGGAAGATACCATTACTAAAAGCTGAATTACATAAACCTATAACAGAAATACAGACCTTAGCAAAAAGTAAAAGAAGTACCTATGAATGGCAACCATTAGAATGTGAACCTGTATTTGATGTATTAAAACGTAAAACTGTAGCAAGTGATAAAACATTTGAAACAGTAACTCTTGGTAGAAATCCAGATCCAGTCTGGTATCCATGTATTCAAACTATGATGTCAGGAGCTGGTCAAGGATCAAGACATCAGATAGCTCTACGTGTTGGAGCATTTCTGAGATGGAGATATCCTGAACATATAGTTAGACTTATTATGGAAGATTGGAGAAAACGTGTTGATCTAGATACAGCTATGCATTCATTTAGTAAAAAAGAAATGGATAAAATAGTTACTGATTGCTATGAAGGACATAATGGTAATGGTTATAATTATGGATGTACTGATATTCATATGGATAATCATTGTCAATCTACATGTAGGCTTTATAAAGCTAAGAAATCTCAACATATGATGGATGCTAAAGCTATGGAAAAAGAACTTGTTGATTTCTTTACAAGAGATGATGACCCTATAAATATAGGTAAATTATATGGTCAAGATTTTCCTATATATCCAGGTGAAGTTGTAATCTTACAAGCACCACCTAAGTCTATGAAAACCATGCTCTTACAGAGTTGGGTACAAAGACTTAAACGTCCAACTTACTTCATTGAAATGGAAATGTCACCACGTCAAATGTGGATGCGTTTTGTTATGATGGAAAAGGGTTGGAATGAAGAAGAGCTCAAAGTTCATTACAAACAGTATGCTAATGGAATTTCTCAGAATTTTGATTGGCTTACTATAGACTATAATAGTTGTTATTCTCATGAATTAAATAAGCGTATAATGATGTTACCCTATAAACCTGAAATAATAGTGGTAGATCACATGGGATTATTCAAATCTCAAAAACATGACAATAACATGAAAGTCGAAGAAGTTTCTCAAGCTTTAATGGAAGTTGCAATTCAGAATAACGTAGTTGTATTTGCTGTATCTGAAATAACAAAGCAAGCATTTCATGAAGGCATGGATATAACTTCAGCTAAAGGATCATTTCGTATAGGTTATAATGCTAATAAAGTTCTATCACTTACTCCATTTAAGGATGACAAAAATCTTATTAAATCTCTAAAGGTTGTATGTACAGCTAATAGAGAAAAAGAAACTCTTAATTTGGAATTAAATGTAAACGGAACTAGTATTGTATGATACAAATTACTAAATGGTTAAACCCTGATGATGAAACTTGGTATAGAGAAAGATATATTACTGTTCTTGAATGGTTAATGATTGAAAAAGAACATCTTTCTAATCTTACTGATAAGAATGTAATAATAAAGACTAATTCAGAAGGAGCTAAAGCTATATTTAGGGAGAAACTTAAATGATTAATGACAGAATGGCAGAGCATGAAGATTGGAAAGATGGTATGAATCAATTCAGAACTAAAGTATATCGTGAACTTGAAGAGATTCTTACAGAACTAGAAAAACTAAAACAAAAAATAGGAGAAACCCCATGAACCCTTATTTACCAATAAGAAAAGTACCATTAGATTATAATGGTATACAATCATCTGCCTTTAGTGTGCAGATACAGAAACCAAATGATACATCTTTTAGTTGGAAAGAAGTAGGTGTAGTAGGTAATAGCTATATGTTACTACCTAATGAAGAAGTAAAAAATGCTGCTCATCAAGTAGCTGAAGAATGTAAGATTGACTTTGTTCATGATAAGACATTCTTTAATGGCCGAAATTTCGTGTATTCCATGAGATCTCAGCATGTGGCAGGTGAGA